>Ga0209223_10004463_pt1 | contig 12756 bp, 7 predicted proteins | sample COG_06_FD_184750 | JGI IMG/M metagenome (GOLD analysis project Ga0209223, IMG submission 184750) | Pelagic Microbial community sample from North Sea - COGITO 998_met_06 (SPAdes) (version 2) | ecosystem: Environmental > Aquatic > Marine > Neritic zone/Coastal water | place: Helgoland, sampling...
CCTCGTTTCAAGCCACGATCCTCGGTCTGCTCCAAATGCTGAACACCAGAATCCAAGCGCGCAACCCATGCAGCTATCCCACACTGAAATGCATCAGTAGACCTAGGGCGGCGGCGCTGATCCCCTGCTTTCTCCACGGTATAACTCCACGGGCCCGGAATCCCCAAGCGCCAAAACATCTCAATCTTGGGAAAGCGACCATAGGGAAAAGCCTCATTAAACATTTCTTCCGTATCACAGCGAAATGCAATCTGTGGCTCCTCTTCAGCAATCGGATTATAATTCGTGTCGAGCAAATCTGCATTGCTTTGAATCCGTGCCATCGGCACAGTAAAATATTTCAACCATGGACGCTCAACCACTGCCATGCGGAACTGCTCCCACGCCAAATCAGAAAAAAAACAGTTACCATCAAACGGTAATACCCATTTGGCCAAGCCCAAACCATCACGGAGTGCCACATTACGCGCACCATTATTGTGCATCACGTAGTTATTTCGCAACCGATTCACAGCTGTCACAAATCGAATTTGATGGCGCCGAGGTAAACGCCTGAAGGACCGGCTGCTCAAATAATCCGCGTCCCCTCCCGGTAAACATGCATAATCCAATGGGATCTCCACATAAACATCGGGATCAAACGGAATATGTATATATTCATGACCATGGCCTTCCAAGGTCGCGATGATCTTTGATTCCGTCTCTGTATCTAAAACTCGGTTGATCACGAACTTCTTGGTGCAGCTCGACAATTGCGGTTCATTCTGCAAAATAAAACTAAGACTCCTCAGGGACTGCCCCAACTCATGCCGTGGCGGCAGATCATTGCCAATAATTCGATACAATACAAAATCATCCTCCCGACTGGAAAGATCCGAGGCAGTATATTGTTCACGCAGCAAGTCCTCGTTAATTGAGATCTGTTGCATGGCATCGTGCAGTTTTGGCGGCGCAACACCCAGCAAATCTCTGAACGCACAAACGAAGGGGTGAATAAAATCTCTCATCAAAGCTAATTTAAATGAATACCATGCTGCGCTAAAAATGCAACGATCTGCTCCACACGATGATCCCAAGTATAATTCTGTTTAAAGGCCTCGAGTGCATTCGCCGCGATTCGTGCGCCCAGTTCAGGATCCGACTGCAAACATCGAAGTGCCCCACAAAAGGCCTGCACCGAAGTCGCTTCAACCTTCAAAGAATTCACTGAATTTGTTAAAATCGAATCAAATACCGGTAAATCAGAAGCAATAATAGGCCGCCCTGTTGCCATATATTCGAACAACTTCAACGGAGAGGTGTGCGCACCAATATCCGCACCCGAACGGATAATCACAGACGATTGATTTGGCAGCAACAGCGCATCCATCGACTTCAACAACGCGATCACACGTGTCCCCGTTTGATAACCATGCAAGATCACATTTTGCGGCAATTCACCAAAATGCAGGCAATCGCCCTCCGTTGGTCCGATCAAATGAAAGGCCATCTCCGGCATGGCGCGTGCACAATCTATCATGACACCAACACCTTTACCCTTGAGAGCACTTCCCGCATACCCCACATGCAGCGCATAACGCGATCGATCCGACAGCGCAGACGCCGAAACATCCGAATACGCAGCAGCAGCACCACCACCAACAACTAAAATATTCTCGGGCGACAAACCAACCGCCTCAATCACATCTCGCTTTAAGCGCTCGGTCGTCACCACAAGCACCTGCATTTTACCTGAGCGAAATGCTTTTTTCAAAAAAGCGACGCGTATCGCAATCAACGGGTCATGCAGCTCAAGCACTGTCACACGCTCCGCGTTCACTGCCATACATGCCATGCGCGTGCTGCGGGTGTATACTATAGAATCCGCCGAAAGACGACGCAGCATCCATGCAAAACGTAGCAAATAAAAATGATGAAGCTCATCCAATGGCCACAATGACAGCGGCCGCGCCCCAGACGGTGGAGCGATCTCATAAGGTGCAAAATGCGCCACTGAACCTTGCTCAAAGCACCCCGTTCGGTAAATAATATGCGCCCCAGGACAGAGCCGCGCCCATGCATCTGCCATATGGGCGGACTGCACTGAATTTGCCGTCTGCGATGGCAAATTCGAACGCGTTGCATATACGAGATTCATAGACTTTAGCGGAAGGATCAAAGTAATCCCAAGCGTTGCAACAACAGCAGAGTATACAATACAAAAACCGATTCACAGAGAGTCCAGCCCCTCGAAAGCACCAGTCGATGGCCTCTATGACTGTGAATTCCTCATCCCGCCTCAAACAATACTCTTTTTCATTACATGACATTGCTTCGAAGGATGCAATCCTCGCCGAAGCCCACACATTAAATCTTCACCCATAGCTTGTGCATGAATGACCCCCAACTGTGCTGGTATTTCATCTAATTTCAGAATTTGAGCGATCGCTAAACGGTGATGCCCCCCTCCCCCGAAAAGTAATTCACGGTTTCTTCCAACATGAATAATTATGCCACCCTTTTCTCTAATACTATTCTCAAACAATTTGGACTGCGGTAAAAACGGCTGCCCCACTTTTAAGGTCGAATAAAGTTCATCTAGGTTATTATACCGCTGAATTACGTCATCAACGCTCATACAATCATCGCACTTCCCCTGTCGCTTAATTCTTCTCGTTGCATAATCAATAATTCCAGTTTTTTCCCAAGATAAGCCATCTTCAAAGTGCGCTTTGCACATTTTGACTTTTGGCAGATTCTGAATCTGCCTTCGCTTCAGCAAATCCCAGTCACCGTCAATCACCAGTGCCGAGTGCTCACGAGTCCAAGGATTTGTAACCGACTCCTTTACAAGCGAAGGGTTAATAGAAATTTGTTCAAAAGCTCTAGGCGCTTCGAAATATCCATATCTAGTAATATTTTTAAAATCCCGCAACAGATAACCTCCCCGATAGAGCCAAACTAACTTTTGAAAAAAAGAAATCATACGACACTCCCGCCAATCGAGTTCTCTTGACGATTCAATCATCAAATTGTGAATAAAGAAATTCATTCAAAAAGGAGGTGCCTAATTCTGCCCCTAAAACCCAAAAAGGGCGCACTGCATAATGCGGGAATACGACGGGGTTCAATGGCGTGGAAAGTTGAACTCGACTCAAGGGTTTCTTCTGCCTGGCATGATATGCCAATAGCAGCGGCCCGAAGCGCTCCTCAGCAAACACATCGATCTGCTCCATCTCCCAAGGCTTATCCGTATATGACAGCAAATACTCTAATGCCCCAGTTAACGGCCGGTTGACACGTGATGAGAGCTCCCACAAGTCCACCCCGACAGATTGAGTTAAAACGGCTAAATTCATCCAGCACTGCAGGTTAAAAGCAAAATAATGCTGGGTCTGAGTTCGTGAGGCCTCTAGCGGCTGGAAACCCTGCGGTGTAAACTGCTCCAACAGGCGCTGCTCCAAGCCATGTAACAGAGGATCCATTACATCCTGCGCGCCAAGAAAGGCTGCGATAGCCCCCAACTGTAGGTCATAACAGGTTCCATGATTATTCTTCGACGCCGATTCGGCACGCCCCTGACGACTACTGCGCAGCCAATCACAATAGTCCCACATCCAACTATTAAACGCCTTGTCCAATGAAACCGTCCATTGCGAATACTCCTTCAATAAGCGCACGGCATCCAGGAAAAAATACACATCTTTGAACTCGATCACTCCAGACTTACTACCCTGCTTCCTCCCTCGCCCGGGGCGCACTTGAGCGCAAGTCAAATGCGGATTCATCCGCGTGTCCGAGTCTACAAACCAAGTCCCAACCAGCAGAATCGCATGCTGAGCATACCGATCGTCTCCCGTCGCAGACCAAGCAAGTGCCAGCACAGTCGTATCATCGAACATACGCTGCAAACGCGTTCGATCATAGCGATCACTCTCCGGCTCATACAAACGTGTCCCAGGCACACGAAGTCCATCCCGTCGTTTCGCAGGCAACCAACGCCCAAAATATTTCCTCGGCCAAAAATAAGGTGCAGGATGGTAGTAATCGTGAGGATCTCCACTAGGGGGGAGCGAAGTTTTATCCACAACCGAATAAGGGCCGCGAAGCAATGCTTGATCTGCGGCCCGCCCCAGAGAGAGCATGACCCGCCTGCTGAGCAGAGACTGATCTACAAACGGCGCCTGCAACAGATCTAGCCCTCCTTGATCATAAAATAGCGGACGATTCGATAGCTTACTTAACATACTTCCTCTGAGGGCATCGTTCTCATTCATTTATCTGCTCGTTAATCCAATCGATCCGACGATCACATGACAATAAGGTTTCGGCCTGCAGGTGACAAGCTTGACGCATGGCAGAGTAGCTCGCCTGAGGCAATTGAGACACTTGAATCATAGCATCCGCCATCTCGCTTACATCTTTTTCTGCCACCAAAAATCCGTGCCGATGCTGTTCCACAATCTCTGGAATTCCAGAATGATAAGTTGAGACAATCGGTGTGCCCACCGCTAAAGCCTCCTGCAGAATGACGGGCAATCCTTCTGTATCTCCATTCTCTGCAGTAATACTATGCTGCACGACTGCAGTTGCCATTCGTATCTCATCAAGCACGACTTCATGGCTCAAGCTCCCGAGAAAGGTCACATGTTCAGATAAGCCCTGCTCAATCACATAGGCCTTAGCCGCATCTAGCAACGGGCCATCCCCCCCCAACCTCAAATGCAGAGATCCCTCCAACTGCACTGCAATTTTAAACGCTTCCAATAACAACAAGGGCGCTTTCTTTTCGACAAAACGCCCGACAAAAACAAGTCGCCCTGGCACAGGAGACTTACTGAATGAAAAGCGATTCAAATCCACACCGATTGGGATTGCTCGAATCTGCTCAGGAGATAAACACGTCGCCTGAACGAGTGCCGATTTCAAAAACTCAGAGGGCACCAACACGGCAGATGCCGACGAAAGGCAACTAAGGCGTTCAGCATACCCCTCCTTTGATTGAATGTAACGAGTGACATCAAACCCATGCCCCAATGCAATATAACGCAGACCCAGAAATCGAATATAAGACTGCATATCACAGGCCCAATCCAAAAATTCAACAACTGCAAAACCGACTCGGTGCTTCCGGCAAAACCATGCAATACGCACTCCCCAAGTCCAACGAGGATACTTACTCAATACCAAAACACGTGATTCCGCGATCCAAGAAAAAGGCGTATCCACTAAATATCGACAAACAACCACAGTCTCGCCCGCATTCAAGCGCTCAATATTCTGACGCACAAAGGTCTCTGACTGCTTGCCCAGTCGTCTTGTAAATACGGCAATTCTATCCAATTTCATATATGAAAATCAACAAGCAGCATTCAACCACAGATCGACATGCTGCTCAATCGCGACAGGGTCAGCCCCATCCACCAAATAGTCACGACAATAATATGTCATAAATTTGGCGTATTTCACACGATCGACCTCAACTTCAGTCAAAGCAATAAACTCCGGGCTCGATTGAACGGACCGTATATCATGCGCCAGAAAACCGTAATCAGTAAGACTCGCAGTGAACACTGGCTTACACATTAACAAGGCTTCCGCTCCAACTCCCGAATTAACAGTGCACACTGCACTAGAGCTTTCAATTAAATCATGTATCGGGGCGTCAACAAGCAAGACCCGCGGATGTGCTGCCATTTCAGCCAATAAGGCATCCACGCGCCAATGCGAACACTTGGGATGACGCTTGACCACAAGAGACACGTCCGTGCCCTCTAACAGCCTCAGGACTTCACTGATTAAATGAAAGATATCCCAGTCCGTTAATTTTGTCACATGGTCATCCAACAGTTGCATTGGAATGAACACGTAACGAATCGGAAGAGGAACACAGACCTGCCCGACCTGATCATACTTACTCTTACGCGCAGTGATAAAGCGCGTCACTAAAGCTTGAAAATAGTCCTCTGCTTCCAAGTCTGAAATCTTCGTTAGTGTAGCATTTATTTGCTCATCGGTTAAAGCCGTGATTGCTGCCCAACCCGAATAGCCGGTTCGATCAAAATAAAAGAAACCAGAAAAAGGCGATTCTTTCAGGTGCCGAACCCCTGCCACACACCCACACGTATGCCAAGACAACACTTTTAATCCATCCAGATCTGGGCAACGATTTAACAAATACTGGTTCTTTAATACAAAACGAACATTCTTCTGCTCGAGATAACAAAGTATCGAGTTAAATAGGTCATACACACCTTCAAAATCACGAAGTAAAAGCGACAAGTAGCCCATTGGCCAATAAACCACCACATCAACCGAGCCCACTCTCAACGCAGATGGTGACTTCAAAGAACCCAAGGTATAACCTCGATTCGCCTGCAGAGCACTGAGCTTCGTAAATGTCTCTCGGTGCTTCGACAAGGCTTGCTTGGCCACCTTTAATTTCTTCTGCCAGGGGTTCCAACACCACTTCGTGGTAAGAATCTCCACATACAACTCCGCTAAACCTAAGCGAATTACAAACTTGGACAGGTTTACTAGTGATTGAGCAGTAAACACCGGGCGCCGAACTACCCTCTCTAAATCCTCAAGCGCACTATCAATAAATTGCTGTGCATCTGACTCGCGACCCGCAAGATACAGCAAGCGTATCACATCAGCATAGACCAAAAAGCGTTGCGTCCCGGAACCGCCCGCATGAATGGACTGTTCATAGAGTTCTATCGCATACTCATAGTTCTCTTCTAACGCTGCAATCTTGGCACAGCACTTGTAATAATCCCCATCGCGACCCCCATCAGCTGCATGAGCGCCTAATTCCTCGTGCGCTTGCTCAAAATCGCGCGCTTGTATCAATGCATACACTCGTCGCGGGAATCTATATTTGCATGCAAAGAATCGTCCTATTTTTGGCATAAGTAAAAGAGTCATTTAACTAATGCTTCGAATCCCCCAGACGAAAAGTGCCGGTCAAACTCAATTGGCAACAATCAACCCAGCCCTTAGCCTGTAAGATATGAGTATCGCCATCATCCTACAAAATGCTCAGAATGCATGAATATCTGTAAAACGGGTAAATAAAATCGATCAAGATACCGAATTTTGCATAGCTTTCTTAATCTGTGTAGTTGATATCTGCGGTGTCCTAGGCAAGTACACTACATCACAGTAAGCTCGGAGAAAATCAAATTTATCAGTCCAGTCATCACCCATAGCAAAGACATCTATGCCGTACAGCTGGACATCTGTAATTTTCTGCTCCCAAGAATGCTCCGGTATAACACGATCCACGTAGCGTATCGACTCCAATATAGACACACGATCCTGATAGGAATGCAAGCACGTCTTCCCCTTCCCTGAGTTAAACTCATCCGTCGACACTGCCACCGTCAGATGATCCCCTAATTCACGAACTCGCCTTAATAAATTGACGTGCCCTTTGTGAAATAGATCAAAAGTACCATAAGTAATAATTCTTTTCATAAAAAACTAATTAGAGCTCCCCGATAAGAGTAATTGAATAACGAGCATCGCATACGCAACATAAACAGCGCTAGCCCAAATTTGTAGCAAGTTTAAAATAAATCACTCAACTACTCCTGGGACACTTATGAACAGAACTCGATCATCAATGCCAGGTGGTAGCGTGTGTATTATAACCACATTTCATGTCAAGGAAACACTGGTGGGGTCGCTAAATGAGCGATGAGCGGTCTGCGCTTTTGCGTCCTCACGATGTATCAAGAAATCTAAAAAACGGTTTTGATCCCAGGGGAAATTGTGACGCCAGCCAAACGCGCATTTATTTGTGACAATGCGTGGGGGATGGTTTGAGGCCCCACATCAGGATGGGTTTTGATAATGTCGTTCTCAGAATTGAGGAATAAAAAGCGATCCGAGAAACGCGAGATTAGCGTGTCGTGGATGTATTTGTACTGTGGTGATCGCGAAGAGCATATCACGCTCAGTTCAGCATCGGCGTGGAGGTCTTTAATGAGTTGCGCAAAACGCACCTCTTTGGGTTCGTCAAACGTGCCCAGTGTAAAATGCAAATCGCGACATTCTTGAACATAGTGTTCGTCCGACAGGATGGGGTCAACGGCCACGGCTTGGTATCCGAATTTTAGCGCATAATAAGTTGCGGCGGTCCCGCCCTTGGAACATCCGTAAAGCACTACATCCTTATGGGAGATACCCAGGCGCGCGGCTTCGCGCTCGATTGCTGCTGCAATATGCGTCTCGTTATTGGGTAAGCTTTTAGAGTTCAGGTAGAACGATCCAACCACGCTTCCGAAATCGGCGATACGCATTATGTGAACATTCTGAGGGATATACTTCCCGATGCTAGCAAAGTTCCGCTCAAAGTGACGGTACAAACTGGGCGTGTACATTTTTGAGGCGATGGATGAAAAGGCGACCAATAGCTTTGGGGTATTTGCCGACGGGGCTTTTTGCACGGTATGAAATATATCGTTCTCGTCGACTGATATTTCCTTTGTGACGACCTTACGCCAAAGGGTCTTAATTCGGCGGTGATGAACCATCGATGACACATCATCGCGTACTACATAAACATGGAATCCTTTATTGGCTAAGAAGATTAGTTTTTTCTTGGCCTCCACGTCATTGCGCGCGATCGAAATAACGCTGTCTGTTTGACTGGCGTTTGCCTGACGTCGCTGATGATCAATATGGACGAAGTTTAACTTTTCCAATGCTAAAACGCGTGACTTAATGTCCTCCAGCGAATCATCAAGTGAGATATAGATGCAGGTCTTGGTGTTGATTTTTTCCATAAAATACTGAATCTAAATGAACGTGGACAAGCAGATTGAGCCAACTCAAAGTGAGGGTTCAATCATGGATTTATTACGATATTACTTTAAAAAACATATCTATACATTCTTTTTGATATGCCTCCGGGTGAAATTCATACTCATCATAGTTCTTAGTTAAAAAGCATTCCATTCCATGTATTAATCCAGAGATAGAATTATCAACCAGAATCCCTTTTCTCTCCTCTAATATACATCTATTTGCAACGATATCAGTGGCAACTATAGGTTTATTCAAAATTAAGGCTTCAAATAAAACCATTGGTTGACCCTCATGATTGGAAGAGAGGACAAAACAATCCGCTTTATTTAAATAAACAAATGGATTTTTACGCTGCCCTAAAATAAATACATTTCCAGCTAGGTCTAACTCTTTTGTCTTTCGCTCTAATAGGCTTCTTAAGGGACCATCTCCTATTATAATTAATTTAGCGTTAGAAAGTTTGTTGACTACAGCTTGGAAGGCCATAATTAATTTTAAATGATCTTTTTCAGGAGATAATCGGCCAATAGTTATAAACTTAGGCCCTGCTGAGGAGTATATCGATTCACCTATTTCACTCAGCTCTTCATTTTTATTGGCTAAATGTGTGATTCTTTCATGATCATGGATGTTGTTGATGAAGGCGAATTTTTTAGCGTCTATATTAAATCGCTCCGACAGATTTTTTCGATTTAAATCCATTGTGCTTTTTGATACGGAGATAATTTTATCGAAATCGTTATATTGTTCAAATGTTGTTTTAAGGTAAGGGAAGCGAATCTGCCACTCACTTAATTTGTCATTATGCTGATAAATTACCTTACTTCTAGTCGTTTCGTTTGGAGCTGACGCAAAGCAAGAAGTCCAATGGGAGTGATATCCTTCAAAATTAATAAGAGTATCAATTTTTGAATATCCAAAATTCCTCAGAAACTCACGCTCAAAAGCTTTCCTATAAATTTTGAACTGTCCAGGAGTTAAACTCTCGCCTCTTTTTACTGATTCAATGATATGATCTTCCTCTATTGACGAAATTAAACTGCCCGTTTTTGCTATAACCTCAACGTGGGAAGGTAATTCATTTAAATTATCAATTCTATCATCTGATCCTATTATTGTGTCGGGTGATACAAATAAAGAAATTGTATTGCTCTCTTTTTTCGACCATTTCAATAGATTATGAGCCGAAGTCATTATGCCATTGGGGATTAACGGCCCAACATAAAATAGGATGTTTTTCTTTTCTATTTTAGATGTAATATGAACATTTTCTTTATTACCATTAAACACTAAATCAATGACTCTATTGGTAGAGTTTCCATCGTCGAATTGGCAGAATTGGCTATAATAATCATTGTCGGTATAGCTTTGCTCTTGTTCTTGAAATATTGCACTCACTAATTCATCAATTTCGGCATGCACTTTTCCCGGCAGCTCATTGATATCGAGATATAAACCTCTCGTTTTAACGTATTCATCCATATCATACGTGTAATAAAAGATGGGGCGTTGAGTTGCCATGAAATCTATACTGATACTAGAATAATCAGAAACAAGTACATCGGTAATTGCCAGCAACTCATTGGTGTCAATGCCTTTGGGCGCGACACAGCTGATTTGGGCATTAGCTAGTATTTCTTCGACTAAATGATGGCCTTTAAATAGAATGTGCCAACCAGAAGCCTGCATTGATTCGAGGTCACTTAGTAGTTTTTCAACATTAAATGTAGCGATATTCTGCGATTCTCGCCAAGTCGGTGCATATAATAGTAATTTATGCCCGTCAGTAATGCCAAGTTTAGTTCTTAACGATTGTTTGCCGACCTCAGACATTGTTAATATTATATCATTACGCGGGTATCCTGTTTCCGCTACTACAGCAGAGCATAGCCCGTTTACCTCGTAATCGTTTAATAACTTTTCTGTAGTATAACAGTTCGGTGAAATGATATGAGAGGCCTGCAGAAAGTTACGTGTGATATTTTTATGAGCGAATAGCTCGCCATTCATTTTCTTTCCAAGTGTTTTAATTGGAGTGCCGTGCCAAGTATTTACATATACTTGTCGTTTTTTCCTAATGTAATACTCAGGGAAGGAGACGTTGTTGAATAAATACTTAGCCGTAGATAGATACTTGAGGTATAATTCGCTGCCTCTTTTTATGAAGATGACATTCTTAAGGTTCTCGTATGCTTTAGGCACAGTGGATAAATCATTAAGCGCCCATATATGTAATGCATTTTCATGCGCTTCACTTTTCAGTAGACTTTGGAAGATAGCAAAGGGATTACATGAAATGCTAGAGCCATGATATGACTCGTATAGAATCTGATTTTCATTGAGTTCAAAATTCTCGTAGAATTCAACGTAGGTCTTGCGGCGACGGTAGTAATCATTATTATTGAACTTATCTAGGGAGTTTTGATGAGGGCTCTGAATAACTGCTGTCTCTAAGAAAAAACTTGTAGATTCTTCATATTCCTCGCATTTGAATAGGCAATATGCCGCGGACAGTAAGTGCTCTTCCCTGTATCCTCCTTCGCGAGCTACAACCTGCTTCAGAGCCGTTGCGGCCTTTTTGTAGTTCTTTATGGCGATGTAGTAATTTGCGATAGAAATTAAACTATGGATATTATTTGGGCTTTCTGGGCTACTATTGATTAACTCTTCTTCAAGATAATTAGAGCTAAATAAGGGTAAGCACAATTCATTCTCGATGCCTTTATTATTAAATGAAGTAGAAAAAGCATGGCTAGCATCTTTGAATCGCTTGAGTTTGCTGAGCACGTAGCCATTCCTGTAACTTACTTCTGATAGGTGTTCGCCTGAAATTGTTGCTGCCAAATAATAAGCATTGGAAGCTTCCGAGTACATCTCCAGCTTCTCATAGGAAATGCCTAATTTAAGCAACAGATCAGCATCGGGGCGCATTGCATCGACAGCTGCGATGTAATACTTTATGGCATCCTTGAATTGGTATAGATTTTCAGACATCAATGCGATTCGCAGTAGCAATCCCTTGTTGGCTGGATCTTCATTTAGGCTTAATTGATACGCGCTTTTAGCCTCATTCCAAAACTTATATTTTTGATGAAATACTCCAATTCCAAACTCTTTGGCATTCAATTGTCGATCTAACTTAATGGCGGAGCTGTAGTTTTTACCCGCAAGGGAATATTTTTTTTCTTTCTCCAGCGCATAGCCTAATCTATAGAACCATACACTCTTAGTTGGTTTAATTTTTATAGCCATCGTAAAGGCATCAATAGCGCTCAAATAGTCACTCATTATTAGATTAACCAAGCCTAAGCGATAATGATAATTAGCGCCTGCCGGGTTTAACGAAACTGCATTTTTTAATGCTTGTTGACTTTGCCAATGTTTATTTTGTCTAGTCAAACATTCTGCTAAGTGCCAAAAGTATTGCTTCTTATTGCCGAATAGCGATATCGCCGACTGACAGGCATCTTCAGCGAGTGAATATAGCTTCAGCTCGAAGCATCGTTTGGATAAAACAAACAACTCTTCAGGGGCAATTTCAAACCTCATTAAAATGCTTTGAAATGATAAGGTCATATCGGCTCTCGATAATCGCGATAACTCCTCCCTTAACAACTTTAACGATGCCTGAAATTCCTTTATAAACAATACTCGATTAGTAACTTCTAACATTTTCATCAGCCTTAATCGCGTGCCTTTAAAAACAAATTCTAAATATAATTGTTGGCCTAAATACGTGCTAGGCAATTTTAACTCATAAATGCCAGAACCAGAGCTAACATGTTGAATTCTGAATGTATTGCCATTGTCGGTAACTATAAAGCTATCGCATAAGCCAGCAAGATCTTTACTTTCAAGGACAATCGAACTTCCTGACTGACCATACCTTACATTCCCTTTTGCGGTGAGCTTGACAATGGGATTGTAGATTTTCCTTTCATCGGAATGAATGTGTAAATA
>Ga0209223_10004464_pt1 | contig 12749 bp, 13 predicted proteins | sample COG_06_FD_184750 | JGI IMG/M metagenome (GOLD analysis project Ga0209223, IMG submission 184750) | Pelagic Microbial community sample from North Sea - COGITO 998_met_06 (SPAdes) (version 2) | ecosystem: Environmental > Aquatic > Marine > Neritic zone/Coastal water | place: Helgoland, sampling...
TTGATTATCACTATTTTCGCTCATGAGGAATATTATAGTACTTTTGATCCTCAGGATCTTTGATTATATTTTCTTGAATTACATGTTTAATTTCCATAATACCGTCTGGAACTGTCATGCTTATTTTAAAACCAAGCTCTTTTTTAATTTTATCACAATTTACCCTATAGTCTCTTGGATCATCATTTTTTACTACGTATTTAATTTGAGAATTTGGTAATACTTTTTTTATTTCATTAACCAACATTTGTTTTGTGTAATTTTCTTTCGTATCACCAACATTAAAAACATTATATGCAACTTTTTCATTAGGTGAATTTAAAACAGTAATAAATGCATTCGAAAAATCTTTTACATGACAATAAGGTCTCCAAAACTTTTCTCCAAATATGACAAGCTCCTTTCCAAGTGCAAGATCTTTAGTAAACTCGTTAACAGTTAAGTCAAATCTCATTCTTGGAGAAAGACCATATACAGTTGAAAAACGTAGGGACGTAGGTGAAAATCTACTATCTTTCTTCATCTCGTTTAACATATATTTTTCAAATTTTACTTTTAATTCTGCATATAGAGATACTGGAGCTAGGATAGAATTTTCATCTACGTAGGCTTCTGGATCATCCATTTTTCCATAATTGCTGCATGTTGATGCAAATATAAATTTTGAAATACCTAATTCTTTACACCTGTCTATTAAACGTTTGCTGGAGTCTAGGTTTGTTTCGATTGCAAGATTTGAGTATAATTTACAGGCAGGATCCCCTACTATTGCCGCTAAGTGAATAACTGCATCAAAATTATTTTTTGAGAATATTTCATTTAATTTCTCATTATCATTAATATCACAATTGTAAAAAGTGAAATTTTGATTATGCCAAATGTTTAATAAAGATTCTCCACCAAACATTAAATTATCAATACAAGTTACCCTGTATCCTCTTAATAAAAGTTCACTTAATAATCCAGAGCCTACATATCCAGCACCTCCAGTAACAAGAATTGATTTCATTTTTTAAACCTATTGTATATAAATAAATTATCTTAAACTAATGCCAACAAAAATCGGAACTCTCTATTATTACCCAATAATATTATTGACTATTTTTCAACATATAAAACCTCAAATCTTTTTTTAAGATTTCTTTTTTCTTCCATTCCCGTTTTATTCAAAAAAGACCTATCAAAGCTATAGTAATTAAAAAATACATCATTCATATAATTTTTTTTATAATAGTTATCTTCTAAAACAACTTTTGAGTACTTATTTTTCAAATATTTTTTTAATTCTATATAAAAAGGCAAACAAATATTTTTTCTGGGCTCAATTATTTTTTTTAAATTCATTTTTTCTCTAATCATATTTAAATCCAGTCTCCACCATCAATTGAGATAACTTCGCCTGTTGTATAATTATTTTCAAAAAGTAGAAACATTATTAATTTTGTTATATCCTCAGGTTCGCCCTGTTTACTTAATTTTATAAATTTTAATCTTTCTTTTAACTGTTTTTTACTTCTTTGCATTACTTTTGTGTGAAATCTTGTATTAATGAAACCTGGTGCAATAGCATTAACAACAATGTTATTTTTAGCACCAAATCTTGCAAGTGCTTTTGTGAGAGAGATAATGCCCGATTTACTAATTCCATATGCTAAGCTACTTTCTCCGCCTCCATGTAACGCAGAGCTAGTGCTTGTTAGGATAATTTTTCCACCTTTTTTTTTCATATTTTCAAAAATTTTTTGAGATACATAAAAAACTGATGATAAATTGATAGCTATATCTTTTTCAAAATCTTTTTGGTTTAATTTCGTCCATACTTTGACTTTTGAAACATTTCCATTAAGTTGAATAAATTTATCCACACCTCCTGACCAGCTTAAAAAGTTTTTTACAAGTGTATGACATCTTTTTTGACTATCTAAATTAGACTGGAATATCTTAATTTTATTTTTACTTTTTATTTTTGATAGTAAAGTTTCTAGTCTTAACCTTCCAGAAAAACAATGAAGTCCTATTGTACAATTTTTTTTTTTTAATATTGATTTTAATAAATCTAACCCAAAATCACTACTTGCTCCAAGTATAAAAATCTTTTCGTTCATATTTCTAAATAGTTTTTTCTTATAAATTCAACACCTCTTTTTATAGAACCCTTGATATCTGTTGTGTCTCTTCTCATTTCTAGTGTTATATAGCCTTCATAATGTATATCTCTAAGACTTTTTCCTATCTCAGGATGTTCTTTTTTATTTACTGTTCCAGGTTCTAGAAGATTCTCGTCGCCAACATGTACGTGAGTTATAATATTTTTATATCTTTCTATTTTTGGCCCTATTTTATCCATTGAGCCAAATATAACCTTAGTATCAAAATGTAATTTGAAATTACTATGATTAACTGTCTCTACAATTTCACCTCCCTCTTCTAGCGAAGTAATAAAATCTGTCTCTTTTTTACTCAGTGGTTCTAAACAAAAAAAAATTCCCTTTTTTTTTGCGTATTCTGCAATTTCATAAAAATCTTCAATTGATTGTTTTTTACAATCATCATATTTTTTTCCACAAAGTTCTCGACTTTTTGGAGAACCGTAAACTAAAATTTTACCTTCTAAATCAGAGCACAAGTTTATTAAATTAAATAAATAATTTTTAGTTTCTTTTCTAAGAAATGGATTTTCAAATAACTTTAGCTCCGGCTTAGAATATAAAAGTGAATGAAAACCTAAAAAATTTAAATTAAAATTTGCTATTTGTCTTTTTAAGGTATCGCGATCTTGTTTAGAGCTATCTATTGGCTCACTCCATATTGCTGATGGGGCTAATTCAACTCCATTACAATTTAAGCTACTTATAAATTCTAGAAAGTTAGTAATTTTTTTAGGGTCCTGATACCAAGCAATGTTAGAAACAGAAATTTTCACAATTAAACAACATTACATTTGTTACATGGGTCAACTTTTGCTCTATTTTCATTTAAATGAGCTTCTCTAAGGTGATTGTATCCTTCGGATCTCCAAATATTTGAAATTGTATTTTTTTGTATACCTCCTTCTATGGAAAGTTTTGATTTATAATCAACATCACACGGATTTACTTTGCCATCCCACCATACAAACATTCTTCTCCATAAATCTGAACATGGAGATGCTACATGCATTTCTTTTGAATCATATACGTTTTCCCAAGGTATATAATTTACAAATGCTACCTGATCTACGAGATCACCCCAAAAACTTTGCATCTCATCAATATTTTGTTGCTCATTAACTTTTACACCAGAAACCCTAGTAATTATCTTTGATGACCCATAACTTTTATCACGAATTTGATTGAACATATTAATATTTTTTAAAATTTTATTTAAATCTCCATTAACCCTAAGTTTTGAGTAACTTTTTTCATCTGCTGCATCAGCTGAAAAAACTAATGTTTTAATTCCACTTTGAAGTACTGCGTGAATTTTTTTTTCTGTTAACATTGATGCATTTGTATTAATTTTTAAATTTAAAAATTTACCTGTAGTATATAGCAACATTTTTTCTATATCTTTGCACATCAAAGGTTCCCCTCGAGAAGCTAACGATACAAACTCAACTTTCCCCTCTATTTGGTCGATAATATCCTTAAATGTGTCAAATGTCATATGACCCATAAAATTGTTAGATTTTTTGTTAAAAATATTGTCTGTTTGATAGCAAAAAACACACCTATAATTACAAATAGAAGTTGGTTCAATTTGTAAATAAGGTGGAAATTCATCAAGTATTTTTTCTTTTGGAAAAACTTCATATCGATACCTGTGATAAAGATATTTTCCTATGTTTTTGTCATCAATTGTCTTTATTTCTTCAACTACGTTTGGAGTTAACTTAAATTGAGACTCTGATTGGTCTTTATCTTTACTTAAGTCCTTGACTATTTTTTCAAAAATATCTTTTTTAGTTATATTTTCTTCATTCTTTATCTCAAATTTTAAAGAGTTTATAATTTTATTTATGTCAATATCATTATCTTTTTTTATAATTTTAATGTTTGAAAAACTATTGTGTTTTTTATATATATTTTTCATTTTCTTTTTACACCATTTGTAATTAACCAATGCTCTACACCTGGAATTTGCCATTTATAGTCCACATCACAACCACCCCAAGATTTAATTGGCATAATTTTTTTTCCCATCCATTTTTGTGGTAATAAACCATCATTTAAATTCTCTAAACACTTGGGTCTTACAATCGATAAGGACATATCAGCAAAATATACGTTTCCTTGCGAGTCTCTATCGCAATTAAGAGTTTTTGGATTACCAAAATACTCAAAATTTACAAATGGTTTTAAAGATCCATCAGGTTCAAGTTTTCTAGCTCTTAAAGGGCTCCACATATTATAAACTGACGTTGTTACCGCTGAGTCAAAAGATTTATTTTTTTTAAGTAATGCTATTCCTTGATCTATAAGTTTAAAATTTATTGTTGGGGCGTTTGCAAATAGGAGAACCACTAGTTCAATTTTTTTCGTATTTTTCTTTTTTACTTGTTCGTATGAATATTCAAAAACGTGATCACCTAAAGCTTTATTCGTATTAAGTTTTTTAGGCCTATCTATAAATTCAACATTATACTTAGAACTAATTTTTTTAATTTTATCACAATCTGTTGCAACATAAATTTTATCAATAAACTTAGATTTTTTTGCAGCGATTAGTGGATATTCACATAATGCTCTACCTAAAACTTTATAAGTATTTTTTCCAGGAAAGCCTCTGCTACCTTTTCTACCTATCATTATGGCTGTTATCATTTTATTTTATTTTATTATGGATAATCTCTCTTATACCTACATTAAAAGGTGTACTGTGTCTAAGATTTATTTTTTTAGCTTTTTTTATTTTCAAATTTTCAGGAGAATTTACATAATGCCCTGCTTCTTTTTTATTTTGAAAAACTATCTTAGAATTAAAGCCCAATTCTTTTTTAACTATTTTTAGAGCTTTAACTACAGAAGTCTTTTTATTACCTGTAATTTGAACATACTTATTAGCATATTTTTTATTCATTGTTTTTAATGCTATTTTTGCAGCATCTTTAACATTTACATACTCTCTAATGTTTTTTTTATTTCCCTTGTAAATAATTTTCTTTTTTTTTAATGCCACATCAATAATTTTATCAATACTATTTTCTTTGCTTGCTCTTAGTCCATAAACTGTTCCAAATCTTAAAATTGTAAATTCTAGATTATATTTTTTTTTATATTCTTCTATAAAATCCTCTGCTGCTCTTTTACTGGATTTATAAAAACTTCCTTGTTCACTATTTACATAAACGGTACTAGCAAATATAAATCTTTTTATTTTATATTTAAGACAAAGATCTAATAATCTAATAGTACCAATTATATTATATTCTGTAGTTTTAAGAGGGTTTACCATAGACTCATTAATTCCGCTTAAACCACCATAATGAAAAATGATATCTTGATTTCTAACAGCTAGTTCTGTTTTTTTTTTATTTAATAAATCTGCTTTTATAAATTTTATTTTTTTATTTAATTTAGAAATTGGTGAAACTTTATCTAAAATTGTGACACTATGATTTTGTTTTATCAACTCATCAGCTAGATGAGAGCCAAGAAATCCTAAGCCACCAGTTACTAAACATTTCATTTAATTATTATTAAAAATTATTGACTTTTTTATTTAATTTTAGCAAAATATATTAACTATTTATTATAGCAATACTTTTTAACTCAATTTACCTTATTTATTATTTGCTTATTTTTAAAAAAGTTAATTAAATCTTTTGTAGCTTCCATTTCCATACGATTTCTACAATCAATGGTATGTGATGCAATGTGAGGAGTTAGAATACATCTTTTGAATTGAACTAAATTACCATTATAGGGTTCTTTATTAAACACATCTAGTGCAACGCCAGAGAAATAACCTTTTTTTAAATAATCAAAAAGATCTTTTTCATCAATTAAATCACCTCTTGACGTATTTATTAAAAAACTATTTTTTTTCATTTTTTTAAAAATTTTTTTATTTAAAAGTTTTTTTGTTTTATTTGTTTCTGGAAGAGTAAGACAAATTAAATCACAATTTTTAAATATATAGTTTTTGGATTTATAAATTATATTTTTTTTTGTTTTTTTCTTTTTCAAGTCATTATAAAAAATTTTTGAAGCACCAATTTTTAATAACTTTTCTGATAAACCCATTCCTACTCTTCCTAATCCTAATATTCCAATCTTTAAGAATTGTAGTCTCAACCCAAACTTTCTCACCCATATAGATCTCTTTATCTCATCGTTGTGGATTGAAATATTTCTTATGAGCATAAATATTAAGCCCAAATTTAATTCTATTACCGCTTCTGTTGGGGCATCTGGAGTGTTAGTGACAACTATCTTTTTTTTTTTTGCATATCTCAAATCTATATTATTAACTCCAATACCAACTCTAGAAATTATTTTTAGATTTTTTGCTTTTAGTAAAACTTTTTTGTTGAGTGGTTCAACGTCAGCAATCAAACCGTCATATGATTTTATTAAATTTAATATTTCTTTTTCTGTTAATTTTCTTTTTTGAGGATTTAAATCATAATCAATTTTATTTTCCTTAAGCATTTTTACTGGCAATAAACTATGCTCACAAAAAGGGCTTGCTGAGATAAGAATTTTTTTTTTTTTATTTTTCATTAAAATTTATATAACATGAAAAATCAATATGTGTGTATATAATATATTTTATAAAATTTATTTAATTAACTATTAATAGAATGTACAGTTTATTATTTTTCTCAAAAACTTGGTGTACTAGAAATGATCTATAACTTAAAAAGTAAAAAAGAAATCCTTTTAAAATTTGAAAAAATTTTTAAGAGCAAAAGCCCAATTATAATCAGTGGTGGCAATACAATTAAGCAACTTCTTAAAAATTATAATCAAAAAATACATAACAAAAAAATATTAATAAGTGACGAAAGACTTGTCAAAACTACTTCTAAATTGAGAAACGATATTTTTTTTAAAACATTAATTAAAAAAAAATATTTAAGGTCTAAACAAATAATCAATTACAAGCTTGATATTTTTGATAAAAAAGAAATTAATAGTCTTTCAAATAAAATAAAAAAAATAAGATTTTATTGTGCAATATTAAGTTTAGGAAGCAATGGACATTTTGCAAGTATTTTTGATATTAATCAAGAATTTGATAGCTTTTATTTTATTAATAATTCAACTAAATTTCCTAAAAACAGAGTTACTGTTTCATTAAAAAAAATTTCTGAAAGTAATAAGATATACTTTATTGCATCAAGGAAAAATAAAAAAAAAGAAATAGAAAATTTTAAGAATAATAAATTTATAAAAAAAATAAATAAAAAAAAAATTTTTTTATTTACTTATTAAAAATTTTATTAGTTGTTGGAATGTATGCGAAAATTTTCATTAATTTTAATCAATTCTTCAAAAGTTCCTTCATTTTTTAACTGACCTTTTTCTAATAAGAAAATTTTATCACATTTTTTTACTGTATTTAAGCGATGAGCAATTAAGATAATAGTAATATCTTTATTTAAATTATTTATTGCATCCATTACGGCTTTTTCGGTTTGGTTATCTAAAGCACTCGTTGCTTCATCAAGAATTAGTATTTGTGGCTTGTGATACAAGGCTCGTGCAATTCCTATTCGTTGTCTTTGTCCCCCTGACAATTTAATACCACGCTCACCGATTATTGTTTGATATTTATTGGGTAATTCCTCTATGACAAATTCATCTAAGTTTGCGATTTTAGAAGCTTTTACAACAGATTCTTTATTAATATCTTTAGATGCCACCCCAAAAGCAATATTGGCTGCAACAGTGTCATCAGCTAGATAAATATGTTGGGGCACATATCCAATAGATCTTTGCCAAGATCTAGAGTTTTGTTTTGTTATTATTTGTCCATCAACTTCTAAAGTACCTTTTTGTGCCTCCAGCAATCCTAAAATAATATCAACAGTTGTGGTTTTACCACTACCAGTAGCACCAACCAGACCTACAGTAGTTTTGGCAGAAATATTTAGGCTGATTTCTTTTAATACTGTCCGTGATGAATTTGGGTAATTATAATGAATATTATTTAAAGTAATTGATTTATTTAATAACAAAACCCCTTGATCTTGATTTGCAATAAATGGTTTAAGGCTTTTGGAATCATTATATATCTTATTAAGTGAAGCACTAACAAAAGTTAGTTTAGTGAAAGAAACATAAATTTGTTGTACTGCGGGCATCAAGCGATAACCAGCAAAAACATATAAGCCAATAATAGGTAAAGAATTGCTAAGACTATTTGATTCAGTCATCGTATAAAGTGTTATTAGTAAAATACCACCAAAAGCGAAAGCCTCTAAAAAGTAACGAGGTAATAGATTTATAGCTCCTGAAGATGCCAGAGTTCGAGCAAAATGTTGAGCCGAATTAGAAAAAATTTTAATATAAGTTTGTTCTAAGCCTCCCACTTTAACTTCCTTTGAAGCACCAAAAGCTTCACTAAGTGTCTTAAATCGATGCATATTACTTTCAAAACGTTCTTTTCCAATTCGACTAAGATAGCGACGTATAAAATAAAAAAAGAGTCCGTAAGTACTAATAAGAAAAAAACTAACAGTAATTATAAGTTTTGGATCAGTTATAAATAATAAAATTATCATTGCAGTTACAACCATTACTTGAGCAATTAGATCCATTAATGGCTTCATGCCTGAACCAATTACAGTGCCTACTTCTGATAAAATATTCTTTCCAAGATCAGCACTATTACGACCCGAAAACCAACTATAAGGCTGGTGCAAATATCCTTGCAGCAAACGTTTACCAATAGTGTATTCACGCATTTGAACAAATCGTAATAGTGCATAGTTTGTAAGGGCTTTAAAAATAAGCGAGATAACTAATGTTATAAATACTAGTATGCCTAATGAAAAAAGAAACTGATGCTTATTTTCTACTCCAAATATACTTGAGGCTTGAAACATCTTATTTAAAATAATATTAGTTTCAACAATATCTGGATTTGAAAGAACTGCTAAAAAAGGCAAAATAGAGGCCACTCCCATCATATCTAACATTGCCATTAAAATCATCATTACCAGTAACAAGCCTGCTTGTTTACGTTCACGATTAGTGAGTAAAAATAATAATTTTTTTAATATTTGCATGAAGCTATTGTAAGGTCATTATGAATTTTATTAATTTAGCAAATATCATATATTTCATTATACTTCATTATTTAAGCTCTTGGTTATTATAAAATATAGATATTTAATTTTATTTATTACATTTAACTCTAAATCTAAATTTTAAAGTAGTCCAAATATAACTTTTTTAAGTTTTGTATTATTTTTATTCAAGTATAATTGGTCCTTAACTACACTATAATATTTTTTTTCCCAATTAATTTGACTACAATTTTTTACATTATCTAAAACTCTTTTAATTTCATTATAAGTCAAATTTTTTGCCGAAAAAAAATTATATTTTTTCTGAAAAGTGGCAGGCCATGCAAAATTTAGTTTACCATTGAAATCCTTTATAGGTGAAAAAATTGCAACTTTTTTTTTTCTTGCAATTGCTTCAAATCCTAACGTTGAATACATAAAAATTATATTTTCAAATTTATCTAATATTTCGTAAGGTCTTTTCCAATCAGTAATTTTTGGGAAAATACATTTAGATTGAAGAATTTTATTATAAAAATTAATTTCATCATTCTTGTCTTTTAAAGAATCTCTATTCCTTATAATAATATGTAACTTTTTACCAGATTTATTGAGATACAAGTTTAAAAAATTTACTAATTTGATTTCTGTCTTACGATTCATTTTATTATTATTGCTAAATTGAGATAAAAATAAAAAATCACTATTAATCTTTGTTTTATCAATCTTAACAATGTTATTTTTAAAATTTCCTAATACATGATATTTAGAATCAATAATTTTTCTATATTCTTTAATATAATATTTGTTAAAGACAAAAACGTGATCACATTTAAGTTTCTTAGATTGAGTGTATAATTTATTATAAAACATTGTATTCTTTTCGACCCTGCAACCATTTTGAATAGATATAAAATGTATGTTGGTGAAAGTATTTTTTAATTCATAAAATCGTCTGTCAGTATCAACAAAAGTAATTAAAACTTTTGGTGAAATAAATCTTATATAATTCTTACAATAAGTTGAAAATTTAAAATCAAAAAAAACAATTTGCTTAAGAAAAATCCAAAAATAAATTTCTTTTTTATCACGTACTTTTAATACAGAAAAATCTTTTTTAATGATTTCTTTAAGAATTGATGAATGACTTTCGTCAAAGAGAAGTATTTTTTCTGGTAAAGGAAAATCAAAACGAAACTTAATTTTATAAAGTTTATGGAAAGTAATAATAATTTTATTAATCATGGTTTATTAATGCAAAATTTGAAATAAAAATTATTTATTTTATCTTCAACAATTACTATATCCAACAATATATTTTTATTACAGTTATTTAATTTTGTTACAGCCATTAATAATTAAGAAAATAAATAGTTTCTTTACAATTAAAAAAATTTAAAGTAATTATTTTTACCCTGAAGTATGAAAATATAAAATAACAGTGAATAAATTAAAAAATTTGAATTAAGTTGATTAGTATTGTGTGATATTAGATAAAATTTTTAAATGATAAATAGAAAAAACTTTACAAAAACAAGCAGTAACAAAAAAAAATCTTTTTTAGCTATAATACCTGCAAGAGGAAACTCTCAGAGAATAAAAAACAAAAATTTATTTAAATTAAATAATAAACCATTAATTTATTGGACAATTAAATCGGCACTTGAATCTAAATATGTCTCTGATGTTTGTGTAACAAGCGACTCAAATAGAATATTGAACTACTGTAAAAAATTAGAGGTAATAACAATTTTAAGGCCTAAAAGTTTGTCAGGAAATATTATAATGCCAGATGATGCGGTAAAGCATGCATATTTAAAATTAAAAAAAAAATATGATTTTATTGTCATGCTACAACCCACTAGTCCATTAAGAACATCTGAGGATATTGATAATGCAGCAGAAATTATAATCAAAGATAAAAGCAAAAGTCTTTTTAGCTCATCAATTGAGTCTCGGTTCATATGGAAAAAAAGCAAGAATAGTTGTTATCCAATCAACTATAATTTTAAAAAAAGACCAAGACATCAAGATTTAAAAACATCATTTTATTCTGAAAATGGAGCAATTTACATTTCAAAACCAATTTTATTCACAAAAAATCTAAATAGACTTGGGGGTAAAATTTCTACATATGTAATGTCCCATGATAAATCAATTGATATTGATAATATTCAAGAAATAAAAGAAGCAGAAAAAATTATGAAATCTCTAAATAAAAAATAATTACTGAAAAAATAAAATATTTAAAATTGCTAACATAAAATCAAATCACTTTGGCTCAAAACAAATTGCTAAAAAAAAACAAAATAATTAAAATTGCTGAAATAGGAGCAAATCACTTAGGCTCAGAACAAATTGCTAAAAAATACTTAAATTATTTAATTAATACAAATATTGACGGTATATCATTTCAAATAAAAAAAGAAATTTTTTATAAAAAATTTAAATTAGCTATTAAAAAAAAGGATAGGTCATTTAGTAAAAATTTTAGAGAAGATTTTTTTTTAAACGTACTTAAAAATGATAAAATAAAAAAATTAACTTTAAGCAATAATTTTTATAAATACGCTATAGAAAAATGTAAAAAAAAAAATAAATTAATAGGATTTTCAATACAAGATCCCAAGAAAATTCATTTTTTAAATACTCAACAAATAGATTTCTACAAAATTTTAAACGAAGATATTAATAATGAAAAATTAATTAAATTAATTTCAAAAAATAAAAAGGTTTTAAAAATAATCAGTACATCAAATGACTCTATTAATCAGATAAAAAAAGCTGTTAAACTAATAAACCAGAAGTCAAAGACTGTTATTTCAGTTACAGACTTTAATGAAAAATTAAGTTCTAAATACCTAAATAAGATTAAACAATATAAAAAAATTTTTGATTTAAAAATAGGCTATGGGAACCATAGTAAAATTGAGAGTCTTGTAAGAGTTTTTAAGTTAAAGCCAGAAATATTATTAATATATGTAAAGCTGGATAATAAAAGAAAATATCCTGATGACTCTCATGCTATAAGCCTAAATTCACTTAAAAAATATATATAAATATTAACTTATGCAGTTTTAAAAAATCTTTTTATACGTATCGGAATAAATAAAATTTCTAAGATAATTACTTTTAATATAATATACATGAAATAAAATTTATTTTTATATATTTGATTATATTTATTAACTTTCATGCTTAATGAATATGTCTCAACGCTTGATTTTTCAAAGATTTCCACAGCAGAATGATAATTTTGTCTCGATATCATTTTTTTCAAATTTGGTTGTGTTACTAGTTCCCAGTTAATCATTGAGTTATATTCACTTTCATATAAAAAATCTTTCCTTTTTGCTGAAACAGGAAAAGTGTCAAAAAAAAGTGATATTTTTGTATTATTTGAATTTCCGGGTTTTCTGCCATGCCATGTTCTATGTAAAAAATAATAATAGTCACCCGCATCACCTACAGCTGGCATTAAAAAATGTTTTGCTATATTCATTAATTTAAGACTACACCAAGAAATTTTGTG
>Ga0209223_10004471_pt1 | contig 12742 bp, 8 predicted proteins | sample COG_06_FD_184750 | JGI IMG/M metagenome (GOLD analysis project Ga0209223, IMG submission 184750) | Pelagic Microbial community sample from North Sea - COGITO 998_met_06 (SPAdes) (version 2) | ecosystem: Environmental > Aquatic > Marine > Neritic zone/Coastal water | place: Helgoland, sampling...
GAAGGCAGTGATCAACATCGAGGCTGGTTCCAAAGCTCGCTCTGGACTTCCGTCATCGCCGACAAATCAGCGCCCTATAAAAATCTACTCACTCACGGTTTCGTCGTTAAAGAAGATGGCACCAAACTCTCCAAGAGCGACGGAGCGGCCCGCCCACTTCCTGAATGGATCCAAAGTTACGGTGCAGATGTCGTGCGCCTATGGATCTGCTCGCAGGATTACCGTGGCGATGTGCCGGTATCCGATAAGATCGTGCGTAATGTTTCAAATAATTATCGCAACATGCGGAATACGCTGCGCTTCCAGATCAGTAACCTATTTGATTTCGACGCAGCCATCAATGCGGTGCCACTCGCCGAGCTCAATGCTGTTGACCAGTGGGCGCTCGACGAACTCGCACAACTCGTGCGTAAGGTTACCGAAGCATACGAAGCCTATGAATTCCACCGCGCATTTAAGGATATTATTGATCCATTCTGCGCGAATGTACTTTCGGCGACTTACCATGACATCCTCAAAGATCGTCTCTATACCTGTGCGCCTAATGATCCGCTACGTCGCTCTTCACAGACTGCGATCAGTATTATATTTAACGTATTCACACGCTTAGTCGCGCCATTGATCCCACACACCGCCGACGAGGCATGGAGCTATGCCCAGAACGATAGCGACTTTACCGATAGACCGATCGCACTCAGCGACTGGCCGTATGTGGATAGCGCGTGGGATCAGCCCGAAGTCGCCAGCGACATCCGCGCCCTGCGCACTTTCCTTTCCGAAAAGCTCAACGATGGCTTAGAAGAACTGCGCCAAAAGAAGACAATCGGACAAAGCCTCGACGCGAAAGCAACGATTACTGGTTCGCTGAGTGATCCAGAATTCGTTCGTCTCAAACAATATGAATCCGATCTACCAGAACTCTTCATTCTTTCGCAGGTCACTGTCGTCGAAGATGCCACTGTAACCGAGCTTACAGTCGAAGTCGCGCATGCTGATGGCGTACGCTGCCCACGCAGTTGGCGCTGGGTGCCTGCGCTGGTCGAGACTGATACTTGGGGCGCCGTTTCGCCTCGTTGCGCTAAAGCACTTAAACAAATTTCAGACTCTACTAAATAACACCCCACTCTATCCTATCAATGACTACCAAAAAGACCAAGACATCCGCCGCGAAAAAAGCAGTCGCTAAAAAGCCTGCAACTAAAGCTAAGACGAAAAAGACTGTGGCTAAAAAACCTGCAACTAAGGCTAAAAAGACTGTGGCTAAAAAACCTGCAACTAAGGCGAAGACTAAGGCTAAAAAGACTGTGGCTAAAAAACCTGCAACTAAGGCGAAGACTAAGGCTAAAAAGACTGTGGCTAAAAAGACTGTGGCTAAAAAACCTGCAACTAAGGCGAAGGCGAAAAAGACTGTGGCTAAAAAACCTGCCAAACAAGTTCAGGCAAAAAAGGCGGTCGCTAAAAAAACTCCAAATAGAGCCGCCAACCCTATTCCTCTAGCCAAGAATCCGTCGGTCACACGCGAAGGCGAAGCTGCTAACAATAAGGCCACGCCGATCGCCTTTTCTTTTGATGACGTCGAGGCTCTCGTTGCAACCCGTAAAAAAGAAATTAAGTCGACACCAGAAGAACCCTCGGTAAAAAAGAAACTCGTACCAGTTAAAAAGAAGGCAATCGTCAAAGATAAGCCTGTTAAAAAACGCGTACTCGGCGCTGCCTCACTCGCAGACATTCTAGGCTTCAACCCAGCAGAAAAGAAGAAGGTCACTTCGCTCGAAGATGAATCGATTCCTAAAAAGTGGAAGAAATATTACAAGCTTCTGCTCGATCTGCGTCAACATGTTAGCGACGAACTCGATCTCCACACCTCCGATACGCTGCAGCACGCACCGCGCGATGAAGGAGATCGTAAACTCGAGTCCGACGCTGGTACTGATGCTTTTGACCGCGACTTTGCGCTCAGCCTAGTTTCAAATGAGCAAGAAGCCCTCAACGAAGTCGAAGAAGCAATTCTTCGCATTAAACAAGGTACTTATGGCGTGTGCGAAGTCACGGGCAAAACGATCAGTAAAGAGCGCCTCGCAGCCGTGCCTTTTGCTCGCTACTCAATCGAAGGCCAAGCTGAATTCGAAAAAAACCAACGGCGTAAGATCGAGCGCATTGCAGGTGGACTTTTCGCTGACAGTGCCGATGCACCAAAGATCACGTCGGACGATGACGATTAAAGGCTCACCATACTCATAGGGAATTCCTTTCGAATGGTGCCTTCTCGTAGACGGCACCATTTTTATTTTGTAAACGAACAATACTCACACTGATCCTTTATTACGTTGAAATTGAATACTCCAAGCACTTCCTATAAGCGATTGCTCATTACTGCGTTAATTGTGTTTGCGGCCGATCAGCTCAGCAAGATCTGGATTTTCAACACCATGGCGCTGGATAGTTATTTTTATCCACACGATGCCGATGTCATCGAAGTGATCAAAGATTTCTTTTACATCGTACATATTGGTAACGAAGGCGCGGCATGGGGAATGTTCTCAGGCCACGGCGAGATTCTCGCACTCTTTGCATTGATTGCACTCTCTGCCATTTACAGATTTCGCCACACACTTGAGCTTCACCGTAAGACGATGCAACTCGCATTTGGCTTACTGATCGGCGGCGTACTCGGCAACCTCGTCGATCGCCTAGTGCACGGACATGTGATCGACTTTCTCGATTTTCATTTAGGCTTCACCATTCCTTGGGTGCTGCCGACTGGGCGCTATCCTGCTTTTAACGTAGCAGACTGTGGCATCGTGATCGGAGTATTTACCTACATTACCTTGAGCTTCTTTCAGGCCGAAGCCTCTGAAGGCGAAGGTAAATGACTATTAACAATAGATAGGCATCCACATTAAGACCCAATTCGACCTGACGTTCTCAGTATTTATTTTTATCATCTGATCACCGAGGAATCAATGCTCAGGGCAATCAATGCCTGTTCGAGTTCATTCGGGACATTATTGTTCGATTCCTTGCAGGCGACGACAACGGCACCAGCAATCGGGCTCATCAAACTCTTCTCTATCTGAATATCCGGCACTTCAATTTTAAGGGCAGCGCTTAGCTGGTCACGGAAGAGCTTAGACTGCTCTAGCAGTCCGCCCACTAGGATCAGCGGCGCGGGGCGGAGCTTCACTTTAACGCAAGTCGTGGAGATGGCCGAGACCAATTCGCGGACTGCATGATTCAGAATCTCGACTGCGGCACTGACTCCTTGCTGAGACAACTGTATCACCAGCGGCGCAAGTGCAGCCACATCTGAATTGTGAATCTCGCCGGTCTTTAATTTACACCGTAAGTGCTCAGTCGTATTGCAGCTTAGCAGCTTTAATACATTGCTTTGCCATGGCCCCGAGGGTTGACGTCCATCGGACTCTTGAAAAGTCATTTGCACGGCTTGTCGGCCAATCCAATAACCGCTGCCCAAATCGTCGAAGGCAGCCCCCCAACCCCCAGTTCGATGCATGATACCATCAGCATCGCGTCCCAAGCAAATCGAACCAGTACCAGCAACTAGCATTAGCCCTGGGCAATCACCAAGCGCCCCAACCAATGCGATGTGCGCATCGGAAGTCAGTATCGGGGGCTCAGAAGGCACTGGGATTAAGCTGCCTAAGATGTCGCGAATATCGTTTTTGTTATGAGCTGAAGCAGCACCCGCAAGACCAAAGCACGAAGCGACACACTCAATCTCATCGGCTAAGTTTATAAATGTCTGATCCAATAATTGCTGAAGAGTCCCCCGAAGCGCCTGACTGCTTATTTGTTGAACATTTGACGGACCAGTCACAGCGCGGCCGAGAATATGACCAGACTCCGAAATAAGGAGACTGCGCGTGTGTGTGCCACCACCATCGATACCTAAATATGCTCTCATGATTTCGATTATACATCGATTCCCTCGGAACACTCAAGGCAGGTAATTTAAAAACCATTCAACGAGCCGACAGCAGCATATCAAATTTACCGAAAGATAATTTCCGCAGACGTATTCAATCCAACAGTTTGCTGCCCGATGCATTGCATTCACTGCGGTTGCCCTTTCAGGTACGCGATTCATGCAGACCGCTTCGCTCCCACCCTACTTCATTGAGTGGGTGTCGCGCGTCCGCGAAGAGGAGGTGTGGATTCAAGACCAGCTCCACGCTGCCAGCTCACAGCTGATCATCGTCCATAAAATCATCGGTACTCTGTGACAATCACGGCCCCTATGTCCCTTTGTATTTCTTCTTTGCAAGCGGCTGCAATTCCAGAGATCTCGGACTTTTAAGGCTGGTCGATGGCATCGCCTATTTTACGCTGTCGGATTCAATTTAGTCCAACGCCTGATCAACTCTGTAGCGCACATCAAGCCACCCGCCAAGCCATCAAGGTATCTGCGTCGCTGATGGAGACTGAATACTACGCACTGCTGTCAATGGCCTGCTTTAACAACTACTGGCATAATCGACGTGAGCACTGACTAGTTTGCAGAAATTGTACTACTGTTACCAACCAGCGAGCGGTTCAGTAGCCACGTAAGTCGAGGCCGTCGCTCTGAACCATTGGTACACGCTGGCCCATCTTTTTTTGAATGACATTAAAGTGATGCACCTCACCTGGAGTAATCAGCGAAATCGCCGCACCTGAGGCGCCAGCACGGCCGGTTCGACCGATACGGTGAATGTAGTCTTTTGGCGAACGAGGAAGCTCGTAGTTGATCACGTGCGACAGGCAATCGATATCAATTCCGCGCGCCAATAAGTCGGTAGACACCAGCACCGAAACTCGCCCATCCTTGAATTTTTTCAAGGCATCGCGTCGCACATTCTGCCCCATCTTAGAATGAATTGCACAAGCATTAATCTTATTTTTAAGCAATTTAGCAGCCACGTTATCCGCCTTCTTGTGAGACGACACAAAGACCAGCACCTGCTGCAACTGCTCATGCTTGATCAGATAGCGCAGCAATACACCCTTGCGATCTTCAGTCACAAAATAGCCCTCTTGGTGTATTTGCTCGAGCGACTCTCCCAGTTCATCAATCTGCAACACTACAGGATCATTTAAGATCAGTCGTTGCATCGCAGATACATCCTTACTGAGCGTGGCTGAGAACAGTAAATTCTGACGTTTGACGGGCAGCAACCGCAGCAGCTGATCCACCTCATCCTGAAAGCCAAGGCCCAAAATTTTATCCGCTTCATCCAATACCAGCGTCTGCACACTAGCAAGCCGCACAGCATTTTTATCGAGCAAATCGAGCAGTCGACCCGGCGTCGCCACCAAGACATCTACGCGCCGCAAGGCCAGCATCTGCGTATTGATCGAAACACCGCCATACACCGCGACGCAACTCACGCCCGCAGTCAGGCTCGGCAAGAATTCACGAAAGACCTGCGTCACTTGATCCGCCAACTCACGCGTCGGCACTAGAACCAACACTGCAGGGTCTCGATGTTGTGAGATTCGTGCCTCTTCCAGTTGCTGTAAGATTGGCAAAACAAAAGCCGCCGTTTTTCCCGAGCCGGTCTTCGCAATCCCTAGAACATCGTGATCTTTAAGGATCGCTGGAATCGCCGCAGACTGAATCGGCGTCGGCTGGGCATAATCAAAGTGCGCCAGCGACTTAGAGAAAAATGGCGCAAGTCTGAATTGAGAAAATGGCATAAGCAAAATAGTAATATGAAACCGCTTGAAATAAATCATAACAGCGGGCTTCAAAATTCATAGCAGAACTCAGAGATCAACCGATGTCGAAGTGTTTTCCACCCCGAATCGAAATCGGTTTCAGGTTAAGGACTGGCGCAGTCATTCGCTACCACCCCTAAAGTACAGTCAGTACTGCCCAGCAGAGCAGACCTCAGACAGGCTTATTGTAACGACGTATCTGCGACACACCATCGAGCAAGTGGCAAAACCGCTCACTACCACAAAACGCTTCAAAGCGCACTGCTTGATCAAATTCCACGAGCAAACGTCGCGGATCTTCAGAATGCGCAGTGCGCACCGGTTTATCATTCAAAAAACCTCGATCAAGGGAATCGGCCGCAGGCCATTCGGCAAGACTCGAGTGAAGTCCTATTGATATTGATTATTTGATCCGACTCCGTTTTTCTTGCGGTACCTTACAATCTTTAAGTCAGTAACTATATCGTAAATTTCAAGTGAATACATATCTCATCCTATCGTCGCTACTGACCTGCTTAACGGCCTCCTTTTACGCAACGGCTATCACTGCGGCTAAAATTAATGATTCTCACAGCAAACGTTATGTAAATTTCCTGTTATCAGTCGCGGTGTGGTCGATGAGTTATTTTTTATGGCGTATCTCTAGTAATGAACTTCAAGCGGATTACTTTTGTCGATTACTGACGGCCGCATCAATCTTCATGCCGATTACAGCATATCATTTTTCAATTGTATTATTTAGTAGAAAAGCAAACCGAATGCTACGATATGGCTACATTGGGGCTTTTCTTTTATGCCTAATGCTCCCATCAGGATTAATCTTGCAGGGCGTTAGCCCTAAATTCAATCACCGTTACTGGCCAGATGCTGGCCCGTTAACTTGGTTATACCTGACTTACTTTTTCGGGTATTTATTGATGTGCGCTTGGGTATTTCTTAGTGAATGGAAGCAGCACCTAGGCATTCATGCGGCAGGAAATCTTTTCCTTCTATTTACATGGATTGCAGGATGCCTTGGAGGTATTACGAATTTCCCACTCTGGTTTGGCATCCCTGTGCAACCTTATGGGAATGTATTTATAGGTTTTTTCTTAATATTCCTATCCCAAGCTCTATACAGTAATTTTTTTACCGTGCGCTTCCAAATATATAAAAAATTCTTTTATATAATCCTATGTATGTCTGCAGCCTTGGTTTACGTGCTATTTATAACCTACTATTTTAATACGAAAAACACCCCCCTCTCATCTGACTCGATCTGGATACATGCAATCGGTGCATTTCTAGTGATTGTTATTATTTCCTGGACTGTCTCTTTTATTAAAAATTCAGTCGAAAAAATCCTAGCAGCCGTATTTCTAAGTGAACCAACGAGCGATTTAATTGAGTTAAAAGAACTGCCCAATCAATTTGCTGAGTTTAATGACCAGCAGTCGTTACTTAACTTTGTTGCAAACGCTTTGAAAAAAAATGTTCCGACTCGAAATTCAGCAATTTTCAAAAAAGAAATCGTAGGGGGCGACTTTCGCATGATTGCTAAGCACGGTCAGTTTCCGGCCTCTGAGCCGCTTCGTAACATTGCTAGTAATGATCCGCTGGTTGAATCGTTTGTTCAAAACCCTAGATGCCTAGTCATCGATAAAATAAGCAAGAACCTCGATTCTTCAGTCTATCAAAGTTTGCTAGATTTGCGCAATGCAGTTAATCTCTCGTTGCTCATTCCGATTTTTTCAAATCAACAACTATATGGTCTCATCTTACTCGGGCCACTTAAGGCTAAGCAACATTGGGGCGATGAAACGACCGCAATTTTATTTAATCTGGGTGCTCAAATTGGGCTTCATTTCCGAACGATTGAATTGGAAGGAATTGTTGATCTGCGCAGTACCGAATTGGAGCAGCGCACTCAGCAATTAGAAAAGGCACACCAACAAAAACGAAATTTCTTAACCAGCTTCAACCACGAGATTCGAAATCCGCTAAATGGTATAATCAACATCTCGCAACTGTTAGCAGAAGAGAAAGGCTTGACTGACACTCAGTCCGAATTGATCAAATACCTCGTTTCGTGCAAACAGCACCTCGAACAATTGATCATACCTACTTTAGATTATAACAGCCTCGAAGCGGGCATCTATAATTATAGTGAAGAATCATTTGATGTGAATGTAGTCCTCAAAAGCATTGTCGCTATGCATACTCATCAAGCGGCAGTCAAGGGATTGCAGATAAAAGCGCCTGCAACAAGTGTACAGAATACTTGGATTGGAGCAGTTACACCACTCAGGCAGATCCTCATCAACCTAGTGTCCAATGCGATTAAGTACACTAGCAAGGGTTCAGTGAGCTTACAGATGAGTTATCAACAGCTTGAAGGCAATATCACTGCAACTTTCAGTATTATAGATAGCGGAACGGGGATTCCAATTAGCCAGCAACAAGAAATATTCCAGCCATTGACGCGCCTTGCTGAGCACCGAAATAGTCAGCCTGGCTCTGGAATGGGACTTTCGATTTCTCGAAGGATTGCGCAAGTCCTGCAAGGTGAGCTTTACCTCCAAAGTTCCAGCCCAGAAGTCGGCACTGTTTTCAAACTGACACTCCCTTTCAAATTGGGAGCCACCATTGCTGAAGATGCCCACAGCACTAGAACTAAGCTAGTCCTTAGCAAAAAAATGGTGTTGCTCGCGGATGATATGGATTTCAACCGCTACGCCTATCGTATTTTGCTGGAAAGAATGGGGGCTAAAGTCAAGGAGGCTAAAGATGGCGCGGAGGCACTACAGAAACTACAATCTAGCAACTTTGACTTAGCTATATTAGATATTAGCATGCCGCTGATGGATGGTACCCAAGTTATCCAAAAATATCTTTCTAGCCCTGTAGTCAAGCCGCCCGTATTTATCGCTTTTAGTGCTCAAACCGATTCTGTATTTACAGCAAAAGTCCTAAGTGCAGGGTTTCAGCACTTCATCGGCAAGCCTCTCACAATCGATAAACTACGCGCGCTGTTTCACTCAAACGAATTTAAAAATCCCCCAGCTCAGGGCAATTTGCTAAATTATCTCGGAGGGGATGATGCCGCTAAGATTACGCAGCTAAAAGATCGTTATCGGCAGTCGTTTAGCCAAGGTCTAGCAAAAATAACCCAGCTTATAGAACGTAGAGAACTGAGTAAATTAGGCGACTGCGTGCATAAGCTGCGTGGCCTGGCATGTCTGCAAAATAATACAATTGAAATGAAGGCACTAGACGAGATGGCAGTTTTAATCGCCGCAAATGCGTTACCGCATGAATACACCCAACTACTCGATGAATTGAACACTTTTTTGACCGACGATGCGGTTAGCTGCCGCAAATAAGCCGTGCAGCGATTGGCAAATATAGGCATTTTTATTAAATCCACCGCGCTTTGCCTCATTACTTGCGCTTAAATGCACTCATCCAGCATCAATCAGCTGCTTCAATAGCTGATCCAGCACCGCAGGATTTGCCTTACCCTTAGTGGCTTTCATCACAGGGCCCTTCAAGGCGTTCAGCGCCTTCCCGTTGCCATCTTTATATTGACCGACTGCTTTGGCATTGCTGGCGATCGCTTCACGGCAGAGGGCTTCAATCTCACCGCTATCGTTACTTTGCTTTAGGCCCCTATTTTCGACAATGGCATCGGGCATGTCGCCGCTAGCAAACATCTCAGTGAAGACTTCCTTACCTATCTGCCTAGAGATGACCCCTTCATCAATGATCTTAGCTAAAGTGCCGACGTGGGCAGGTGTCAATTTTGAGCGGGTCACACAATGCGCGCTTTCGCCATGCTCAGAAACAGCCGAAAGTTCGCGCAGCAAATCGTTGGTAATGTAATTAGCAATAGCCTTAGGTGCATTGTGCGTTTTTAGCGCCGTTTCGAAAAACTCACTGAGCACACGGTTTTGGCAGAGCACGGAAGTGATTGTAAACGGCAGGCTAAAGTCTGTCTGATAGCGACGCTGCTTGTCTAGTGGGCGCTCTGGCAGCTCGGCTTCGAGCTCGGCCACGCGGGCACGGTCCATCTGCACGGGCATCAGGTCAGGATCGGGAAAATAACGGTAGTCATGCGCCTCTTCTTTACTGCGCAGCGAAAAACTTATGGCTTTGTCGACATCCCAGCGACGAGTTTCTTGAGTAATGGTACCGCCCTGTTCCAAAATTTCAGTCTGACGTTCGATCTCGTATTCGATCGAGGCCTTCACATTGGACATCGAGTTGAGGTTTTTCATCTCAGTGCGGGTGCCGAGCTTATCGGACCCGAGTGGGCGGATCGAAACGTTAGCGTCGCAGCGCATTTGGCCCTTCTCCATATCACAATCAGAGATGCCAGCGTAGATGATCATATTGCGCAAACAGTTGAGAAACGCGACAGCCTCGATGGAGGAGCTCATGTCTGGCTCAGTCACGATTTCAGCAAGCGGTACACCGGCGCGATTAAAATCGATTACGGTATCAAAGGCCTCGTGCGTGAGCTTACCAGGATCTTCTTCAAGATGAATACGGTTGAGTTTCACCCACCGGTGCTCACCCTCAACATTGCGCGATGGTCCTGGTAATTCGATCTCGACCTTTCCACCGATGCAAAGCGGTTCTTCGTTTTGCGTAAGCTGGTAATTCTTCGGCGAGTCCGGATAGAAATAGTTTTTACGATCCCACTTGCAGACAGCGGCGATCTCGCAGCCCAGCATCCGACCAAGCTTGGCGCACTGCTCGATGGCGGCATGGTTGAGCACAGGCAGCGTGCCGGGCAAGCCAAGCACCACCGCGTCGGTTAACGTATTGGGCGCTGCACCATAATGGTAAGGTGCGGCGGTAAACATCTTGGTGCGGGTTTTAACCTGCACGTGAATTTCGAGTCCGATGACTGCTTCGTAGGTCATGATATTAGAATAGCGAGTGGGTGATAGCGGATGGCTGATCAAATGTAATTTTTAATCGCAGATCGACTCTGAGCTGTTTGTATCTACGTACATCTGTGGATAAACTAAAATGTCGTTATAGTTTCGGTGTTTGCTGTGCGTAATCATGCGCCTTTTCGAAGGCATTCGCGACCGCGAACATTTCGGCTTCGCCAAAGGCTTTGCCGATGACTTGCAAGCCAATCGGCAGACCACTTTCGGTGAAGCCGCTGGGCACGGAAATCGCTGGCAAGCCAGCGAGATTGACCGAGATGGTGTAGATGTCGCTCAAATACATGGCGAGTGGATCATCGGTGCGCTCACCGCGCTTGAACGCGGGTGTGGGCGAGGTCGGTGTAAGGATCGCATCGACTTGCTCAAAGGCGGACTCGAAGTCGCCAAGGATCAAGCGGCGGACTTTTTGCGCGCGCAAGTAGTAAGCGTCGTAGTAACCCGAACTCAGCACGTAGGTGCCGAGAATGATACGGCGCTTCACCTCGTCGCCGAAGCCTTCGCCGCGACTCTTGGTGAAGAGTGACAGTGCATCCTTCGCCTCTTCGCTGCGGTGCGAGTAGCGTACCCCATCGAAACGAGCCAAGTTGGAAGAAGCCTCCGCAGTTGCCACGATGTAATATACCGGCACGGCTAACTCGGAGTGCGGCAGGGAAATATCAACGATTTCGCAGCCCTGGCTCTTATACCAGTCGATGGCTTGCTCGATGTTAGCCTTCACCTCTGGGTCGATCCCTTCAGCAAAGAATTCACGCGGCACGCCGAGTTTCCAAGGGCCCTTCTTTTCCTTAAGTGCCGCCGCGTAATTGGTATCACCTTGCGGCGCGATCGAAGTGGAATCGAGTGGATCTTTGCCGAGCATCGCTTGCAGCAGTAAAGCAGCATCTTCGACCGTACGCGCAAAGGGGCCGACTTGATCGAGCGACGATGCAAAGGCGACCAAGCCATAACGAGAAATAAGTCCATAAGTAGGCTTCATGCCGACCACACCGCAGAGCGCAGCAGGTTGACGAATCGAACCACCGGTATCGGTGCCGAGGGTAGCGATCGCCTCGCCAGCTGCCATCGCAGCGGCACTCCCACCAGAGGAACCACCAGGAATGGTATCGAGGTCCCATGGGTTGCAGGTCGTATGGTAAGCGGAATTTTCCGTGGAGGAGCCCATCGCAAACTCGTCCATATTCAGGCGCCCCCAGATCACGGCACCGGCCTCGCGCAACTTAACGATACAAGTCGCATCGAACGGAGAGACATAATTCTGGAGCATCTTGGAAGCGCAGCGCAGCGGCTGATCCTTAACCGCAAGCGTGTCTTTGATACCGATAGGAATACCATCAAGCGGTCCGAGGATAGTGCCCGCCGCGCGGCGCTGGTCAGAGGCCTGCGCTTGCGCGAGTGCGTCGTCGGCGTCGGACGAAAGGAAGGCTCGCACTTGGCCGTCGACTGCTGCGGTGCGATCGATCACTGCTTGAGTGATGGCAACCGAGGTCGTTTGCCCCGCAGCGAGCAGCGCGGCGAGTTCGGAAATAGTTTTGAAATACAGATCGGACATGCGACAAAAAAACTCAGGTCATGTGTAACTTGAACCACGAATGGACACAAATTAGCACGAATATTTTTCTAGAAATTATATATTAAAAATGAAAGTTTAACCAAGGATACTACAGTCACTCACCATGTATGATTTGTGTGTATTCGTATCCATTCGTAGTTTGACTCAAATAGACTGCACTTATTCGACGACTTTGGGCACGACGACTTGATTGTCGCGTTGCTCGGGAGCCATGTTGAGCAACACTTCGGGTGCGTAAGTTGGGCCGGGCTGATCGCCTTCGCGCCAGACGTTAAAGACACGATGTGCATGGGCCATCGGTTCGACGCCTGCGACATCGACAGCGTTGAGCTTGTCAAAGTAGCCGAGAATGTCGTCAAGTTGGGTGCCAAGCTTGGACTTTTCGGCGTCGGAAAGATCAAGCCGCGCGAGGTTGGCGACGTAGTCGATATCAATGTGTGGTGTTTCGCTCATTTTGAGAGTCAGGGTGGAAGTTTCGCTGAGAATGACTAAGTGTGATTCAATTGAAACTGTA
>Ga0209223_10004482_pt1 | contig 12721 bp, 12 predicted proteins | sample COG_06_FD_184750 | JGI IMG/M metagenome (GOLD analysis project Ga0209223, IMG submission 184750) | Pelagic Microbial community sample from North Sea - COGITO 998_met_06 (SPAdes) (version 2) | ecosystem: Environmental > Aquatic > Marine > Neritic zone/Coastal water | place: Helgoland, sampling...
ACGTTCTCCATTTATGCGCTAGTAGCTAGTAAAAATACTAAACTTATATCTTTTTATACCCTGTAATTTGAATATCGTAACCATCTATACCAATGACTGATTTTGTTGAATTAGTTAGAAGTACCATCTTTTTAATACCAAGATCATTAAGTATCTGAGCTCCAATACCATAATTTCTTAATGTTTTTTGATTTTTATTTTGATAATTTTTATTATCATTAAAAAATAAATCCTCAATTGATTCATGGGGCTGCCTAATTATAACTATAGCGCCATAATTTTCTTTTGATACTAACTCAAGAGATTTTTGTAGATTATTAGTTTTTGGATTTTTTGTGTCGTTTAAGCAGTCGCTTAAAATATTTAAATGATGCATCCTAACCAAGATATCATCTGGGCAATTACTTATATCTCCTTTGCTTAAGGCAATATGCTCTATATTATCATGCAAACTTTGATAAATTGTAATATCAAATTCTCCATGGCTAGTAGAGAATTTATCTTTTTTAATAACCTTAATAAGCTTTTCATGTTGACGACGATATTCAATCAAGTCGGCAATAGTAGCAATTTTTAATCTATGATTCTGGGCAAATTTTATTAAGTCTGGCATTCTAGCCATCGAACCATCATCATTCATAATTTCGCATATTACACCAGAGGGGTTTAGATTTGCTAACCTAGCAATATCAACCGCTGCTTCGGTATGTCCAGCGCGAACCAACACACCGCCATTAGCTGACTTTAATGGGAATATATGTCCAGGACTAACTAAATCATCCTTACCTTTATTGGGGTCAATAGCATCAGTTATTGTCTTAGCGCGATCAAAAGCTGAAATGCCCGTGGAAATTCCTTCTCTTGCCTCAATAGAAACTGTAAATGCAGTTTTGTTGCGAGACTCGTTATTTAATGACATTAATGGCAAATCAAGACTTTTGACTCTATTTTCATCTAGCGCCAAGCAAATAAGACCGCGGCCATATTTTGCCATAAAATTAACTTTTTGATCATCACATTTTATTGCGGGAATAACTAGGTCGCCTTCATTCTCGCGATTTTCGTCATCAACAAGAATAAATATATTACCTTGCTTAGCTTCTTCAATTATTTCTGGTATCGAGGATAATTTAAACTGTGAATCAGACATTTATTTGCTAATTAACTTCTCGAGGTATCGTGCTATCATATCAATTTCTATATTTACAAAATCTCCCTTTTTCAACTTGTTAAAATTGGTATTTTTAAAAGTATGTGGAATTATATTTATGTCAAAGAAATTATCATAGACATTGTTGACGGTCAGAGATGTTCCGTTGATTGTAATGGATCCTTTTTTTGATATATGTTTTTTTATTTTATTTGGTATCTCAATTTCAAAGACCCAAGATTCTTTAACTTGCTTGATATTTAATATCTTAGAAACACAGTCAACGTGGCCTTGAACCATGTGGCCACCAAGCTCATCGCCAGCCCTTAGAGAAAATTCTAGATTTAACTCATCACCTTCTTGCCAATTATTTATAGTTGTCCTGTCTTGAGTTTCCTTCGATGCTTGAAAAAATAGATGAATCTCGGCAGATGTTGATTCTCTTTTTATTAGAGTCAGGCAAATTCCATTGCATGATATGGAGCAACCAATATCAAAAGATCTATTGCTTAGCGAGTTATTTGCTAAAGAAACTTGTAGAGCCAAATCCTTATCCACAAACTGATTAATGGATATTATTTGACCAACATGTGTTATAATTCCTGTGAACATTAGCTATTTATAACCATTAACCACCGCTAACTTTTTTACATCTTTTTTTATCTTATTTATGGCGCTTTCTTCTATTTGACGTATTCTTTCACGCGATATTTTATAAATTTGACTCAAATCTTCAAGCGTCATTGCGCTCTCAGACATTCTCCTTTTTTTTATTATATCCTTTTCACGATCATTTAAATTATCAAAGGCAATCTGGAACAATCTTTCTTTTCTTGATTTTTCTTGATTATTAATAACTGTTTCTTCCTGTGAAATTTCTTCTGAAGCTAGAGTATCAACCATTTCTTTTGAACTATCATCATTGATAGCAATTATATTGTTAAGAGATGTATCGCACTGACTAAGTCTTGAATCCATTTCTAAAACTTCTTTATTAGATAGATTTAGAATTGATGATATTTCAGATATTTGTTTTGGCTCAAGCTTTGACTCTCCAACTTCTAGAATTTTTTTCTTAATTTTATGAAGATTGAAAAATAATTTTTTTTGTGCTACAGTCGTCCCTATCTTTACCAAAGACCAAGAGCGCAAAATATACTCTTGAATAAAAGCTCTTATCCACCACATGGCATATGTTGAAAGGCGAAATCCTTTTCTTGGATCGAATTTTTTAACAGCCTGAATTAAACCCAAATTACCTTCGCAAACTAAGTCAAACACAGGAATTCCATAATTCTTAAATTTACCAGCCATTTTTACAACCAATCTCAGATGACTTTGAATAAGCTTCTTGGCCGCTTCCTTGTCGTTATTGTTAAAAAGCTTCATTCCATACTCATACTCCTCTTGCAGAGTAAGAATTGGAAATTTTTGTATTTCTTTTATATAGCGAGAGAAGCTACTTTTAATTTCTGAAGAAGTAAGCGATAAAGAAGAAGATGATAAAGGGGCAATAGTATTACTAGACATATGAACCTCCATTTTATTTAAATAATGGATATAAGCTTAAGTTTTATAACAAAAAATTCAAGATTAAAGATTGTTAATTCTTATATCATACTTGGTTGATAAATATTTCATTATGTCCCTTCTTAGATATTTTGGTAGAGGGCTATTAAAAATAATAATCTCAGAAATTAAGCCATTAAAACCGCTTAATCCATCTTTATCAGTTCCAAGGGTTAGTCCTGTCATAATGTTTGAGCCTGAATCAATGTCGCCTCCACCAATTATATCATCAGCGTTATTACTAAATGCCCTAGAGTTTGCTCCATTGATGTAAATAGCCAAAACTACATCTTCATTAAATTGAAAGCTAGCTGATCCAGCTCCAGAATTGGCAGCTATTCCAGCATTTATTGTAACAGAATCATTGCTAATACCAGCAGCAAAACTACTTCCAGAAGCTGCGGAGTCTAATATATATTGTGTTGATGTAGAAGAGTTAAGCCTTCTTGCTACGATAAAAATTGTTGCTTGAGACAAATCACCCTCCTGAAAATTACTAAGAGTTAAATTGGCCGAACCATCAAATTTAATTGAAGGTAAATCATTTATACCCTTCTCTTCAAATGTAATGTTAGGACTTGCTGTTTTTGATAAGGCATGATTATTAGGGTCGCTGATCAAAGATAGGGGGCTTATATCATTCCAAATAGTTAACTCATCTTTATTTTGCGTCTCATCGGCTTTAAAAGATTCTATCAGAGATGTTTCGTACCAGGCAACCAAGTTGCTATTTTCTGCTATTTTGGAATTATTAGTTATATAGCGTGCATTCGATAATCTTGAAGATTTTAAGGTAGATATCGTTTTGCCAACTATAGATAATAAAATGGCGATAATAGATATTACCGCGGCAAGCTCAACAAGTGAAAAAGCTAATTTTTTGCTATTATTCATCAGTGCTTATTATTTTTAATTTTTAAGATTTAAAACCCTTATATTATATTTTTTTGATAGGTAGCTCATCACATCGATTCTTTCAACTTTTTTCAAAGGTCTGTTAAATATTATTATCTCAGAAATATAGCCATGAAATTCAGGGTTGGATGCAGTCATATATCCTCCAACTGTTAATCCAGTTAAAGGATTAGATCCAGGGTTAATTGTAGCGCCACCAGCAATATTAGTAGCATCATTTAGATAAAATTTTGATAAATTGCCATTAAAATACCCAGCTAGTATGTGGGGAGTATCTGATGCTACTATCGTGTTGGCATTGATGCCATTTGCACTAGCTCTCATTCTAAGGTAAGTAGGACTGATTGCAATATGAGAAGTGTTAGTTGAATAAGAATCAATAACTACTTCAGCAGCAGAAAGATTTGCTGGCTGCAAGACTAATAATATAGTGCTACTACTCAAGGACCCTTGCCAAAATGATTCTAACTTGAGAACAGCATTATCAACTCCTGCAAACTCTATGGATGGGATATTATTTATACCATTTTTTCTGTAAATTACAGTGCTGCTGGCAACCTTAGATAAAGTATTCTTTTTCTCGTTTATTGAATCTGGACTTATATCATGCCATGTAGTAATCTGACCATTATCAAACCCCTCTTCTTTTTTAATTGATGCTGGTGTTGATGTTTCATACCAGGCTATTAACCCATCTATCTCGCGGACTATAGACTGTTTTGTTAGTGATTTAGCACTAATTAATGCGCTTGTAGAGACTAAACCCTGTCCAGCAATTACAGATATTATCAATATCGATATTACTGTTATAACTACAGTCAATTCAATAAGGCTAAATGCCTTCCTATCTAACATTAAATTTATTAATTATTATCAATCTCCATCCATCTCCATCCATGTAACAACAGGATTTTTAGCGGCCTTAACTTCATCTAGTCTTTTTCTTGGAGTTGACTCAGGATAATTGTGAAACCTATCGCCTTTATTAGAATCTACCTCATTAGCAATATAAATCATGGTGTTAATAAAATTGTCAATCTCGCTCTTACTTTCTGTTTCAGTTGGCTCAATTAGCATTGCATTTTGCACTACCAATGGGAAAAAGACTGTCATCGGATGCATACCATATTCAATTAAAGCCTTTGCAATATCTAGAGTAGTAACACCTTTTTCCTTTTGAATTTTATCATTTATCAAGCATTCATGCATACAATTGCCAGGGAAGGGTACATGATAATAATCTTTAAGTTTGTGCAAAATATAATTTGCACTCAAGACTGAATCTTCAGCCACTTTTTGTAGACCATCCGAGCCATGTGACAGAATATAAGATAAAGCGCGAACATGCATGCCAAATTGACCATTAAAGCCCTTAACTTTGCCACAGCTATTTTTTGGGGTGTAAAGTTCAAAAATATCATTGTGCTTTCTAACGTGAGGAGAGGGTAAGAATTGCTCAAGGTCAGCTCTAACAGCAATTGGCCCAGATCCAGGTCCGCCACCACCATGTGGAGTAGAAAATGTTTTATGCAAATTAAAATGCATAACATCTACACCTAAATCTGCTGGCTTTATTTTTCCAACTATAGCATTATAATTAGCTCCATCGCAATAAAAATAAGCCCCAACACTATGTATCAAATCCGCAATCTTTTTTATATCTTTTTCAAAGCGACCGCAGGTATTTGGGTTGGTAATCATAGTGCCAGCAATTTGACTGCCATAATCTTCAATTAGTTTATTAAAAGCAGTAAAATCAATTAATCCATCTTTTCCAGTTGGAATAACCTTTATATCATAGCCGCACATAGCTGCAGTAGCTGGATTTGTCCCATGCGCTGAATCAGGTATTAGAACTATTTTTCTCGTCTTGCTTTCACCATTTAATTCATGAGCTTGCTTAATTACCATCATGCCAGAAAGCTCACCTTGGGCGCCTGCCGCCGGTGCCAAAGAAACCGCCGTGAGCCCAGTTAGAGTTCCAAGCCAATGCTGTAATTGATGCATTAATTCAAGAGCGCCTTGAGTTGTTTCTTGGTCTTGAAGAGGGTGAATATCGGCAAAGCCAGGCAATCTAGCTAACTTTTCGTTAAGTCTAGGGTTATGCTTCATGGTGCAAGAACCTAGCGGATAAAAGCCGGCATCAATTGAATAATTTTGATTAGAAAGCCTAACAAAGTGACGAATAACTTGCGGTTCATTGACTTGCGCTAAACCTATCTTAGATCTGCTATCTTGACCTGTTTTGATGGTAAAATCTTCAACATCAGGCAAATCAACGCCGCAAGCACCTTCACAAGATTGCTTAATTAAAAGATCAGTCTCGTGATTTAAGCCAATTTTATTAGGAGTAAAAGGCATATTATAATTATCTGTTTTTGCTATTAATTGCTTCATTGGTTTTTAATTTAGAATTTTTTGTAATGATTCACTTAGTTTATTCATATCATCTTCGCTAGTTAGTTCGCTCACAGCGAGAATCATTTGATTATTTTTGCTATATCCGCCAATGATGTTATTATTTCTTAACTCCTTATTAACTTCCGAAGCATCCTTATCAAACTCAATTGTAAATTCATTAAAAAAGCTTTTATTTATAATTTTAAGGCCAGATATTTTTGATAATTTATCATATAGATCACAAGCCTTTTTATGATTTATTAAGGCTAGTTTTTTAAAGCCATTTTCACCAAGAAGTGAAGCGTGAATGGTAAAAGCCGTAGCACACAAACCCTGATTTGAGCAAATATTAGAAGTGGCTTTATCTCTTCTTATATGCTGCTCTCTGGCGTTAAGAGTTAAAACATATCCTGGCTTGTTGTCATTGTCCACAGTGGCACCGCAAATTCTACCTGGCATCTGTCTAATAAAAGATTTTTTACAAGCAAAAAACCCAAGCAAAGGTCCACCAAAATTAAGTCCAACACCAATTGAAGAAGCTTCTCCAACAACGATATCAGCCATTTTAGGGGGTTGCAATAGTCCAAGGGCCACAATCTCATTGACTACTACAATCATTAAGCATCCAGCCTCATCGCATTTTTTTCTAATATCATCAAGATCTGTAATTTCGCCATAAAAATTAGGATATTGAACGACTACGGCAGCACATGTGTCATCGATTTTTGTTACAAAGCTGGAGTTATTTAGATCAAGAAATGTTTTGGAAACTTCTTGATAATCAGGATGCAAGTCACCAATTACGGCGATATTTTTTTTATTTTTCTTGATGCGCATCGCCATTAAGCAAGCCTCAGCTAAAGATGTAGCACCGTCATACATCGAGGCATTTGATGACTCCATGCCAGTTAGCAAAGAAATTATGCTTTGAAATTGAAATATTGTTGCCAAAGTTCCTTGTGAAATTTCTGGCTGATAAGGAGTGTAGGAGGTTAAAAATTCAGAGCGCTGAATTATATGATCTACTGCGGCAGGTATATGATGTTTATAACATCCAGCTCCTAAAAAAAATGGCTGTTTTGATGCTGGTTTATTTTTATTTGCTAAATCTTTAAGATGTTTTTCTACCTCAATTTCACCCTTATGACTATCTAAAGTAGAAATTGGATGCTTTAATAAGAAATTATCAGGGACATCGCTGTAAAAACTATCAATATTTGAAACGCCAATTTCTTTAAGCATCTCATCTCTGTCACTTTTAGTAAGGGCTAGATATCTCATTAAAATAATTAAAATTAATTTATAAAAAATGCTGCAAAACAATATTTTTTTATGTAAAAAAAGCAATGATTTTAAAAAAAATTATTCAATAAAATGAAATATCCATCTTGGCCCCCAATAAAAGGTTATCGCAATATTGAATTTGGACTAAAAAGAGTTTTTGCTTTGCTTGCAAGAATTGGCAATCCGCATCTAAAACTGCCACCAGTAATACATGTTGCGGGAACAAATGGCAAGGGTTCAACTTTAGCTTTTTTACAAGCAATTTTTGAGGAAAATAATTACTCAGTTCACAAATATATTTCACCACATTTAGTCAATTTTAATGAAAGAATAATTCTAAATGGCAAAGAAATAGGTGATAATTTTTTAAATGAATGTTTAAAAATTTGTCAAAAAGCTAGCGAAAAAGAGCCAAAAATTGAAATTACTTATTTTGAAGGTATAACCGTAGCTGCTTTTTTGGCTTTTTCTTTAAAAAAAGCCGATATTTTATTGCTCGAAACTGGCATGGGAGGTGAGCTAGATGCGACCAATGTTTTACCACAAGTTTTATGCTCAATCATCACTCCAATTTCTTTTGATCATCAAGATTTTTTAGGAAATTCAATAGAAGAGATAGCTAAAGCTAAAGCTGGAATTATTAAAAAAAACTGTCCAATAGTTACGATACAACATGATAAAATATCTTTAGAAATCATTAAAGAAGCAGCTCAAAATTTAAACTCTTCATTAAATATTATACAAAATAACCAAAATAATAACAAAATAGCCGATTTTTTAATAAAAAGTGATGAAAATAGTCGTTTATGGCAAATAATTGCCAAAGATAAGATTTATAATTTACCAAGACCTAATTTAATTGGGGATTTTCAACTTGAAAATGCCACTCTAGCAATTGCAGCTTTATTAACTCAGAGGCGCTTCCACATTAAAGAAGAATCATTTACCAGCGCTATCACTAAAGCGAAGTGGCGAGGTAGATTACAAAAAATTTGTAATGGTAAATTCTATAAAATATTGCCAAAAAATTGCGATCTGTACCTTGATGGCAGTCATAATATAGCTGGCGCTGAAATATTGAATCATTTTTTATCTAAGCAAAAGGGCAAAAAGATTTATGCTATAGTTGCCATGCTGAGAGATAAGGATTATCAAAATTTTATTAAAATAATTTCCCCTAAAATTGACTATTTAATCGCTAGCGAGATTGAAAATGAAAAAAATTCCCTATCTTGGGAAGAGATTTATAAAATAGCAAAAAATCAGGGTATTTTTAATGTAGATAAATCGGCAAATATTGAAGATGCTTTTAAAATTATTGAAAAACATAATATTGAGCCAGGCTCACTAATTATAATATGCGGCTCTTTATATTTTGCTGGCGAGTTTTTGCAAAAAAATGACTAAAAAATTTTTAAGATAAACGATTTTTAAAATCCTCATAAGAAAATTCTTTTATTATTTTATAATTATTGCCATCAAAAACTCCAAGCGAAGGCAGTTTAACGCCGTTAAAATTATTATTTTTAACAAAAGAATATTGCATCATGTCGGTAAAAACTATCTTATCGCCAATTTTTAACTTATTTTTAAAGCTATATTTGCCAATAACATCGCCAGTTAAACAGCTATTGCCACCGAGTATATAAGAGTTATGATAATTATCATCACTGTTGATAATATGAGGTCTATAAGGAACTTCTAAAACATCTGGCATGTGGCAAGTTGCCGAGGTATCAAGTATAGCAATATTATCATCTTGCACATTAATTATATCAATAATCTCACTTACCAAATAACCAGCATCATATACTACTGCAGCTCCGGACTCTATTATGATTTGTAAATTATACTTGTTCTGAATTTTAGTAATAGCCTTGATAAGGTTTTTCGTATCATAATCTGGGTGGCTATAATAATGACCGCCGCCAATATTGAGATATTTTATTTTATTAAGAATATGGGGAATTTTTTGATCAATATATTCAATCAAAGTCACTGAATCTTGATCTAGATTTTCACATAAATTATGAATGTGAATCATATTTATTTTTTCTAAAATATTATCATTTATTTCTTCAATTTTAACGCCAAAGCGAGAATTCTTAGATGAAGGATCGTAAATGCTGTTATTCTTAACTAAATTTATTTGCGGATTTATTCTAAGGCCGATATTTTTTTCTTTATCATCAATTAAGTTGCGATATTTATTCAGCTGATTAATCGAGTTAAAATAAATATTGTTAGAAATTTTAATAATATCTTTAATTTCATCGTCCTTATAAGCTGGGCTATAAACATGAATTTCCTTGCCAAATTCTTCGTGATCTAATCTTGCTTCATAAATGCCGCTAGCTGTGGTGCCATCAAGATATTTAGCAATTTCAGGGTAAAGAGCAAACATTGAAAAAGCTTTTGTCGCTAAGATTATCTTGCAGCCAGTTTGTTCTTTAATTTTTTGGGCAATCTTTAGGTTAGATCGAATTTTTGCTAGATCGGCAATATAGGCCGGGGTTTTTATTTGATCTAATGGCAGATGATTACTCATCATTTAAATCTTTAATATTCCAAGCTAAACCTTGTTTTGTTAATTCCTCCAGAAATGGATCAGGATTAAATTCTTCAACATTTTTTACACCGCTTCCTGTCCATAATTTTTTAGCAAACATAATAGCGCCTGTAACGGCTGGAATTCCAGTGGTATAAGACACCGCCTGACAATTAAGCTCTTTATGAGATTTTTCATGTTCACACACATTGTAAATAACGATTTTTTTATTTTTACCATCTTTTAGCCCTTCAATAATACAACCAATTGAAGTTTTCCCCGTGTAATTGTCAGATAAGGAAGATGGATCTGGTAATAGCGATTTTAGGAATTGTAGTGGAATTATTTTTTGACCCTGGTAATCAACCTCATCAATTCTCGTCATACCAACATTTTGTAAAACCTCTAGATGCTTAATATATTCATCGCCAAAAGTCATCCAAAAGCGTATTGATTTTAGGGTTGGAATATTTTTAACCAAAGATTCCAACTCTTCATGGTAAATTAAGTAAGCTTTTTTTTCTCCAACTTCTGGAAAGTTGATATTTTTAGAAATTTCTAGCGGCTTTGTTTTAATCCATTTTCCATTTTCAAAATAACAGCCTTTTTGAGTTATCTCTCTAATATTAATTTCAGGATTAAAATTTGTAGCAAAGGCTTTGCCATGATCTCCTGCATTGCAATCAATTATATCAATGTGATGAATTTCATCAAATAGATGCTTTTTAGCATAAGCGCAAAAAACTCCAGTAACACCGGGGTCAAATCCGCAACCCAAAATGGCTAAAATATCATTATTTTTATACTTATCTTGATAAGCCCATTGCCAGCTATATTCATATTTAGCTACATCTTTTGGCTCATAATTTGCAGTATCAAGATAGCTAGTTTTGGTTATCAAACAAGCATCCATAATTGGCAAATCTTGATAAGGTAGAGCCATATTAATTAATAAATCTGGATTTGTTTTTTTTATTAGCCCCACAACATCATTAACAATATCAGCATCAATTTGTGAAATTTCTATTTCTGACTCGCATTCATTTTGAACTTTTTGACATTTTTCTAAAGTCCTACTTGCTAAATGAATGTAGGAAAAAATGTCACGATTTTTAGCGCATTTTTTTGCAACAACGCTGCCAGCTGCTCCAGATCCGATAATTAATAATCTAGTCATTTATTTGAATGTTATTATTAAAGAATTGATAAAATATATTTTTAATATATTGTTAGAGTAAAATTAATCAATTTATTTTTACGATATTTTCATGATAAAAGACAATATTTGTTCAGCCAGTGAAGGATTTTTAGGTCTTTCCTCAAAGGAATTAACCTCATTTGAAGATTGCGATGTTTTATTAATTCCATTTGGATTAGAGAATTCTGTCACTTATCAAGGAGGTACCAAAAATGGACCGCAAGCTATTTTAAAAGCTAGTCAAGAGTTAGAGCGTTTTGATGAAGAATTTTGGTGCGAAATATATCAAAAGATAGGCATCTTAACACTAAAAGAGCCGCAAATTTCTAATAATTTAGAAAGCGCCTTAAATCAATTAGAAAAAATAGTTGATGAAGCGCTAAAATATAATAAATTTCCATTTATTTTAGGCGGAGAGCATTCAATAACCCCAGGAGCTATAAGGCCTTTTACAAAGAGATATGATGAAATAACCTTGCTGCACTTTGATGCTCATGCTGATCTTCGCGATGGTTATTTGGGGCAAAAATATAGCCATGCGGCAGCTATTAGGAGATGCTTGGATTATCAAAATGTTAGCGTAGTTTCATTTGGTATCAGAAATATTTCACAAGAGGAAATACCATTTCTTGAACAAAATCCAGATAGAATAAAAATATTCTGGGCAAAGGATAAAAAAAATTGGGATTTGTCTCAGGCAGAAAGATTGCTAAAAGGTAAAAATGTTTATTTAACCTTTGATGTCGATGGTTTTGATTCAAGTCTAATGCCAGCAACTGGAACACCAGAACCCGGAGGGCTATTTTGGCAAGAAACTATGGATATAATATCTTACTATTCACAAATTTGCAATATTATTGGCGCTGATGTCAATGAATTATCACCAATTAAAGGAATGCATGCTTGTGATTTTACAGCCTCTAAATTGGTTTATAAAATAATTGGTTATTCATTTAAAAAAAGATTAGATAATGTGTAGATTTTGCGAGAACGTCCAATCCTCCGTGTCAATTTAAATACTAATTTGAAATAAGCGTCAGCTTATTTTAATTTAGTAAATTATTATTAATTTAAATTGACACTTTTTATGACTCAAAAACAAAATTTATCAAAAAATCAATTATCATATTCTTTCAAACGCTCTGCCATAGAAAAAATCTATCAAGGAAAACCATTAACTGGTAAAGACGGTATATTTAGCGATATGATTAAAGACATTCTTGAAACAGCTTTAGGTGAAGAGTTAAATCAACATTTAAGGCAAGAAAGATGTTTTAGGTATTTATTTATCAGAAAGTGAGGGCGCTAATTTTTGGCTCAGTGTTTTAACGAATTTACAAAATAGAGGGGTTAAAGATATTCTGATTGCTTGTATTGATGGATTAAAAGGATTTACTTGTAATTTATTTTTTATTTTAAGTAACAAGTTGCAAATTACTCAGAAATTACCAAGTTAATTTCTTGCATCATTTGTTCAGATGAAATTAATTCAATCTTCCCAAAAACTGAAATTCAGCTTTGCATTATTCGTCACATAAGAAATTCTTTAAAGGGGCTGTCGCAAAACCCAACTTCCTCTAAATTTCTTTCAAAAAAATATAAACTCACCAAATCGCAGTGAATTTCTCCAGAAATTCGCTATATTTTTATGAGTATT
>Ga0209223_10004502_pt1 | contig 12687 bp, 9 predicted proteins | sample COG_06_FD_184750 | JGI IMG/M metagenome (GOLD analysis project Ga0209223, IMG submission 184750) | Pelagic Microbial community sample from North Sea - COGITO 998_met_06 (SPAdes) (version 2) | ecosystem: Environmental > Aquatic > Marine > Neritic zone/Coastal water | place: Helgoland, sampling...
AAAAACTGTTTATACCATTTTCTGAATTTTGCAAAAGGCCCGTCGCCATCGCATAACATTGGCTTTTCATAGTATTTTTTGCGATCCCAGATAATCCGATCCTCTTCCATCTGCTGACAGATGTTGCGCACAATCGCTTCAGCAATGCGCGACTTACCAGATTCAGCATCAGACGATTTTTGGATAAAGGCGTAAAAGGCACGGGTATGAGTCGCTGTGACCGGCGTTAAGTGCGCCAGCAGAACCGTGTCGACGATACCGGAAAAACGCACAATCGCCAGCCCGGGACCTATATTTTGGTTTTCTATCGAGCCTTCAATTATTCCCTGTGGGGTTGGGTTGCGAGTGCGTAACAGTCCGCGCCGGGTGTGCCCCTCAAACTCCATAACTTCCGCATCAGGTATATCTTTAGTGCCGTGCACATAGAGAAAATGCACCGAATCCACAGCATTTTCACCCACCTCTTGCATATGGGTATTTATCTCCCAACTGTAAGTATCAAGCTCACCCCAGTCTGAGTTGTCACTATTCGCCTCGGCCACGTCCAGCGGCTCATAGGTAGGCGCCTCGCCATGAGGGTGATACCAGACCAAAATACATTGATTGATCTCGCGAACATGCCAGGTGCCTAAAACCTGCTCACCGCGAGCAACTTTTGGCGGCATATTTTTGGCATAGGGAATATGGGTGCATTTACCCTCACCATCATAGGCCCAACCGTGAAAAGGGCAGACAATGCTCTCGCCGACAACCGCCGAGCCATGTCCCGCTTGATCGCGAATGCCGTAGCCCAGGTGTGCACCCATATGGGGGCAATACGCGTCGACCACCTTTGCCTGACCAGACTCGGTGCGAAAGGCAACCAGCTCTTGGTCAAAATACTCGAGGGGTTTCGCTTGACCTACCTCGAGCTCATTGGAGTACAGCACTTGAAACCAGCCCGAAGGGATGGGCAGATCGACACGGGGTAGCTTTCTATCGCTTGCAATAATCATTGGTTATCTCTCCTCAAGAGCATTTAACGGACGGCAGCGCCGCCATCAACGGATAATATTTGGCCAGTAATAAAGGATGCGCGGTCAGAGCATAAAAACACCACTGCTTCGGCAATTTCTTCTGGCTCGCCCAGACGGTTCATCACCGCGGCACGCTTTAAGCCCTCAGCAATTTTCGGCTGCTCGGCAAAATATTTCTCTACACCTGGCGTACGCACCACACCGGGGGAGACGGCATTAATTCGAATGCCTTTGCTGCCATACTCGGCCGCTGAGCTCTGGGTCAATATATTGACCCCCGCTTTAGCTGCAGCATAGGCGGTGTTATAGACCTGACCACGCAGCGAGGCATTTGAAGATATATTGACAATACTGCCCTCGCCCTGCTCGAGCATGGCATTCAATTCATATTTTTGGCACAGCCAAGTATTGCTTAAACACATATTTAGCGTGTCATCGAAGACCGTTTTTTCAAATAGATGAATGGGCCCAGAACCACGGCTCACGGCAGCGCTATTGCAGGCAATATCGAGCCGACCGTAGTGATCGGCCGCCTTGGCCACCATCGCCTGCACCTGCGCTTCGTCACTGACATCGGCCTGCACAAATAGCGCGTCACCGCCACTGTCGCGGATTAACTGAACGGTTTCGGCGCCACTTTCAGGGTTAAAATCTGCCACGACAACCTTGGCCCCCTCTCGGGCATAGGCCAAGCAAATGGCCCGACCGATTCCCATGCCGCCACCAGTGACTAATCCAATTTTATTATTCAACAGCATTGCAGAAACTCCCCCCCTCAAAAAATCTTACTCTACTTTATTTTTTAACCATGGTATATACTTTGATCAGTAAATTTGCCCAGGTAAAACCATGCTCTCTGCTAACTCGCTGAAAAATTTGCCACTGCGCGAACGCAAAAAACGGATGACATACTCGCGGATTGTCGATTGCGCAGGCGAGCTGTTTGTCGCCAACGGCTATCAGACAACCACCGTCGATGCTATTGCCGAAGGCGCAGAGATCTCTAAACCAACATTTTTTAATTACTTCTCAACCAAACATGCCGTGCTGCAAAGTATGGTCGAGCGCATGGACAATGAATTTATCGCCTCCATTGCTGACGAATTGCAAAAACCGTTAAGTACCGAGCAACGACTGTGCAACTTGATGACCAATACCGCCGACTATATGGAGTCGCATATCCCGCTGATGCGGGTGATTATTGTCGAGGGCCTAGGTGGCCTAGCGAAACCCGATGAAGCATCAAATCGTCTGAGCAAACTCAATAACGCCATGGCTGAGTTACTGGCTAAAGGCCGCGAACAGGGTGATGTAGACAGCCAAGTGGATATTGATCTGCAGGTGCAAATTGTTGTCGGCAGTTACCTTTATTCTCTGATGAATGCTCTCACCCACTCACCCAATGACCTCGGCAAGCAACTGATAAAAATGGTTGCACAGGTCGCCCTAATGCTGCGCGCGAGGACAGAGCAATGAAACTATTTTTCAAGATATTACTGCTGCTGCTTGTCAGCGCGGCCGCCCTCCTCTATTGGGCACTGCAACCGCAAATGCCGGCAGCCAGCCAAGTCTGGTTAAATGGCACGATTTTGACCATGGATGACAGTCAACCCTCCGCCGAGGCGGTATTGGTTCGCGGCGACCGCATCGTTGCTCTCGGCAGTCGCACCGACATCGAAGCCTTGATAGATGCCGAAACGGTTATTCACGATCTCGCAGGAACCACTATGTTGCCAGGATTGGTGGATGCCCACAGTCATTTTCCCGCTTCAGGCATGGCACTTTTTTTAGCTGACTTGCGCAGCCCGCCCGTAGGTCTGGTGGAGACCATACCGCAGCTACTTGAACGCGTTAGCTCTCAGGTGCAAAAGACACCAGCGGGAGAGTGGGTCGGCGGCTATGGCTACGACCAGTTGATGCTCAGTGAAAAGCGTCACCCCAGCCTGCAAGAGCTGGATGCCATTGCGCCCAATCACCCAGTATTTTTAATGCATGTCTCTGGGCACATGGGCGTAGCGAATAGTGCCGCATTTAAATTGGTCGGTTTTGATCAGCTGCAAGAAGACCCTGCCGGGGGGCATATTCACCGCAATAGTGACGGTACAATCAATGGCCTGGTGGAAGAAAACGCCGCCCTGGCATTTCAGAAGCCGGCTCTCGACTTAAGTTTGATGCAGTTTGTCGCCATGGTCGACTTTGCCCGCAACGAATACCTCAGCAACGGTGTTACCACCGCCCAGGCCAGCAATGCGTCTCGGCAATATGTGCAAGGGCTGACGCTGGCCATGGGCCTGAACAAAATTCCCCAGCGCTTGGTCGTTTTCCCCGACTACGACAGCCTTGGTCTCGAGCTGATTGAGGGGCAGATTAAGGTCGCTGAGCTGGCCAGTGAGCAACGCCATATTGGCGCGATCAAGTTGATTGCCGACGGCTCTATTCAGGGCTTTACCGGTTATTTAACCCACCCATACCACAGCCCATACAAAGGTGATGACCAATACCTAGGCTATCCGCGCATTCCTCTCGATGAACTTAAGAACAAAGTGCTCAATATTGCTCAGGCCGGTTTTCAGGCGGTGATCCACGGCAATGGTGACGCATCGATTGACGATATTCTCGACGCCATTGACTATGTGCAAAATACCCTCGGCCAGCAGGTCGAGCGGACAATATTAATCCATGCGCAAATGGCTCGGCCAGACCAGCTTCAACGCATGCAAGCGCTCGACGTCACGCCGAGTTTTTTTGTCGCTCACACTTATTATTGGGGTGATCAACACCGTGATGTACTGATTGGTTCAGAGCGCGCAAAGCATATCAGCCCTCTCCGCAGTGCCGAAAACATAGGCTTGCGCTTCAGCACCCATCTGGACACGCCTATTGTCCCTATGCAGCCCCTACTGTCGGTCTGGTCAAGCGTCAACCGGCTGACCGCCAGTGGCGCAACACTGGGTGAAGATGAGCGTATTGGCGTCACCCGGGCACTCAAAGCGATTACCCTAGATGCTGCCTGGCAAGTCCATATGGACCATGAGATAGGCTCTATCAGTGTCGGTAAATACGCCGACTTCACCCTGCTAGCAGACAACCCCCTGCTGCACCCCGAAAAATTAAAAGATATCCAAATTATTGAAACCATTATTGGTGGTGTCAGTTATTTCCAAGGGAAAAAATAACACCGCTAAAGGAGAAAAAAATGTTGCTCGATGCATTTAGACTGGATGGAAAAACCGCGATCGTCACCGGGGCTGGCAAAGGTATTGGCGCCAGTATTGCGAAAAGCTTTGCCGAGATGGGCGCCAATGTATTTTGCGTGGCGCGCAGCCTTGACGATATTGAGCAGGTTGCAGAGGCCTGTCGAGGGTTTGGCGTCAAGGCTGAGGCTATCGTCTGCGATGTGACCAAGGAAGATCAACTTAAAGCCTTGGTCGCCAGAGTCGCAGAGCACAGCGACAGGCTCGATATTCTGGTCAACAACGCCGGTGCACCGGGCAAGGGCTGGGGCAGTATCGAGAAAGTCGATATGGGTCGCTTTGAACACACGGTACGGATCAATCTCACCTCGGCCTACACTCTCACCCATCTGTGTCTCGGTCTGCTGCGCGCCGCCGATAGCCCAACCATTGTCAATGTATCCTCGGCACTCAGCTGGATGGTGGATAAAAACTTTTCCGCCTATGCGGCAGCTAAGGCTGGTATGAATCAGATGACCAAGGTTATGTCCTATGAGCTGTCACCGCATATTCGGGTCAATGCCGTTTCTCCCGGCGCCATCGAAACACCCAGCACAGCCTTTATTACTCAAAATGAAACCATGCTAAAAAACACGACTCGCTGGATTCCGCTGAAGCGTCTCGGTCAGCCAGAAGATATTGCCCTCGGAGCACTTTATCTGGCCTCGTCGGCAAGCAGTTTTGTCAGCGGTAAAATTCTCGAAATCGACGGTGGTATGCAGGCCCTTCCCGGCAGCGCCATACAAAATGTAATTGACAGCGAACAGGATTAGACATTATGGCTACTTATGTATTGAGCGGAGGCGCCACCGGTATTGGCGCGGCAATCAAAGCGCGTTTGCAGGCTGCCGGCCTTCGAGTGGTTGTGCTCGATTTACGCGATGCTGATATTGAGGTTGATCTGTCTGAAGCAAGCCAGCGTCAAACCGCGATTAACACCCTACTGGACATGCTGCCAGAGACCATCGACGGCATTATTACCTGTGCTGGCGTGGCCTCGCATTTTGCCGACTTGAAAAAGATCCTCACCATTAACTATACCGGCAGCGTCGAGATTATTAATGGCTTGCGCCAGCGGCTAGCACCGGGGAGTAGTGTAGTGATGGTGTCATCCAATTCAGCGCCCCTGTGCCAAAAGCCTGAACTTGCTGATTACTTACTCGAAGATCAGTGGCACAACATAGACGCTATGTTGGCAGAGCTTACTGGTCATGACTGCTACAGTGCTAGCAAACAGGCGGTGGCCAAGTGGATGCGCAAAAATGCCCCAGAATTTGCCGGTCAAGGGATTCGCCTCAATGCAATTGCACCAGGCTATACCGAAACCGCCATGACCAAAGCGGTTGCCAATGACCCTCAGTACGGTGCCGCGATCAAGAAGTTTGTCGCGTCGATTCCCATGCAGCGTCCCGGATGCCCAGATGACATGGCTGATGCGGTGGAGTTTTTAATCAGTGACAAGGCCAGCTTTATCGCCGGCTCGATGCTCTACATCGATGGCGGCCACGATGCCATGTTTAGGCCCGTCAGTATTTAACCGCGACGAAATAAAAAAACCGGCTCAAAGAGCCGGTTTTTTTTGACATCGAATAAGGTAGCCGAAGCTACCTTAACAGTTACATTTCCCAGGTAAAGTCGAGACCGAATGTTGCTGGTTCGCCGTACTGGTGCAGATTAAGACCCAAGGCTTCGCCGTAGTTGAAACCAAAGTTGCGATAGTCTTCATCGAGCAGGTTTTTGCCCCACAGCGCTACAACCACATTGCTATCCTGGAGTGCCTTGGTCCAGCTTAGGCGCGCGTTAACAATGGTTCTTTCATTGTTTGGCATTTGCGCATAGGCCACTGGTGTATCCGGCGCTGGGTTGGCATTAGTGTTGTAAACCGCGGTAGACACAGGAATTGAAACGGTCTCATCCTGATAGGCCGCGCTAATGCTTAAGGCGAGCTGGTTTGAACCACTCTCCATAATGTTCCAATCGACGCCAAGATTGAAAGAGTCGTCTGGTACCATCGCGCGCTGAGCAACATTATTGAGCGGTAGCACAGCTGCGCCGTCTGTAGGCGAACCATAGACCGCTGGATACTCATCAAAATCGCCGTTGATATGACTCCAGGCCAGCGACACCAGCAGATTATCAGTAGGCGCAACACGCAGCGACATTTCAACACCATCGCGTGAGGCCGAGCCCGCATTGGCAATAGCACTCGTCACTTTAGACCCTTCGGTCAACACAGTGGAAACCTGCAGATCGGTGTAGTCATAAGAGTAAAGTGCGGCATTCAACTGTGCACGACCATCCCAGAACATAGACTTATAACCCAACTCCATGCTTTCGATTTCTTCTTCATTGAACGCGTCCGCTGAGTCATTCACCTCATCGAAGTAGTCACCGTTGAAACCACCACTACGATAACCTGTTGAATAGGTTGCGTAGATATTGGCATCGTCCGAGAGATCATACTGCACGGTTAAACGACCAGACAGATTGCTGAAATCTTCAGAGAACTTGCGGCCATAAATCCCGGCACGCTCAGGTAAAGACTCGGCTTCTTCGTTAGTTACGTAATTATTATTGGGATTGTAACTTGTATTATCAACAGTCGGATTTAACAGCACTGGATAAAACATATTGATAAAGTTGGAGTTATATCCGCGCCACAGGTAAGTGACATCTTTGGTTTCTTCGGTATAACGCAAGCCGGCAGTGATAGCCACTTTGCTCTCTTCGCTGGCACGGTAAGTAAACTGACCATAGACCGAGGTCGCTTCAGCCGCTACATCGTGAGACGAGGTATCAGAGGTAGCCAGAGGGAACGAAGCAATACGGTGATTGCGGAATGACGATTCATCGTCGTAGTAATAGAGGCCAACTGCATAGTCCAAGGTGTCAGTGCTACCCACCATTTGCAGCTCTTGAGAGAACTGTTCGTGGTCAGTCACTGAGTAGTTATTGAACACCGGCGCATTGCCGCGCTCTTCAATCGCATCAACCATCTGCAAGGCCAGGCCAAACTCAGTGGCGCCATCCATGCTGTAGATACCAATATCATTTGGCACAACGGTATCTAAGAACAGACCACCAATGGTCAATAGCGGCAAATCGGTAATAATATTGGCGTTGTTGACACCATCCAAATCGGCACTGTTCATATTTGTCGCTTCGCGTGTACCAGTGATAGATTTGAACTCAACATCACCAAAGGCACCCATATCATCAATCTTGTATGAGATGGTTAATGCATGGGCGTCAACGTCGTTGGTAGAGCGTGAGCTCATATCGGAAGAACCAAGACCTGGCTTTGAATTAACCGAACTAAGTTCGTCATTGGTCCAGGCAACAAAATCGTTGGCCCAACCTAAATAGGTTTGTACCTGCGGCAGATTAGGCAACAGGCCAAAGTCTCTGTACTGGCCTACATAACCAGCCAAAGTTGCTACAGTTTGTGCGCGTTCAGCACTGTCTACAGCGACCGCTGAGGGGAAACCTGCAGCAGCTACAACGCCGGGAGCGCGAGGGTTAAAGCCAACCACATCCATCATCTGCGAGTGCTCATCGAGCTCATCATGGGAATAGCTGTAGTCGATAGCAAGATTCTCAGAGGGCGTAAAACGCAGTGACAAACGGTGACCCGATCGGTCAAGATTTTCAAAGCCATCAAGGCTTGTATTGCTGTTGTCGTAGAGATCATCACGCTTACGCGTGTAACCAGAAACAGCCATACCCAGATTATCACTCAGGGGCACATCGACACGTACATTAGCGGCTTCATAGCCGTAGTCGCCAGTAGACACTTTCACTTTAGCGCCCAGCTCTTCGCCGGGTTTCTTGGTGATAAAGTTAATCGCACCACCGATGGAGTTACGTCCGTAGAGAGTACCCTGCGGGCCTTTCAACACCTCAATGCGCTCTAAATCCATGGCATCAACGCCATTGCCGGTCGCTTTACCAAGGTAGACGCCATCTATATAGATAGCGTTAGCCGGGTCAGAGGACACGCTATTGGGGTTGCCGGAACCAATGCCACGTAGAGAAAAGCTAACGTTGCCTCGCGATGAAGGAGCTTCATAGCCCTGCACACCGGGAATGGCATCGAACAAGCTTTTAATATCGATGATGCCCTGGCTTTCGATAGCAGTTTCAGTCAGTGCTTCGATTGAAATAGGTGCATCCTGAAGGTTTTGCTCGCGTTTTTCTGCGGTTACAACAACCTCTTCGAGCATACCCGCTGCAAGAGTTGAATTTGCCGCCACAACAGCTAAAGCAATAGCCGTTCTGCAGATTGTGGTTTGCATACCTTTTTTCATACTTACCCCCTCGGTTTTCATGGACTGTCTAATTGACATTATTATTAATTCATATTTGAACGTGCAAAGTTACTTTTTGATGTCTCAAACTCGTTTAAATGAAACGACAAATCTCCAAAGTAGTCTGGAGCAATTGTGCGCTCGCTAAAGCGCCACATTTCACTTTCTTTAACAAACTTATCGTAATAGCGTCCCGCTATAATGGTTTGCAAGGGAAAACCCTCCAACGCCTGAGTCACCGTAAAAAGCGAACGCGCTGATGCCTCATCGCCATCTAACCCAATCACTAGATTGTTGACATAGTGGGTCGTGCACGGCGTCCCTGTGTGAGGATACACTTTCACCCTCAAACGGTGTGCAGCAAGCACTTGGCTGCTACCCTCAAGCACTTCAGCTGAAGGCAGAAATATTATTTTCGCCTGACTCATTAAAGCTGCTACAGATTCAAAGTCACCAGCATCAATTCGCTCTGCGTAGCCGTAAACCAGTTGTTGAATTACTTGATAATCACTCACTACAACGCTCTAACGATTCTTGTTTTTGTAATATCGATCCAAGTTACCGAGCTAAAGGCCAGTTAGACAGTACAAAATCTGTCAACTTAATTGACCAAACGCGTCACCCAATACAAATAGTCGCTGCCACTCTATGCGGCATCAATGGTCTTTAGCTTTAAAATATTTTGCCTATAGGCCTTCGGCGTATGCCCCGTCCAATGGCGAAAAGAGCGCACAAATGAGCTCGGCTCGGTAAAGCCCAACTCGTCGGCGATATCATTTATCTTGCGGCTGCCATCTCCCAGACAATCAATGGCTAATTTGCAGCGCACCTCGTCTTTTATCAGTTGGTAGGAAATTTTTTCCTTCAGCAGACGCCGACGTAGACTCGACTCCGACATATGTAAGCGGTGAGCAATTTCAGAAAAAGAGGGCACGCCCGTTTTAAAATCACAGCCAATCAGCTGCTTGATTGCCTCTGCCGCTGAGCTCGGTTGCCGCTCGATCATACTTAGCTGGAAAACAGTGGTATCGAGGAACGGTTGCAGAGAGGCGGTATTTTGCACAACCCGAAGGTCGAGCGTATCGCGGGGGAAAATAATACGATTCGCTTGCGCAGAAAAGGTTATTGGGCAGCCAAGCATTTCTTCCATATTACTGGTGTAGGACGAACCAATGCTGGGTCGCGCAACTTCTACGCGGACCGCCTGAATCGAGTGCCCGGTCAACCAACCACAAAACGCATGCCAGACCAGCAGACCAGATGCCATAGTAACCGTATCGAATGTGCCAGCCAATTTCCACGAGGGCGGGACAAAGAGTGAGGAGACGTTTTGGGTATCAAAACTGTAGTGTAAGCTGGCCTGATCGCTGCCAACCTCGAGACTCAACTGACGTCCGGTCAAGGGCCGCATCATTTCTTCAAAACGCTGCGCGCGGTTCAGCGCTTCACCCAATGTCGCACAACCCATGAGTGCGTAACACATCATCTCAAAGGACTCTGTGCCTAGCCCTCCGCCCCAAGGGACATGGGGGTTAGTAATTTGCATTGCCTTGACCAACTCGCGGTAGAGCGCAGAATAGTCAATGCTCGAAAGAGGGGTGTTTTCGTCTAGCAACGACAGCCTGGCGACATCAACATCTGCCGCAGCCGCAATAGCATCGATATCTAACCCCGTGCTCTCTATGTAGTCGATCAGTCGATGAAACGTGCTCGCAGCAACATTAATATCAACCATGCCACACCTCTCTTGTTATTTTTATGTCGAGAGAATTTGTCAATAAAAACGAATTTTTGTGTTCTAGCTAAAGCCACAGAGTTCGGTATATTAACTTTTTAAACAGACTCAATAGTGCCATGATAGATCTCAGCTACCAACCTTATTTACGCCGCGAAGTTACTACAAATGGATTAACAAACGCTTTTTTTAACGGCGTTATCTGTTGGTACCTGATTAAAGAAAAGGCTGATTTAACCTGGTGGGGCGAACACAGCTTTGCCGGAGATATCATTGCGACGGCGCTTATTTTGCCATGGATTGTGGCGATGATTGTTATTCCCCTGCAGCGCCGCAAAGTACTCAAAGGTAAAATTCAACCCTGGCATTGCGACAATAGTTCGCCGCGTTTACTGCAATTTCTCAACCGTTTTCCCCAGTCCCTATGGTTGAACGGCCTCTATTTTGGCCTGCTCGGCATGCTAGTTATCGCGCCCCTGACTCTGCTGCTATTATGGGTCGCCGGGGCAAGCCTGTTCACACCCTTGGAGTACGCTATTTTTAAAGGTGTCTGGGCCGGCTGTCTGGCCGCAACCACTGTTATACCTATGTTATTGGTAGGCTTGCGCGCAAACGTTGCGTCGGCACATGAGAGCCAACTATGAGCCAGAGAATATTAAATAGTCCCGCCAATATTGGCACAATGCAACTTAAAAATCGTTTCGTTTTGGCTGCCATGGGCTCAAATTATGCCACCGCTGACGGTCATTGCAGTGAACAGCTCATCGCCTATTATGAGGCGCGTGCCAAGGGCGGTGCTGGGTTGTTGATTTTAGAAACCACCTCGGTGAGCTGGCCGGCGGGCTGCTCAATGCCCAATATGGTCGGTTTTTCAGATGACTGCTTTTTGCCAGGACTGAGCAACCTAACCTCTCGAGTCCATCAGTACGATTGCAAAATTGCCGCTCAACTCAACCATAGCGGCAAGGTATCCCAGGAGGATACCGTGGCAGGGCGACCCATCCTAGTCCCCTCCATACCGGCGAAAAGTCGCAATGACATGATGCCCCTGCTCACCCGTGAAGAACTCGGCAACTTTATCAAAATGGGCGGGCCCGACGGCAAGGGACCGCGCTACCACGTGATGGATGAGGGCGATATTGCTGCGTTGGTAGATGACTTTGTCGCGGCGGCCAAACGTGCCATTGTCGCTGGCTTTGATGGCATTGAAATACACGGTGGTCACGGTTATGTGATCTCGAGCTTTCTGTCACCGGCAACCAACCAGCGCGATGACCATTACGGCGGCACGGTGGAAAACCGCGCGCGTTTAATGGTCGAAATTATTCGCGCTGTACGCGCGGCGGTGGGTCCCGACTTCCCGATTATTATTCGCCTCGACGCCAAGGAATATCGTGTCGAAAACGGCATTACCCCAGATGATTTTATTGTCGCCGCCAAACTCGCCCAAGACGCTGGTGTTGACGCCATTGATGTCAGCGCTTACAGCGACACGCAAAAAGGTATCGCCTTTACCGAAGCGCCCTTAGTCCACCAACCCTCCGCCTATGTGCCGTTTAGTGAACGGGTTAAGCGCGAGTTGGATTTGCCGGTGATCGCGGTTGGTCGAATTGAACTGGACAGTGCGGCCAAGGATATCGCCAACCATAAATATGACTTTCTCGGTCTTGGCCGCAAACTCATTGCCGACCCTGAATTACCCAACAAAAGCGCCGCCGGCATGGCTCAGAGTATTCGACCCTGCATCTACTGTTATATTTGCGTCAGCCAAATTTTTATCAATAAACCCATGCTCTGCGCCGTCAATACGGATGTCGGCCGCGAGTATCGAGGCGACCTTATTGCCAGCAGTACTGAGACAGGCAGGCGTTTCACCGTGGTCGGTGGTGGCCCAGGGGGCATGGAAGCGGCGCGACTGCTAGCCACTGCCGGGCACCAGGTAACCCTGTTTGAAAAAGAACCGCAATTGGGGGGCACTGCGCGAATTGCCGCCCTCGCCTATGAGCCAAACGGCGGTTTAATCGACTATTTATCCACGGAACTGCAGCGCCTAAAAGTCGATGTGCGGCTTAACAGCCCAGTGACGATCGACGCCCTAAAAGCGCTTAGCCCCGATCATGTGATTGTTGCCACTGGCGCCAAGCGCGAGGCACCGGAAATTACCGGTAAAAATCTCAATCATGTCTTTGATGGTGAAGAGATGCGCGGCCTGTTGCTCGGCGGTGATGATCGCGGTCTGAAAAAGCTCAACCCGATTAAGCGCGCGCTGGTGGCAACGTCTCAAGCCCTAGGCCTGACCAATAATATTAGCTGGGTGCGAGCGCTAAGCCACCTTTGGATGCCTCTGCAGAAAGAGATAGTGATTGTCGGCGGCGGCTTGGTAGGTATCGAAATTG
>Ga0209223_10004506_pt1 | contig 12684 bp, 11 predicted proteins | sample COG_06_FD_184750 | JGI IMG/M metagenome (GOLD analysis project Ga0209223, IMG submission 184750) | Pelagic Microbial community sample from North Sea - COGITO 998_met_06 (SPAdes) (version 2) | ecosystem: Environmental > Aquatic > Marine > Neritic zone/Coastal water | place: Helgoland, sampling...
GAAAAAACTTTAACTCTTTCCAAGAAGTTGACCCTTCTGCATAAAATTTTTTTTGACTTATTTCAATTAAAATACTCTTACATAAAGAAAGAGATTCTTTTGCACCTTTTAAAAATTGTATTTCCGATCCTTGTAAATCAATAATCCAATGATTGTATTTAAATAATTCAATTTTGTATTTATCTATTGCGTCATCAAATTTAATCATATTTAATTTAATCTTATTAATCATTTTTACTTTATGTTCATTCCATAATTCACCATTTTTTACCTCTTGAGATAAATCAAAAATAGATGAACAAGACGCATCTTTATTTGAAATGTAAAAATCAACTTTTTTGGTTTGATCTCCTAATAAAAGATTTAAAGCTTTTTGTTTGTAATAGGGTCTAATATTTTCTGTTAAATCCTCGAATATCATTGGGTTTGCCTCAATCCACAAGACTGGTTTGTTAAACCAACTGTATGTTTCTGCCTCTTTACCTCTGTGGGCTCCTAAATGCAAGATACCTTCAGAATTCAATATACTAGTAATCTCATTAAGATTTGGTTTTTGATTTACAAATGAATTAGGTTTTCTTAAATTGATTTTTATAAGTTTCCATCCAAAACTTTTCAAAATTTTTTTTATAAATCTTTTAAAAATAAACATCTTAAATTCCTCCAAATGATTTAGGTAATATCTTTTTAATATACCAATTGAATTGAGAATAGATTATATTTTTAGAATTAAAGCCATTATCTATCTCATATCTTGATTGATTTATTTCAATGTTAAATCCTATTGCAGCTGCACTTATATTTGAACAAAGATAAACAAAATGTTTGCATGAAGATAAAAGCATAGCTTCCAATACAGCCTCTCTACCCAGTTTATATCTATGTAAATTTCTTGGATAAATTTTAAATGCATCATTTGTATTTGATCTATATGACGAGTTTAGATAAATAACTTTATCTCCAAATTTTTTTATAAAAAAATCTAAATAATTTTGTTCTTCTGTGACTAAAAAAATTTTGTCTATGTGATTTTTTTTTAAAATATTTTTAGTAATATTGTACATTTGTTTTTTGGTTGCCGGCAATGGATGTCCAGCTGATCTTTTATAGCTTGTCCCCCTAAAATGAATTCCTAAAATATTTTTATTATTAAATTTTTTCAAAATTTTAGAGTAAGATCTTTGAAGGTATTTATTGATTATAATTCGATCTCTAAGTAATTTTGAAAGCTGTATATCTTTATCAATATTATATGAAAAAAAATTAAAAAATTTACTATCAGTAATCAATACATTTTTACTTTTATATACTTCATTTAAAGTAAATTTATTGAGATTTTTAAAGTAATAATTCCATGCATTTTTATTATTTCTAACATTATTTTTTTCATTGTAAATTGTGTGAAAATTTTCCATATCAATTATCGGCACAAAGTCAAATTTTTCACAAATTTTTAAATGGTTAAGTATAAAAGTTATATTAGAAAACATCCCAGTGCCAGGTGTTCTTTTTATTACATAGAAAATTTTATCTTCATTTAAATCTCCAAAAGATAGCTCTTTAAGATTCAAATTTTTTAAAATATTACTATCATTATTTAAATTATTAATAATTTTTTTTTCTACTGCATTTTTAAAAATATTTGAGTTGGTCTCTATATTTTTAATTAAATTGGGAGTTTGTAGTGTAAATTTAATGATAAATTTTCTTAATAATTTTTTCATCAAGATCTATGTAGCATTATTTTAAATTTTGTATATAAAACATTCCTAGTCATATGAAAGTTTCGCTTGTTATAACTACAATAAATCTTCCAAATAAAAATATTAAAAAATTTGATAATCAATGTAAAAAAAAAAAATGGTCTTTTCTTGTGATCGGTGATTACAAAACACCAAAAAATTTTAAATTAAATTATGGAGAATACTTTTCAATTAAAAATCAAAATAATTTAAAGTTTAGCTTTTCAAAAAAATGCCCAATTAATAGTTATGCTAGAAAAAATATTGGGTATCTAACTGCATATAAAAATGACACTGATGTAATAGTTGAGACAGATGACGACAATTATCCCTACAATAATTTTTTTGAAGACAAAAAATTAAGTCACAAGGCAAAAGTTATAAAAAATAAAAATAAATGGGTTAATATTTATAGTGCTTTTTTAAAAAAGAATATTAATTGTTGGCCCAGAGGATTGCCATTAAATGAAATTACAAATAGTAAAATTCAGTTTGGGACTAAAAAAAGAAACAATTTTTATTTACAACAAGGTGTGTGTGAAGGAAATCCAGATGTTGATGCAATATTTCGATTAATAAATAAAAAAATTAATATTAACTTTAAGAAAAATTTAAATATCAATGTAAAAAAATCTTTAGTTACATTAAATAGTCAAAATACGATTTGGTTTAGAAAAATTTTTCCTTTACTTTATTTACCTGTAACATGCACTATGAGATGCACAGATATTTGGAGAGGCTTAATTGCTCAAAGAATTTTACAAAATGATAACAAAGATATTATGTTTTTTGGAACAACAATGAAACAATTTAGAAATGATCATAATTTACTTAATGATTTTGAACAAGAAATTCCAATGTATTTAAAAGATAAAAAAATTAATGAAATTATTTCTAACTTAAAATTAAAAAAAGGTGAAAAAAATTATTTATATAATCTAAAAACTTGTTACGATTCACTCATTAATCAAGGAATAATATCTAAAAAAGAAATATTTTATTTAAAAGCTTGGATAAGTGATTGTCAGAAAATTATTAAATAAACTCTTTTATGACATTATAATATTTATAACAATTAGTTTTATAATCAAATCTATGTAAACTTGTGTAGGCTTTGTCAGAAATATTTTTACAAATAATTTTATTATTATAAAATTTTAAAATTAACTTAGATAAAGCAGCGGAATCTTTAGGTCGAAACATGTAACCTAAACTTCCATTTTTTAGAATCTCCCTGGGGCCAGTTGGACAATTTGATGATATAATAAATTTTTTCAAAGTCATTGCTTCTAGCAAAACATTTGGTAGACCCTCATATAATGACGATAGTATAAACAAATTTGATTTACACATATATTTGTATGGATTATTTTGGAAATTGATAATTTTTATGTTTTTTGAAAGATTTTTTCTTTTAATATAATTAAGAATCTCTTTTTTATTTGGCCCATAACCCATAATTAATAATTTAATATCTATTTTTTTTGATACCAAATAATTTATGGACTCCAAAAGTGTAATGTGATCTTTTTGATCAGTAAACCTTGCAATATTTATAGCTTTAATTTCTGAATTATTAAAAAAATTAAAATTAAGTTTTTGACTACTTGATTCTTTAATTGTTTTAATATTAAGAGGATTATAAATCAATTTTGTTTTAATATTAAATTTTTTATCAATTTCTGATTTAAAATCTTTACTATTAACAATTATTTTTTTTGGAATTTTAAATAAGATCTTAAAAATTAGATTTTTAAAAAAATTTTTTGACCAACCAGTAGGCGATGAATTTGATCTTGTAATCAAGTCAAAATTAAAAATTAAAGATAGAAAGCAACAATATATATTTGCTTGAAATGCAAAAACTAATGATTCTTTTCGAGTTGTCTCATAAATTAAAATTTTTAAACATTTGTAGTATTTATAATATTTTGAGTATTTTTTTTTTGGTTTTTTTACAACATTGATAATTCTTATTTTATTATCAAATTTTTTGTTAAATCTAGTATCAAAAGTAATTAGAACTATTTCATTTAATTTACTTGATAAAAAGTTTGAAATTATGAATAAATTTTTTTCTACACCACCACCATCTATTGATGGCATAAAAATTATTAGCCTCTTCTTAATTTTTTCCATATTTTTCTTGAAAAATTTTTAATTGAAAATTCTCTATAATATAATTTTTTACTTTGGTTTAGATTCTGATTGTTTTTTTTTTTAATTATTGCTAATCCACTAGAGATAAAAGAGAAACTCAAATCTATATTTTCTTTATTTTCTGAGTAAATCTCTAATAACATTTTAAGTGTTTCTTGATTATTTATTTCACAATAAAAATTATCTCTTTGTGAATTTTTCAAATAAGGTAAGTGCGAAATATCATCTATAAATATGTATCCATTAGTATTTAACAAAGGATAATATTCATAGAATAATTTTTTTACATGATCAGCTTCATGAAGTGTATCAATAAATAATACATCAATTTGATTAGGTATTTGGGATTTAATAAAATCAAAATCATCATCTCTAGTTTGTAAAAATTTCCATCTTTTATCTTTAGATACATTTGAACAATCATCTAAATCGACAGAAAAAAGTTGTCCATTATTTTGGTTACAAAGTTCCAAAAATTTCTTAGTTGACCTACCTTTTTGTACACCAAGCTCTAGAATTATTGGTTCATTCATTTGATTTATCTGTTTGAATAAAAAGTTATCTAACTTATAGCAAAAAACATCTGTGATCATTTTTTTTGTATTTAATTCTTTTATGTTTTAAATATTCATATTATTAACATGATTTATTAATACACTATAATTTAAATTAAAAATACTTTGAAAAAAAAAATTTATTATTGGTCTCCTTTTTTATCTCCAATAGCAACACCCAAAGCTGTAATTAATTCAGCATACTCTTTTCAAAAGTACTCTAAAAATTATGAATGTTTTATAATCAATTTTTTTGGAGAATTTAATGTTTTTAAACAAGTTATTGAAGAAAAAAAAATAAATTGTTTTAATAGTCCATACGAAAAGATAAGAAAATTTTTACCCTTTAAAGGAAAAATTAAAAGCAGATTATCTTTTATTGTAATTTTTATATTATCTTTCATTCCACTAAAAAAAATTTTAGATAAAGAAAAACCAGATTATCTAGTAGTTCAATTAATAACATCTTTGCCCATGTTTTTGTTATTATTATTTGATTTTAAAACTAAATTTATACTAAGAATCTCTGGTTTACCAAGAATGACTTTTTTTAGAAAAATATTATGGAAACTAGCTTTAAAAAAATTTGAATATATTACTTGCCCAACTATTGCCACCATGGAATATCTTAAAAATTTAAATATTGTTGACAAGAAAAAAATTAGAACTTTATTTGATCCTATCATAGAAGTAAACCAGTCTAGAATAAAATATAGTTCAAAAAATATTACAGAACATAAAGATTATTATTTAGCTGTTGGGCGACTTACGACACAAAAAAATTTTATTTTTTTGTGTAAAGCTTTTCACAAAATTGTTTTAAAATCTCCAAATGCTAAATTATTGATTGCTGGTGATGGAGAGGATAAAAAAATAATAAATTCGTATATAATACAAAATAAATTAGAAAAAAATATTATTATTCTAGGTCATGTTGAAAATGTTTTTCCTCTAATCGCTAATGCAAAATTATTCATTTTATCGTCACTTTGGGAAGATCCAGGTTTTGTTCTTGTGGAGGCATTATTTTGCAGAACCTTAGTATTGACATCTAATTGTAAAACTGGCCCTGCAGAATTAATAAAAGACAAAAAAAATGGATATGTTTTTGAAAGTAATAACATGGAAAGTTTTATAAATAAATTTAATGAGCTTAATCTAAGTCAAAACAATTTTAAATTAAAAGCTAATGGGTTAAGAACAGTAAAAAAATTTACATTATTTGAACATTTTATAAGCTTTAAGAAAATTATATTATAATTAATTTAAAATGATATTCATATTATTTGCTACATCTTTGGTAATTACTTTTTCAATAATAGGGTATGGCTTTTTGCTTAATGATTTTTTGAATTTAAAAAAAATTCATACTAATCTCGGATTAATAGGTATTCTTGGCTTATTTTTCTTATCAATCATATCAAATTTTACTCATATTTTTATACCACATGACTATTTTCATAATTTAATCTTAATAATATTCGGATTAATTTTATTACTATATTTTAAATTAGGTTCTAAATTCAAATTTTCATTGAATTTATTGATGATAACTTTTTCACTTTTATTTATTGGCTTAATCATGGCAAAAACAAATGAAGATTATTCATATTATCATTTACCTAATTCATTACAATTTGCTCAACAAAAACTACAGTTTGGATTGGGTAATTTAAATCATGGATTTAAGCATATTAGCTCATTATTCATGTTGAACTCATTATTTTATCTTCCTTTTTTTGATCATTATCTTTTTAATCTACCAAATCTTATTTTTTTAGTTTTTTTTGTTTTGTTTATTGTGACGGAGATTTATTACAGATCAAATTTAAACTCGAATATATCAAATATATTATTATCATTATTTTTAATTTTGTTTTTAAGTAAATTTAGCAGGATTGCAGAATATGGTTCAGACATAGCAGGTCAAATCATTGTGTGTATTTATTTATTTTATATATTTGAAATAATTTATAATGAAAATTTAACAAATGATATTAAGAATAATATTCTCAAACTATCTTTGCTACTACTTGTTTTTGCAATAACTACTAAATTTATTCTTTTGATTTATTCTTCGTTTTTTTTGTTAACGTTATTTTTAGTAAAAAAAAAAAGTGAGATGATAAAAAAATTCCTTGAATTAAAATATTTCACCTTCTTATTGTTGCCAAGTTTCTTTTTTTTATTATCTAATTTTTCTTCAACAGGATGTGCTATTTATCCTATAGAAATAACATGTTTTTATGACGAATTTAATTGGGCTTTAAGTTCAGATATAATTAATTATTTAAATTTACATTATGAGATTTGGTCTAAAGGAGGAAAAGGTCCTGGTTTTGAAGTAGATAATCAAGAACTTTATGTGACTTCATTGAACTGGGTAAATAATTGGGTATCTGTTTATTTTTTTACTAAGGTTACAGATTATATATTGGTAATTTTAACTATTATTTTAATTTTTATTTTATTTTTTAAAAAAGAAATTTTTGTTATGAAAAAGATGAATAAAAAAACAAATCTAAAAAAATCATTATTAATCTACTTAACAATAATTTGCACTTTTATAATTTGGTTTTTTAATTTTCCATCTCTAAGATACGCAGGTTATATTGTATTTTATATATTAATTATTTTTCCATTAATTTATATATTTCAATATAAAATTGATCTAACTAAAAAATTAGTAATAAAAAAAATTTCAATTCTATTTTTAATTAGTTTGACTATTTTTTTTATAAAAAACGTAAATAGAATTAATACTGAATTGAATACCTCAAATAATAGTGATCATAATTTTACCAATTTTCCATTTTATTGGGTTCAAGATGTAAAGTATGAACCAATTTACATAAATGGTCACAAATTATTTATAACTAATGGGAAGTGTTGGAATATTCCTTCAACTTGTGTAAGAAGTAATTCTTTAAAGGTAAATCAATATAGGAATTATATATTTTACTCACTCAAATGATTTATAAAGAACCCTTAGTTTCTGTTATAATTGCGTATTATAGAAAAAAAAAATATATTAGCAAAACTTTAAAATCAATCCTTAATCAAACTTATCAAAATTTTGAAATAATTTTTATTTATGATGATGCTAACAATGAAGACTTAAAGTTGATAAGAAAATTATTATCTAAATTTAAAAAAAAAAAATTAATTATTAATAAAAAAAATTTAGGTGTTGCAAAATCTAGAAATTTAGGACTTAGATTTTGTTCAGGATCATATGCAGCGTTTATAGATTCTGATGATATATGGGAAAAAAAAAAACTATCTGTTCAAATAAATTTTATGAAAAAAACTTTTTCAGATTTTACTTTTACATCTTACAATATCATCAGTGAAAATGATAAGCGTATAGGCAAAAGAAAAGCAATTAAGGACGCAAAATATATTGATATGGTTAAATCAAATTATATTGGCCTGAGTACAGTTGTTGTTAATTTAAAAAAAATTAAAAACCTTAAATTTCCAAATCTTAAAACTCAGGAAGATTTTGCGTTGTGGCTTTTATTATTGAGAAAAGGTTATAAGTTAAATTGTTTAAATCAATTCCTAACAAGTTGGAGAAAAACCAACAACTCATTATCATCAAATATTTTTCAAAAAATTTCTGATGCATTTAAATTATATTATATGCATGAAAATAAAAATTTTATAATTTCTATTTATAGTGTATTAATCTTATCTTTTAATAAACTAATTAAAAATTTATAGCAAAATGAAAAAAATTGCTCTTATAACAGGAATAACAGGTCAAGATGGATCCTATTTAGCTGAATATTTGTTAGGCAAAGGATACATAGTTCATGGAATCAAGAGAAAATCATCCTCATTTAATACAAGTAGAATTGATCACATATATAAAGATATTCATTTATCATCTAATTTATTTTTACACTATGGTGACTTAGCTGATGCAAATAGTTTAGTTAATATAATAAACAAAGTTAAACCTAATGAAATATACAATTTGGGAGCCCAAAGTCATGTTGGACACTCATTTGAAATACCAGAATATACTTCAGAAGTAACAGGTTTAGGGACCTTAAGAATATTGGAAGCAATGAGATTCTTGAATTTAAAAAAAACAAAATTTTATCAAGCAAGCACTTCAGAGCTATTCGGACAAAAACCAAACCAACTAAATTCGTTTAATGAAAACTCAATGATGGTCCCTAAGTCTCCTTATGGCGTTTCAAAACTTTATTCATATTGGATTACAAAAGTTTATAGAGAGGCATATAATTTTTATGCTTGTAATGGAATTTTATTTAATCATGAAAGTCCTAGAAGAGGTGAAACTTTTGTTACAAGAAAAATTACAATGTATTTTGCTAAAAAAATTTTAGGATCAAAAGATATTTTATATCTAGGAAATTTAAATGCAAAGAGAGACTGGGGTCATGCAAAAGATTATACAGAAATGCAATGGAAAATTTTACAACAATCTAAACCTGATGATTATGTAATTGCAACAGGCAAGACCACAAGTGTAAGAGAATTTATTAATCTATGCTGTAAGTATCTGAAGCTAAAAATTATCTGGAAAGGTAAAGGCATTAAAGAAAAAGCGTACTTAGTTAAAAATGGTAAAAAGGAACTTATTATTAAAATTGATAAAAAATATTACAGACCCTTAGAGATAGATTATTTAAAAGGAAATCCCAAAAAAGCATTTAAAAAATTGAACTACAAACTTAAACATGATTTAAAAGATTTAGTAAAAGATATGATTGACTCTGATATTAAACTGCTAAAAAAATAATAGTGAAGAAATCTGATAATATTTTTATTGCAGGTCACAAAGGTCTTGTGGGAAGTGCAGTTCTTAATTTACTTAGAGATAAAGGTTTTACAAATTTAATTACAATAGATAGAAACAAAATTGATTTAAAAGATTCTAACAAATTAGATAATTTTTTTAAAAATAAAAAAATTGATTATATGGTTATGGCTGCTGCAAAAGCTGGAGGTATAATTGCTAATAGCTCAAATCAAAAAGATTTTTTTTTAGAGAATATAGAAATTCAAAATTCTTTACTTAAACTTGCGTTAAAGAAAAAAATAAAAAGAACAATTTATTTAGGCACTTCTTGTATTTACCCAAAGTTTTCTAAAGTCCCTATTAAAGAGGAAAGTCTATTAACAGGTGCTTTAGAAAAAACTAATCAATGTTATGCCATAGCTAAAATTGCTGGGATTAAGTTGTGTGAAGCTTTATTTGAAGATTATAATTTAGATATAGTATGTTTGATGCCAACTAATGTTTATGGAGATAATGATAATTTTAACAAAATTACTGGCCATGTAATTCCAGCTATTATATCTAAAATTGAAGAAGCAAAAAAAAATAATAAAAAAATTGCTAAACTTCTTGGTACGGGTAAACCACTAAGAGAATTTATACATACTGACGATTTAGCAGAGTCAATTTTTAAATGCTTGGCTGTAAATAAAAAAGTTTTTAAAAGGAAACATAAACTTAAGTTACCAATTATAAATGTTGGAACAAATGAAGAAATATCAATTAAAAATTTGTCAAGACTAATAGCCAAATTAGTAAAATATAATGGTAAGATAGAATTTGATCACAAATCCCCAGATGGAACATATAGAAAAGGACTAAACTCAAGTAAAATTAGATATCTTGGCTGGAAACCAAAAATCAAACTCGAAGATGGTTTAAAAAAAGTTATTGAAAAAAGGATTTAAATTTAAATGAACATTATAAGTTTGTTTTTAATCTTAACAATCTTTTTATTTACATATTATTTATTAAAGAAAATTAATTTTTTAGATGAAATTAAATATTCAACACATAAAAAATTTGGTGAGACAAATAAATCTCCAATTATAATTGGTGGTATTTTTCTAACAATTGTTGTTTTATTTTTTTTTTCCAATAATTTAATCAATTTAAAGATAGTACTTTTGCTAATATTTTTACTTGGCTTGTTATCTGACAAGAATATTCTACCAAGTCCAAAAATAAGAATAGTTATCCAACTTATAATATTATTTGTTTTTGTTTTATTTTCAGACTTAAAGATAGATAATTTAGAAAATGACTATTTAAACAATATTTTAAAAAATAATTCAGTTAATCTATTTTTTACAATATTTTGTTTTGCAGTATTGATAAATGGAAGTAATTTTTTAGATGGATTAAATGGTTTGTTATCAGGTTATTACTTGATGATTATATTATCAATATTTTATATTTGCTATAATAATAATGATATTATATTTGTTCATAAAGATGAGTTGAAAATAATTTTTGTTTCACTTTTATTTTTTTATTTTTTCAACATATTTGGCAAAGTTTATTTAGGAGACGGTGGAAGTTATTTAATTGCTACGTTTATTGGCTTTTATTTAATAGAATTTATATTAAGCAATTCTTATACACATATTTCACCATATTATATTGCTTCAATCTTATGGTATCCAGCATTTGAAAATCTATTTTCACTATCTAGACGAATATCAAAAAAAAAAAATGTATCTTCACCTGATAATGAACATTTACATCAAATGATTTTTTTATTTATAAAATCTAAAAGTCTAATAAATGGAAAATATTTAAATACAGTTTCTTCATTTATAATTTTAGTGGCAAACTTACCTACTGTTATTTTTTCAACTAAAATGTACTTTAATTCTCAAATACTAGTATCTATAATTATAACTAATATGTTCTTTTATTTATTAATTTATTTCTTTATTTCGAAAAATCTTAAAATAAGAAAATAATTTTAACATTTCAACTAAAATTAAAAAGCCATCAAAAAAAGCATTTACTTTTTTTTTACCAGCTATTCTTTTTTTTTCATAAGAAGGTAAACATTTATATTTCATTAAGGAAATTTGCATTTTAATTGGTAATTCCACGCAAAATCTAAAATCATTTGATTGAATATTTAAGGATTTATAAGAAGACGTTTTGCCCATAAGATATGTATATAAAATATCACTTATTTTTAAGGAAAATAATATATTACCAAGTTTAGAAAAAAACTTATTTCCGATAAAAGTTATTAGTGTGTCATCTTCACTACCACCCCCATTTTCGTATCTTGTGGTATAAACAAACTCATTATCTTGAATTAGTTTATACATTTTAAATAGATCACTGTGCTCAAATGATCCATCAGCATTGAAAATACAGAAATATTTTGTCTTACATTCATTTATAGCCTCTTTAAGTGAGTTACCATAACCATTTCCTGATTGATAAAATATTTCAACATTTTTATTTTTAATTGAGTCAATTGTTTCATGATCATTAATTTTAAGAGAAACTTTAATTTTACAACCTAAATTTTTTAGACTGTCAATTACTTGAGGTAATGATTCACTTTCATTTTTGGCAGGTATAATTAAAGTAAGATCATTCATCATTTAAAACTTTAAATTCCTTATGCATATTTTTTTCATAAAGCCTATAACTAGTTTTGCTATTGAAGTTTTTAAATGCAAAAATAGTTGAATGTGAGCTTTTTTTATCATTTACAATTCTAGATCCATGATCAGACATTATAAAAATTTTGTGATTTTCGATATTTTCTATTTTGTCTAAAAATTTATCAAGAATATTTATTACACAATTTCTCTCAATATTGTGTTGTTTTATTTTATCCTTAAAAGATAAATATATATTAAGATTGCTAATTTTAGTTTTATACTCACACTCTTTATTAAAACCATAAGGTATGTGTGGAACGAGAACATGAGAAAAAATTAAGTCATATTTTTTAGAATTTATTTTTTTAAGATTGTAATCCATTATTTCATTTATAAATTTTTTTTCTCCTTCAGGTTCTAAGGTGGATTCTATTAATTCTACCTGTTTTAAAAATCTCCATATAAATTTTGCAAAAATCGACCCATTCAAATTCCAATTAGAGATAATTTTAGAAAAAATATCAGTTTTTGCATTTATTATATCTAAATTATACGGATTATATTGATAACAACTTTTTACATTTGGATTGCTACAAAAATTTATATGCATATTTTGTATAACAGAGATCGATTTATATTTGTCAAACAATTTACTCTGTTTAATTTCATATTCACTAAAATAGTTATCTGATGTTGATACAATTTTATCAAGATTATCATCGTCATTTAATATAAATTTAAAATTTACCAAAGAAGATAGGGAGGTGACAGTATTGTTTGATATTGAAGATATATTTGGATAATAATTAAAA
>Ga0209223_10004507_pt1 | contig 12680 bp, 11 predicted proteins | sample COG_06_FD_184750 | JGI IMG/M metagenome (GOLD analysis project Ga0209223, IMG submission 184750) | Pelagic Microbial community sample from North Sea - COGITO 998_met_06 (SPAdes) (version 2) | ecosystem: Environmental > Aquatic > Marine > Neritic zone/Coastal water | place: Helgoland, sampling...
TTTAGACATTTCATAGCTTAATTTATTGAGTTAAAAAACTATTTTATGCTCAATAATGTTAATTGCTAGTAAAATCTATTGTAGATTAACAATGCCGATAATTTTACATTGGCTCTAAATTATCAATTTTAAATAGGGCATTATTAATTAAGTATATCTAATAATAGATATCTTTTTATGATAAGAAATTTTGCTGAATATCCAGGCATTTTGTGGATACCCAATATAAAGCTTCTTAAGGATAAACTTTTTATAACACCAAAACCTAGACTGCTAAAGACCTTCGCACAACTAAAATTAGAAAAAAAATGAACGATTTTAGTTGTGCGAAAGTTTTTTTAAATCTCGTGACGGGGTACTAATACCATTTTCAATTTATAATTGACCATTTATTACCTCGCAATTACAGACTCTCTTAATAACCTCGCTTGTAATATTGACCTTAATGAATTTACATAATTCATCTTCCAATTCTTCTAATGTTTCGTAAACCTTATTCTTTATCGTGCGATCCTTAATATACTGCCATAATCTTTCTACTGGGTTTAATTCTGGTGAATATGGCGGCTGTAAAATGATTTCTATATTATTCACATCCTTTAATAAATAGGTGCTATCTTTATGCCATCCCGCCCCATCCATTATTAAAATAACATTCTTATCTCTGTATTTCTTGTAAAATTCATCTATGAATATTTTCATCAATTCTTTATTAACCCTTGGCAGTAAAAGTGTAAATTCCGCGCCAGTTTTAGGATTGACTGCTGAGTATAGATAGAAATTCTTAAACCCTAACTTTACTTTTACTCTAGATCTAGAGCCAGTTTTAAACCAAGCATGACCCATCTTGCTATGAGTTCCAAATCTAGACTCATCAAAATAGAATATTTCTTTGTTTGGATTATTCGCTATCAGCTTTGGTAAGAGTTTTTTTTAAATTCATCAAGCTTCACTTTGTCTTGCATGTGGTGCTTTGGTCTTGCTGTGATATAGGATAGATTCATCTTTTTAAGGTTATACCACAATCCAGAAGAGCTAATGCTAATAGAGAATATGTTATTAATTTTTAATCTTATTTCTTTTAAAGTTAAGTTTGGATTGTTATCGATCCATGATTTAACTTCTAGCTTCTGATTTTCATCTAATTTTGGCTTCTTTGATCTTCTTTTTTTTGGCCTTAATCCTTCAATACCATCTTTATCAAAGTTTTTAACCCAGCTTTTTAAGCTATTTCTACTGACTCCAAGCACTTCAGAAACCTTACTTATATTATTGTTCTTGATAGCAACTATACCCTTCAATTTTATTGATATTTTAGAAAAAGGAATCTCTTTTAACAGCCTTTCCGACTCTTCAAAAATTTGATTATCTCTTAGAGCTTTAATTCTTGTCATAAAATTAATAATTAAAGGTTAAAATTATGATTTTATAAGATGTTTAATAATGGTCAATTATAAATTGAAAATGGTATTAAACGCCGATTTAATGATTCAAACGATTATTAATCGTTTAAATTGATTAAATCTCTTAAAATCTCTTAATAAAATTAAATAAAATTCTTTTATTAGAGCTAATGCCAGCTTCTAATAAATTAGCTCCTTTAAAAAATCTTACCAAAGGCGTGATAATAATCTTATCACCTGAAAATTTTGGCTGATGTTGAACCTGCAACATGGCCCATGTGTGTAATTTACCATAATTAGCGACATAAGGCGCGATTCCAACCCTAATATTTTGCTGAAATTCATTTATAATATTGCCACTTGAATTATAATATAGATTTTCATAAGAAATGAAATATTTTCTGGTCTCAAAATCTCCAGCAATACCTAGAAATCCCGCAACATCATTTATTCCGCTTTTTTTAGCATTTCCAACGCCGCTTTTAAGATATATATTGCCTTGAGCTGCTGGTAAATTCCATCTTTTTACTAGATTGTTCATCTGCAAAGCATTAATAGCTATTTGATTGCGCCGATGATATTCGCCCTTATAGCCAATAGAATATTTAAAAGAGGGTGAATAATGCAAATGAACTGAATTTTTTATGGCACCATTATTTTGCATAATAGTTGAGCCTCCAGAATAGGAGACGGGGCGAGCAAGAGAATTATGAATTACAATATTGCTAGCAATTAATGCTATAGCTAAAACCCATTTTATCATTACAAGCTGGAATTGGTATTATACAAGATCTTGAATGCAAACAACCGCAAAATCACCATTAATTTTTTGCATTTTTTCTAGTGAATTAACAGCGCAATTGGCGGCTCTGATGGTGGTGATGTAGAAAATTTGATTCATCAAAATTTCACGACGCATATTAAAGCTTTTAGCAATTGATGCCGCGTCAGATGTAGTGTTAATTACCAAATTAACCTTTTTGTCTTTTACCAGATTTATAACATTATAGCCTTTTTCATCTTCTTTTGTGACGGTTTGGATATCGTTTATATTGTTATTTTGCAGATATTGTGTCGTGCCTGCAGTTGCATAAATTTTGCAGCCTATTTCTTGCAAGCGCTTAGTAATTTTAATAAGATTTTGATTTTTATCTTCTTTTTTCACCGATATTAAGGCTGCCATTTCGTCTTTTTGAAATGAAACTCTATTATTAGCAGCTATTTGAGCCTTAATAAAAGCTATGTCAAAATCCTTGTCAATGCCCATAACTTCGCCAGTAGATTTCATTTCAGGGCTAAGTAAAATATCTGTATTAGCAAAACGTGCGAAAGGAAAAACAACTTCTTTGACCGAGTAATATTCATTGCTATAGTTTTTGGCGCCAAAATCGAAATCTTTGATTTTTTTACCAGCCATAATTAAAGAGGCAATTTTAGCAACATCAATTCCTGTGGCTTTAGCAACAAAAGGCACCGTTCTTGAAGCTCGTGGATTGACTTCAATGACATAAAGATTGTTATTTTTGAAAGCATATTGCACATTCATCAAGCCTATGACACCAATATTTTTTGCCAATTTAATGGTGGCTGTCTTGACTTCTTCAATTTGATTTTTTGTTAAAGAATATGGAGGTAGGGAACAGGCTGAATCCCCAGAATGAATTCCAGCCTCTTCAATATGCTCCATAATTCCAACAATTTCTACATCCACACCATCGCATAAAGCATCAACATCAATTTCAATGGCGTTATCTAAAAATTTATCAACTAAAATTGGTCCGTCTAAGATTAGCTTGCCGTTAATTTCTATATATTTATTTAATGAATTAATATCATAAATAATTTCCATAGCGCGACCACCCAAAACATTGCTTGGACGCAAAACAACTGGATAGCCAATTTTATCAATAAGTCCTTCAACATCATCAAGGTTAAAGCAGATTGAATTTTGCGGCTGAGCTAAGCCGATATTTTGTAGCAATTTTTGAAATCTTTCACGATCTTCCGCAAGGTCAATTTTGTCAAAGGAGGTGCCAATAATTGGAATTTTGGCCTTATCAAGATGCTTGGCTAGTTTAAGCGCTGTTTGACCGCCAAATTGTACAATTACACCTTTTAACTTGCCATTTTCTTGTTCTTTTTGAGCGATATTTATGACATGCTCTGCTGTCATTGGTTCAAAATAGAGGCGGTCTGAAGTATCGTAATCAGTGGAGACTGTTTCGGGGTTGCAGTTAATCATTATAGTTTCAAAGCCAGCTTCTTTTAGTGAAAAAGCAGCGTGAACACAGGCATAATCAAACTCAATACCTTGGCCAATGCGATTAGGTCCGCCACCTAGAATAATAATTTTTTCTTTATTGGAAATTTCGGCTTCGCATTCAGCCTTTGTGATTCCGTCTCCTTCATAAGTCGAATACATATAATTGGTAAATGACTTAAACTCAGCCGAACAAGTATCAACTCTTTTGAAAACTGGTTTTACATCAAGTTTTTGCCTTATATCATAAATTTCTTCTGTTTTTTTACCCGCGAGCTTTGCTAGTCTTTCATCACAAAAACCAAGTTTTTTAATATTTAAGAAGCCAATTTTTGTTTGTGGCAAGCCTTCTTTTTTGATTACTTCTTCACAATCTATGATTTTTTTTATTTCCCTTATAAACCAGGGATCATATTTTGTGATTTGACAAATTTCTTTAATTGAAATTTGGCAGCGTAATGCTTGAGCAATTTTTAAGATGCGAGTTGGAGATAGGCAGTCCAAACTTTTTTTGATAATTTCTTGTTTTTCCTTAAGATTTAACCCGTCTTTAATGCCGTCAATTGCTATTTCATCAAAACCACTCAAGCCAATTTCCATTGAAGCCAAGCCTTTTTGTATTGATTCAGCAAAATTGCGACCAATAGCCATAGCCTCACCGACTGAACGCATGGTGCTGGAAAGGATTTGATTTGAATCGTTGAATTTTTCAAAAGTGAAACGTGGAATTTTTGTAACAACATAATCTATTGTAGGCTCAAAAGATGCTGGCGTTACCTTGGTAATATCATTCTTTATTTCATCTAAAGTATAGCCAACAGCTAAAAGTGCTGCCACTTTAGCAATAGGAAATCCCGTTGCCTTCGATGCAAGAGCTGAAGATCTTGAAACTCTTGGATTCATTTCGATTACTACTAAGCGTCCATCTTTAGGATTTACAGCAAATTGAACATTTGAACCCCCTGTTTCAACGCCAATTTCACGCAGTACCGCAATGGAAGCGTTGCGCATAATTTGATATTCCTTGTCGCTGAGTGTAAGTGCTGGTGCAACAGTTATGCTATCGCCAGTGTGAACACCCATTGGATCAATATTTTCTATAGAACAAACTATGATGGTGTTGTCTTTTTTATCGCGTACAACCTCCATCTCATATTCTTTCCAGCCAATTATTGATTCATCAATTTGCACCTCATTAACTGGTGAAATTGTTAGGCCATAATTAACTATTTCTTCAAACTCTTCTTTGGTATTAGCAATTCCTCCGCCAGCACCGCCCATAGTAAAAGATGGCCTAATAATTGCTGGTAAGCCAATTTCTTGAAGAATTTTTTGAGCCTCTTGGTGCGACTTAACCACGGCATTTTTTGGCACCTCAAGGCCAATTTTTGCCATAGCTTTATTGAAAAGCTGGCGATCTTCGGCTTTATTAATAGCGTCGGAATCAGCGCCAATCATTTTTACGCCAAATTTTTTAAGAATACCTTGTCTTTGTAAATCCAAAGCGCAATTAAGCGCAGTTTGCCCGCCGACAGTTGGCAAAATAGCATCTGGCCTTTCTTTCTCTATGATTTTTGCAACTGATTGCCAATTTATTGGCTCGATATAAGTGCGATCGGCCGTGCTCTTGTCAGTCATTATCGTGGCTGGATTAGAATTAACTAAGATAATTCTATAGCCTTCACTCATCAAAGCCTTGCAGGCTTGCGTTCCAGAATAATCAAATTCGCAAGCTTGGCCAATAACAATTGGACCAGCGCCGATAATTAAAATTGATTTTATATCAGTTATTTTTGGCACTTTGACTCTTTGATTAATTGAATAAATTCAGCGAATAAATAGCGACTATCATGAGGCCCAGGTGAGCTTTCAGGATGATATTGCACAGAAAAAGCTGGACCATCTTTAATTTTTATGCCTTGAATCGTATTATCAAAAAGTGATCTATGGGTAATCTCAATATTGTTTGGGATGTTTTTGTCTTCAACGCAAAAGCCATGATTTTGACTGGTAATTTCAACAATATCACGCCCATAATTTTTGACTGGATGATTGGCACCACGATGACCTTGATGCATTTTTATCGTGCGTAAATTACAGGCTAAGGATAAAAGCTGATGCCCTAGGCAGATGCCAAAAGTAGGAATTTTATTGATTAATAATTCTTGAATCAGAGGCAGTGCAATTATAGATGTTGCCATTGGATCTCCCGGACCATTGGACAATAAAACGCCATCAGGATTAATAGATTTTAGCTCATCAAAGCTTATATTGGCAGGAACTACTGAAATATTGATATCAAAATCACTTAGGCAATTTAATATGTTTTGCTTTATTCCATAATCAATAACAGCGATATGATTTGCTGATGATTTTGACTCTTTGAAGATATATTGTTTCGATGTAGTTGCTTGGCTTGCTAGATCTTTACCTTTTAGAGTTGGCAGATCTTTTATTTTGTTAATAAGGATATCGGTGTCGATTTCTTGCCCTTTTTTGGCGTTATAAATTATGCCAGTTTGTGCGCCATTAATTCTGATATGTTTGGTCAGCCTTCTAGTGTCAATATTGCAAATTCCAGCTAGGCTGTGCTTTTTTAACCAGTCATTTAGGTCGATCTCGCTACGGTAATTTGATGATAGAGTTATATCTTCGCGAATTATTAAGCCATGACATTGAGGCGCATTAGACTCTGCGTCATCTTTATTGCATCCAATATTGCCAATATGAGGGAAGGTAAAATTTATAAGCTGTCCTTTATAAGAGGGGTCGGTTAAGATTTCTTGATAGCCGGTAATTGAGGTGTTAAAGCATATTTCGCCAATTGCTTCACCTAAAATACCAATAGATTTTCCAAAAAAGAAATTACCGTCAGCTAAACATAAAACGGAGTTTAAATCATCATCAGCAGTAAGCTTCATAGGAATTTTGCAAGAAAGAAAATTTTTTAATAAAGTCATTTATTAAAATTCGACTTTATGATCCTTCATTAAATTTATCAAGGCCATTCTTACAAAAACTGCCATTTCAGCTTGAAAGAAATATTTAGATCTTTGGTCGCTATCAATCTCTGTATCAATCTCATCAAGTCGAGGCAGTGGATGCATGATTGTAAGATCTTTTTTGGCTTTTTTTAGTAGATTATTATTAATGAGATATTTGCCATTAACTTTTTTATATTCATCCTCACTAGCAAATCTTTCTTTTTGGGTGCGCACTACATACAAGACATCAAGATTAGCAATTTCATCTTCAATATTAATAGTTTCCCTTAAATTAATATTATTATTTAACAGCTTTTCTTTGTGAGAATCTTTGAGCCGGGCAATTTCTTGCGAAATTAGAATAAATTCATTATTGGGATAAAGCGATAGCAGCTTGATTAATGAATAGGCGGTGCGGCTATATTTTAAATCGCCAACAATACCAATTACTAAATTATCCAATCTATTTTTCGTTTGTTTAATGGTGTATAAATCTGTTAGAGATTGAGTTGGATGCTCATTGGCGCCATCGCCGCCATTAATTACTGGAATTGATGAATATTTTGAGAATTTTTTGGCGCTGTCCATTTCGGGATGCCTAATTACTACTAGATCAGAATATTTACTAAAAACTCGACCCATATCCTCTAAAGATTCACCCTTTTTGATTGATGAAAATAACCCTTGCTCAAGTGAGATAATTTTGCCATTAAGCTTCTGCATCGCAGATTCAAATGAAAATCTAGTGCGTGTGCTTGGTTCAAAAAATAAGGTAGCCAAGATATAATCTTGACAATCATGAAGAGATTTTCTGTCTTTCTGAGCTTTACTTTGCCCAAATTCATTATGATATTTTTGAGATAAATCAAAAATAATAGAAATATCATCCTTTGATATTTGGTTGGAACTTAACAAATGATCAAAGGATAATTTCTGCTGCATTTAAATTTATTTTAAGTCTGATGCTACTCTAACCGAAATCATTTTATCGGGATTGTTAACAGAACCATTTTGTCCATCGCCTTTTTTAATTTTATCAACAAATTCCATTCCCTTGGTAACTCGACCCCAAAGTGTGTATTGATTGTCTAGGAAAGTTGAATCATCAGTAACAATAAAGAATTGACTGTTGGCACTATTTGGACTTTGTGCTCTAGCCATTGATAAAGCGCCTCTAGTGTGTGGCTCAGCATTAAATTCAGCAGGTAAGTCTGGCAATTCACTGCCGCCGCGACCAGTGCCAGTTGGATCTCCAGTTTGCGCCATAAAGCCAGCTATTACACGATGAAATACAATGCCATCATAAAATTTTTGACGAGCTAGAGTTTTGATTCTCTCAACATGTTTTGGAGTGATGTCAGGAAACATTTGGATTTCAACGCGACCATATTCAAGATCAATATAAAGAGTATTTTCTAAATCAGTATTTTGTGCCATAGCTTGAGTAAATGTTAAAAAAATTAATGTTGTTAAGGTGAGTAGTTTTTTCATAAAAAATTAAAATATCATAATCTAAAATTGATCAAATTTTTTCATTTAATTTACTTAAGAAATCAATCGGTAATATTAGTTTTGCTCAAAAAAATCTTCATCAAATCTAAATATTTTGCCATTAAGGATTAGATTTGTGATAAATATATTTTGCTTTGCGCTACTCAATGATTTTAATTCCGATTGAAACGGCTTTTTCATCAATTTCATTTTCAAAAATAAACTCATCGGTTAAATCTTGGGTAGTAGAGCTAACTTTGTTGGCCAAAACTTGCTTAGCAATATAGTCGCTAAATTGCTCAACAACATCAGATATCCTGTGATCGTTAGTTTGTATGTTTAATTCTATTTTATCAGAAATATTGAGATCAGCTTCTTTACGATTTTGTTGCACAAGCCTTATAATATCACGGGCAACTCCTTCATATTCTAAGTCTTGAGTAATATTGATATCTAGCGATATTAGATATTTATTGTTTGGAAGCGGTGCGATGGCAAATTTTTCTTCATCATTGTTTTTGGGTAGTAATTTTAGCTCAAATTCATCTTTTTTTAAGGTTATTCCAGCTATTTTAATTTCATCATCTTGATTTTTTTGCCAATCACCATTTTTCATAGCTTGTAAAATATCTTTCATTTTTTGGCTATATTTGGCACCAATTTTTTTAAAATTTATCTGTAATTTAAATTCTGCAAATTTTGCTATATCATCATCAATTTTGATATTTTTAACATTTACTTCATCGGCTATTATTTCACTGAAGGGCAGAATATTATCAGAATCTTTACCAATTATTGTTAATGATTTTAGAGGCAATCTAACGCGCAGATTTTTATTATCACGGATTGCTAGAGCGGTGGAACATATATCGCGCACTAAATCCATATTTTGCTCCAACTTATCATTGGGCTTTATAAAGGAAACATCTGGAAAATCTTGTAGATGAACTGATTTTTTTATTTCTTGCATAGATTAACTTAAGTTACCAATAATCATAGCTTCTTCGCCGGAAGCTGTAAGGTTTTCTAATATTTCGTCGGCATCATTTTTATCAATAATAGCCACCATTCCTATGCCGCAATTAAATGTGCGAATCATCTCAGCTTCAGATATTTTACCTTGGGATTGCAAAAATTTAAATATTTCAGGTCTGTCAAAGCTATCAAAATCAATGTGAGGAGTTAGATTGGCGCTAATTACGCGTTGTAAATTTTCATAAATTCCACCGCCAGTAATGTGAGAAAAAGCCTTAATTTTATTGGTTTTAGCAGCATTTAAGCAGGATTTAACATAAATTTTTGTTGGAATAAGCAGTGCGTCAGCTAGAGTTTTATTCTCAAAGGGGCTATTTAAGGAAATATTTTTTTTATCCAAAATATGTCTGACTAAAGAAAATCCATTAGAATGCACTCCGCTTGATTTAAGTCCAATTAAAATATCGCTAGATTTAGTGGATTTTGGTAGAATTTCACCTCTTTCAACTGCGCCAACTGCAAAGCCAGCTAAATCATAATCATTATTATCATAGATCCCAGGCATTTCTGCTGTTTCACCTCCAACCAAAGCGCAACCAGCTAATTTACAACCTTGAGCTATTCCTTTAATGATATTTTGTGCGTGATTTGGGTCAAGTTTAGAGCAGGAAAAATAATCAAGAAAAAATAAGGGCTCTGCACCTTGCACTACTAGGTCATTAACGGACATGGCAACTAAATCAATGCCAATTGTATCGTGATTTTGAGCTTCAATAGCGATTTTAAGTTTAGTTCCCACGCCGTCAGTTGCAGAAACTAAGATGGGATCCTTAAAGTTACACTTCTTGAGATCAAACAAAGAGCCAAAGCCACCTAAATCTGAGTTAGCGCCAATTCTAGCAGTTGCTTTTGCTAAAGGCTTAATCAGGTCAACTAGCTTATTGCCAGCATCTATATCGACTCCAGCAGATTTATAGCTTAGAGATTCATTTTTTGACATTTTTATTGTTACTTGTAATTCAACAAATTAAGTTTTAAGAAAATATTTTTATATTTATAAATTTGATTTACAATAATAGTTTAGACTTATCAAAAGATGACTTTAAGAATTAATCAAAAGATTGGTTGTATTTTTGCTTGTTTTTCATTTCTTTTTTTCTGCCTCTTTTTATTATCGGCAAATGCTTTTGCTCAAGATCCTAATTATAAAGTAGAAAGCGTTGTTGCTAGCGCCACCGCTCAAAACCCGTTTGAAGCAAGAAATGTTGCCATTGCTGATGCTAGAAGACGAGCTTTCAAAATATTACTAAGAAATTTAGGCATCAAAACTGACGCTCATACATTATTCGACGATCAGGAAATATCACAAATAATTCGTTCACAACAGGTGGATGGCGAAAGAATTGCGGGAAATGAATATTTTGCATCTCTTAATATTATTTTTGATGAAGAGTTTTTTGAGCATATTATATCTCAAAAAAATTTAAAAAGTCACAAAATTGATAAAAAAGTTGAAAATCAGTTAATATTGCCGGCAAAAAAAATTGGCAATCATGTCTATTTTTGGGGTGAGAAAAATAATTGGAAAACGGCTATTGAGAATAATATTAGGAATGGGGCTGGCCAAATATTTAAAGCACCAGAGCCATCAATTGATAATCTGGCTGCAATTGACGAGGTGATATTTTTTGAGCCTAAATTTCAAGATATCGCTGAAATTGCCGATAAGCATGATGTAAGTTCGACATATACTCTGGTATATTCTTATGATAAAGATAGTTATGAGGCCTATGTTGATATAACTTACTTGCAAAATATTCATCGCAGAAGGTTTAGATTAAATTTTATTAATACTAACGCTTTGGATGAAAAAGACTTGCTTGATGTGGTAGCTAGAAAGACAATAGAATATCTTTTGAAGCAAGATAATAAATTAGATTTTTCTGACGATGGTAAAAAATATATCGGCATTCCAATTACTAGCTTGGGGCATTGGTTGATGATAAAAAACAAACTTGAGGCCGCTGACTTTTTAGGAGGCTTGGAGGTGAAGATGATCGCGCGAGACTTCGCAATAGTGGCGGCATTTTATGAGAAGCCTCAAGTAGCAATGGAAAGTGATTTTCTGTCAATTGGTCTAATAGTTAATAAAAAATCATATAACTATTATAGTGCCATAACCATGAATTGATCAAAGATCAAATCTGTATTATGCACATATTAAGGCTTTTTTACATAAATTAATAAAAACAATGCAAACTAGAGACAAATTAGTAATTTCTTTTATTTTATCGGCGTTTTTTTTCATAGTTATTTACTCGATAAAATCAATTTTAACGCCCTTTGTTGCCTCTCTGATTCTGGCGTATTTTTTAAACCCTCCGGTTGATTATTTGCATAAAAAACACAATGTTTGTCGCAGCCTTTCAACATTATTGATACTGACATTATTTATTACATTTAACATTTTGCTATATTCCTATATAGTGCCGATCATATATGCTCAGCTTGTCGCCTTTATCAACACCATGCCCTCATATATAAAAATTATATATTATGATATATATCCCGATATTATAAGTAGACTTAAGGATTCTGGGGTTGAAGTTAATGGAAGTTTTAATGAATTTTTTCATGAAAAAAATATTACATCAGCTTTCGATTTATCAAAAAATGTTTTTGGCAAAGCCTTGCTGTCATCAGCTTCTTTAATTAACATTATATCGCTAGTTTTTATATCACCAATTTTGGTTTTCTATTTTCTTAAAGACTGGGATTTGATAGTTAATAATGTATCTAGGCATCTTCCAAAGAAGTCAGCTAAAACAATCAAAAAAGTTGTTATCGATATAGACAAGACATTATCGCAGTACATCAGGGGTCAGCTTAATGTATGTCTAATTCTAGGGCTTCTTTATGCTATAATGCTAAATTATAGCGGGCTTAATTTTGGCTTTCTTATAGGCTTTTTAACAGGAATATTTTCTTTTATACCTTATATTGGAATGCTCATAGGTGTTGTTATAGGAATAATAGTTGCTCTTTTTCAGTGGGGCCTTGATGTGCCTAATATTTTAACAATTTTGGGTATTTTTGCTTTTGGGCAATTTGTTGAGGGTAATTTTATTGCTCCAAAACTCATAGGTGATAAAATAGGAACTCACCCAGCTTGGATAATATTTGGCCTATTTTTCTTTGGCTTTATATTTGGGTTGTTTGGAGTTTTGATAGCGGTGCCGCTAACAGCAATATGCAGTGTATTGATAAAGTTTTTTGCTGCTAGATACAGAAAGAAATATGCCTAAATTATACCAATTCCAGCCTTTAATGATATTATTATACTAATTCCCCTCTTTAATGCTAAATTTAACCTTCTTATTTTTGGTCTAAAATTTAAGCAATAAATCTTATGTATATCCCTATACACCGCGATTTATTGCATAAACCCAGATCCGTCAATAAAAAGCTAATTTATGCTGCCATCTCATATTCCATAAGCACTGGTAAAAAATATTCATGCACCATTTAGGTGCACTAGAATTTTTTTACCAGTACTTATGAAACATG
>Ga0209223_10004512_pt1 | contig 12670 bp, 13 predicted proteins | sample COG_06_FD_184750 | JGI IMG/M metagenome (GOLD analysis project Ga0209223, IMG submission 184750) | Pelagic Microbial community sample from North Sea - COGITO 998_met_06 (SPAdes) (version 2) | ecosystem: Environmental > Aquatic > Marine > Neritic zone/Coastal water | place: Helgoland, sampling...
GTTCTACCAATTTTATAATGCGGTGAAACTATGATCTGTAAACACCATTCTTGGATTTTATACGCTGCCATATGCTCTCTTGACTTTCTATTTACAAATAGTTCTTTTTCTTTTGTAAATGGATTCCTAGATATATATTTCCAATCCCACGGTTTCTCTGGATTATCTCGAATAATATCCATAGTTATATTTGGGTTATAAGATATATCTCTCCAATTCCAAGGTTTATCTGGATTATCTTTAATGATTTCCCATGTTATATTTGGATTACTAGATATATATTCCCAACTCCAATTTTGCATGGGATTATCTTCAATAATTTTATAAGTTATATTTGGATTCCTAGATATACCTTTCCAATTCCAATTTTGCATAGGATTATCTCGAATCATTTCCCAAGTTAGATTTGGATTTATAGATATCCAATACCAATCCCAAGATTTATCAGGATTATCTTTAATAATTTCCATAGTTATATTTGGATTACTAGATATTTCAAACCAATTCCAATTTTGCATAGGATTTTCTTTAATGATTTGCATAGTTATATTTGGATTCATAGAAAACCATTTCAAATTCCAAGGTTTATTAGGATTATCTTTAATAATTTCCCAAGTTATATTTGGATTTTTAGATATTTCTGACCAATTCCAAGGTTTCATAGGATTATCTCTAATCATATCCCAAGTTATATTTGGATTTCTAGATATACTACGCCAATCCCAAGGTTTATCAGGATTATCTTTAATGATTTCCATAGTTAGTTTTGGATTTTGCGATATATAACCCCATTCCCAAGGTTTATCTGGATTATCTTTAATATTTTTCCAAGTTATATTAGGATTACAAGATATATAATACCAATTCCAATTTTGCATAGGATTATCTTTAATAAATTTAAAGAAATATTGAGACCATTCTTTATTAATAGATTCTTTTAATTTAATAATTCTTTTTCCTTTGGTAACCATATTAACAATTGTAAAATAAAAATAAGAAATATTCAATTTTATTATTATCAATTTATTAAGCAAATAATTCTTTATATTTCTTATCAATCATTGTTCTACCAATTTTATAATGAGGTGAAACTATAATTGTTAAACATCTTGTTGGATTTTATATTTAGCCATATGCTCTCTATACTTTCTATTTATAAATTGGTCTTTTTCTTTTGTAAACTTATTACAAGAAATATTTTACCAATCCCAAGGTTTATCCGGATTATCATTAATAAATTTTAAATAACAATGGGTTCTATCTAATAAATGCAGTTTAGGAAACCTTTCGATTTTTAATTTCGTTCATACCATTGTGGTTAAGTAATATAAGTTATCTTTCATTTATAAACATAAAGTATCTCAGAAATTATGAAACTCATATTGATAATACAGATATTTTTTAAAAAATTGAAATGCACATATGACGAATAATAAAGAACATCGTCAATCATGTCACACAATGTTCAAAACGATTCAATAACCAACCTTCTCCAAGATCCGACACGGAGTGTAATGATTAACTCAGGTGCCTTAGCTGGTTCTATAAATGAAGGTGGTATTATTAATGATCTAAAAAGGCGTGGATTTACCTTATTTAATTGTCTGTGTGAAATAATTGCTAATTCTATTGATGCAAAATGTACTAAATTTAGATTTGTAATTACAGCGGATTATATTAAAATAATTGATGATGGTTCGGGTATGAACTTACAAAAACTTAAAGATATGTTTGATATGTTAAAATCAAATCATCTAAACGATAAGAGTATGGGTGTTTCTGGATTAGGTGGTAAAGCAGCTACGCTTACATTATCAAAAGAGAAAAATGTAATTATTTACACATTTGATGGAGAAAAATATTTAACTGCAAATGTACCATGGGGGGATATTGTAAAACAACAAAAATATATTGATATGATTAAAATTTATGATATGAATGACGAATCGGTTGAAGATTTTAAAAATGATAGAGAAGGGAAAGGAACATCAATTCTTCTACCATATGATAATCATGTGCATGAAGAAATTGTAAAAAATTTTAATGATGAACGATTAAAACTAAGAATTAATGAAAGATTTGATGTAATTTTTGGTAATTTCCCGAATGTAGAAATTAGGTTGGTTGATGATACTGAACCTACGAATAATAACATTTTACAACATTATGATTATTTTAGCAAACCATCTCATAGTTATTATAAAGGAATTTTTATGTCTTTAATTCACGTATTTTGCGAATGTGAAAAATCTAAAAAGTATAGATTTATTTGGGAAAAAAATGATGAAAATTATTATGAAATTCAGCCATGTGGTAGAGGATTTTCTAAAAAGCCGACACGAGTTAATTTTCCAAATTTGCAACCTGTTGCAACTATTGTATTTACTAATGCAATGATAAAAAATATTAAAATATTTAATGAACATAATCCTCGTCATTTATGTAAAACAACTATGGCTCAGGATCTAGGAGAATATGATAATGAATATTTTAATACCAAAGATAATTATGATATTGTTAAAGAAGATTTGTCGAAATGCTCTATTGTTAGAAATAACCAAGTAATTAATTATCTAAGTTTTGACAAATTTAAACATAGTAGCGCAAGAGGTAATGTTTTATCTCTACTGAAAACAATGTTCCTTAGAAGCAAAATTAGTTATGAAACATTCTCAAATTGTGATAGCCATCTTGACAGCATTATGGGAATTCAAAGTAATAAAAATCAATTAAATCCAAAAGATATTCCTGTAAATTTGGTTAGATTGTTAGAAGATATTAAAACTAATTGTTGGGATTGTATTAATACACATTTTAATGATCTTAATAGAACAGTAGCAGAAGAAGAAGCAGCAGAAGCAGAAGCTGTTGAAGAAGCAGAAGCAGCAGAAGCAGAACCTGTTGAAGAAGCAGAAGCAGAACCTGTTGAAGAAGCAGAAGCAGTAGAATCTGTTGAAGAAGCAGAAGCAGTAGAATCTGTTGAAGAAGCAGAACCTGTTGAAGAAGCAGAATCTGTTGAAGCAGTAGAATCTGTTGAAGAAGTAGAATCTGTTGAAGAAGCAGAAGAAGTAGAATCTGTTGAAGAAGCAGAACCTGTTGAAGAAGCAGAATCTGTTGAAGCAGTAGAATCTGTTGTTGAAGAAGCAGAACCTGTTGAAGAAGCAGTAGAATCTGTTGAAGAAGCAGAAGTAGCAGTTGCAGATAGCGAGGAAGCTATCAAATTATATGAAAAAAAAATTACACATTATAATATGCTTATTAATGTTAATGAACAAGAGATGAAAAGGGAACAATCATTGCACCAATATCTTATGATTATGAACCAAGGGTTTAAGGATGAAATTGAATTGCTTGTAACAAACCGAGGTTTACAATTCCAACCATCAATGCATCTGTAAATTAACATGAGTTAAATTCTTGTATTTCTTATAATTACTGAAAGAGTGAATTATAAAAAAGATAATAGGATAATATTTAATTAAAAAATTACAACTATATCTCCTTGGTCGCTAGAATTAACGCCTCTTATGAGTATTATTTTTTCGGGGTATGGTTTATTATAGTCTATTTATTATAGTCTATTTATTCTAGTATGTTTCGTGTATTAAAAATTTAATCAATAATTAATGATATTTGCTATTTATAAATTGTTCTTTTTCTTTTGTAAACTTATTGCAAGAAATATTTTGCCAATTCCAAGGTTTATCAGGATTATCGTTAATAATATCCATAGTTATATTTTGGTGCTTAGATATATTTATCCAATTCCATGGTTTATCGGGATTATCGTTAATTATTTCCCAAGTTATATTTGGATTACTAGATATCCGACCCCAGTCCCAATCCCAATCTTTATCAGGATTTTCACTAATGAAATCCCAAGTTATATTTGGATTACTAGACATATAATACCAGTTCCACGGTTTATCGGGATTATCTCTCACGATTTCCATAGTTATATTTGGATTACTAGATATTCTCGACCAATCCCAATCTTTATCAGGATTTTCACTAATTATATCCCATGTTATATTAGGATTACATGATATCCAATACCAATCCCAAGGTTTATCTGGATTATCTTTAATGATATCCCAAATTATATTTACATGTAAAGATATCCAGCGCCATTCCCAAGGTTTATCTGGATTATCTTTAATGATATCCCAATTTATAGCTGGGTTATATGATATTTCACTATATACCCAAGGTTTATCGAGATTATTGCGAATCATATCCACGGTTAGATTTAGATTACATGAAATCCAATACCAAGCCCACGGTTTATCTTGATTATCATGAATCATATCCATAGTTAAATTTGGATTACTAGATATACCTTTCCAATCCCAAGGTTTATCTGGATTATCTGTAATGATACACATAGTTATATTTGGATTACTTGATAAAAAAAACCAATTCCACGGTTTATCTAGATTATCATCTATGAATCCCATAGTTATATTTGGATTTTGCGATATACCAGACCAATTCCAAGGGTTATCTGGATTATCTCTAATGACATCCGTAGTTATGTTTGGATTACGTGATAATCTATACCATTCCCATGCTTTATCTGGATTATCTTTAACGAAATCCCAATTTATATTTGGATTTTCAGATATATTCAACCAATTCCAAGGTTTATTCTGATTATCTTCAATAAATTTAAAATAACATTCATTCCATTTTTTATTAATAGTTTTTATTAAATCCATTATTCTTTTTATATGTGTTAACATACTATTATTACTATTATTACTATTCAAATAATTCTATATATTTCTGATAAATCAGTTTTCTACCTATTTCATAATGTGGCGATAATGTCCGTTCTTTCCACCATTGTTGGATTTTATATGCTGCCATATATTCTCTATACCTTCTATTTATAAATTGTTCTTTTTCCTTTGTAAATGGATTCATAGATATAAAATTCCAATCCCAAGGTTTATCAGGATTATCTATAATAATATCCATAGTTATATTTGGATTACTGGATATACAATACCAATTCCACTGGTTATCGGGATTATTTATTATAATATCCAAAGTTATATTTGGATTTAATGATAAACAGTACCAATTCCAAGGTTTAATAGGATTATCTCTAACGATTTCCCATGTTATATTTGTGTTTAATGATAAACAATACCATTCCCAATGGATACCAGGATTATCTCTAACGATTTCCCATGTTATATATCTAGATATATAACTCAAATTCCATGATTTATCTGGATTATCTATCATCATTTCCCACGTTATATTTGGATTTCTAGATATACCCCACCAATTCCAAGGTTTATTAGGATTATCTCTAATGATTTCCCAAGTTATATTTGGATTACTAGATAATTCATACCAATTCCAAGGTTTATGTGGCTTTTCTCTAATTATTTCCCATGTTATATTTGGGTTACTAGATATATAAAACCAATTCCAAGGTTTATCCAGATTATCCTTTATAATATCCATAGTTATATTTGGGTTCATAGATATACCTGACCAGTTCCAAAGGTTATTAGGGTTATCACAAATTATTTCCCAAGTTATATTTATATTTGCAGAAATCTCTAACTCATTCCAAGGTTTATCCAGATTATCTCTAATGATATTCCAAGTTATATTTTTATTTGTAGAAAGATAATGCCAATTCCAAGGTTTATCGGGATTATCTTCAATAAATTTCCAAGTTATATTTGGATTATTAGATATTTCTGACCAATCCCAAGGTTTATCAGGATTACCTAGAATGATATCCAAAGTTATTGTTGGATTTTTAGATATACAAGACCAATTCGTTATTTTATCTATATTATCTTCAATAAATTTAAAATAACGAATACTCCATATTTTATCTATATTAATGGAGTATTCGTTTGTTCTCTCTTTACGAAGTAACATATTTATTTATTCTTACTACTATTACTATTACTACTATCTCAATTTTTATTATATCTGATAATAAAAATTAAAAGAAAATATGTTAATGGATACGCGATAACTACATACTAATAAACGTTGTCATCATATTCATATTCGTCATATTCAATACCGTCTTCGTTTACAATATCATATGCAATCGGGCGTGCCCATACTCTCACTGACTCCCACGAAGGTTTAATCTCTACTGGTTCATCAATTCCGTTATATAAAATTTTAAGAATATTATATTTTATATCCCATTCTTTTACAATATTATTGTCATATAAATCCAACCCATAAGGGATTTTAAATACTGATTGAGGTGTAGAATAATTAACTTTAATAACCTTTCTATTGGTTTCTTTTACACATTCAACCTCTGTTGTTTCTAGTGTGTTTTTATTATCAAAGTCGTCTATTTTATAATCTCCTGTCGGGTATTTTAAACCATCTGTAATAGGCAATGAAGATTCGATTTCTACTGGCTCATCATTTCCAACATAAAATATACGAAGAGCGTTCCATTTTATGTCCCACGAATCCACGACTGATTTGTCATCTAAATCCACACCGTTTGGGATTTCAAACGCAGATTTAACCACAAATTCTGCTCGCACCACCTTTCGTCTAGCAACGGTTTTCATTGAAGAAGACGTAGACATAGTTTATAATACCTATTATGTTAATTCTATATAAGTATTATTTTATCTTTACATTCACTACCATATAGTGGGTTCGGTAGTTATTTTAGTCTGCTTTTGCATACCTTCTAATATTTTATTTATAACTAAATTTAATAGTATCAGAAATTATAAAAAGTAATGAAAAAAATCTATATTTTAAAAATTAAAAATATTCCAAAATGATTTATGGGTTTTCGGTTTTTGTTTTTTAATATTTTTTTTGGATTTATTTTCTTTGGATTTATTTCCTTTGGATTTATTTCCTTTGATTTTCTTTGGTTTCCACGATGTTGGTAAATATTTTTTATAACTCATTTCTGTTTTTGGATTCCATTGTATTGTATAATATCCTTTTTTTTCTTTATATATATCACTTCCGTCTTTCCATGAACCATAAACTATTTTATCATTAGATTTAACCACCATAAACTAATATAATATAATATTTAATTAGAAATGCGCGGTTTTAATTCTTCAACGGTATAAATATTGTTATTTTTTTAATGGTGTAAATTGTTTATCAATTTGTGTAAATGTATTAATAGATTCAATCGCGGATTCGATAACAAGCTGTTTGGCTACATTTTGGTCTGTTTTATTTTTAAATGCGATTCTGAGCATAGAATGTAGGTCATGTGGATGCTCTTTAATAAATCCACAGAATGAAAGTATTTTATCACCATTATAATGGTTCGAATAAATGAAGTATTCAAGAACCTTTCCTACTGTATAATCGCAATTGTGAAGTGTAATGTCATAACAATTTTCAATTGTGGTGATAGACGTATTAAAGACAATTGCTGATGTGTCATCTATTTCAACAGCATTTTTAATATCGGTAAATGATTTCATTAATACGTTGCAACCGGAATGGATTAGTTCGGTATTGTTAAAAACGCCTACACTTTTAATTCTAAAATCAAAACTATCAGGTGTAAAATATCTCAATGCGTCGAGTAAAAACCAATTTTTCTTTTCATAAGCAATATTATCTGGATTAAGCTTACTACTACTACTATCACGGAGAATCTTTTCTTTTTTTGTCCATGCATCATTGGCAGCAACAGGATCTAATGTATTTTTGTAAAAGCAAGAGGAAGTTTGGTTATAAGCAGAATTATGTTTTGCATTTGAAATACTAAATGTACATGATAGTATAATACTTTCACCAGCAATATTAGAGGCTAATTTTGGACGAAGACGCAAAAATTGAATAAAATGGTTAGTTTGAGCATTTTTTGGAAAAATTATGTCTCTATCAGCCTTTGATAAAAATTTATCAGTTGTTTTATCTTTAATTTGAAAATGTTCAGTAGTTACAAATTCTGTAACCAAGCTTGTATTTGTTTTATTAATAATTAACAAATAATTTTGAATTGGGATAGATAGATCTGTTATATGAATTGGGATTAAACTTAACCGATGTTTAATAATTTCATTAGTGAATCGTGATGTATTTGTTTGTATGCTACAATTATTTTCTGTCTCAGGAAATGTATTAAATACAACTGAATCTATGTCACTAATAATTGTCCTACGTAAGGCATTTGCAATGCTAACATTTGTATCATCCATTGTAAAATGAATGATATTTTCCTCTTCATGTTTAGATGAAATACGAACCATTATAGTAAATGTATATAATTATATTTATAAATCAATTTTTATATTAAATTATTTATGTTTAAATACTCATTATTACTTATATACAAGTAATAATGAGTGGTAATATTTTATATTATAGCAATTATTGCGATAACTGTAAAAAAATGTTACAAATTTTAAGTCGCACCAAATTAAAAGACGAAATACATTTTCTTTGTATAGATAGAAGAATTAAAGCGGCTGACGGATCTATAAAATTGCAGATAAAAAATGGACAAGAAGTATTATTACCTCCAAGTGTTACTAAGGTTCCTGCACTACTTCTTGTAAATAATGGCTTCCATGTTCTAGTAGGTGATGAGATATACCAACATCTACAACCAAAAGAAAGTATGGATCAGAGAAACGAAATAGAATCTAGTAGTAACAGATTAAATAATTCCGAACCTAATGCATTTAGTTTTGACTCATTTTCAGCGGGCGGTATTACGTCAGACCAGTACAGCTTTTTAGATATTAATTCTGATGATATGTTAGCAAAGGGGGAAGGCGGATTACGTCAGATGCATAATTATGTTAATTATAACGAGGATACTATAATGGATATAGCTACACCACCTGATAATTATACACCCGATAAAGTAAATGAGGGTGCTATGAATGAATATCAACAACAACGTAATATTATAAAATAAAATGGTATAAACATATTAATTTACTTATTAATTATATAAAATGGATATTCAAAAGGCATTTAATAAACATTTTATAGAGTTTATTGATGACATTGCTAATATATTCCCAGATAATGTTGAAATTAAAACGCTTACTAATGCTCTTAAAACAATGAGGCAGGCCAATCCTAAATTAATTATGCAGTGTTGGTATACTAATATTGTAATGGTGTATAAAACAGAGATTGATGCAGGTGATATTAATTTTTTCATTACTAAACAATACGATAAGGATTTATCAAATGTTAAATCAAATGATACAATAATTAAAGGTATTAATAAGCTTAGGGAACCGATCAAACTAATGTCGGATTCCAATCAACAAAAGGCTATGAAATATATGCAGAATTTATCTAAGTTAAGTAGTGTTTATTATTTAAATACTTAAATACTTAAATACAACGGGTGATAAATATAAAATGGTTGATACAAATACTATTCCAAAGGAATTTAGACAGATTATTAAGGATTTTTTACGTGATTTATTTACATCTTTTCCTGAATATAAAGATAAAGTAAGCAATTCGTTATTGGCTATTATAGAAACAGATGAGGAACCATTAGAGAGTTTGTTTGCTTATGTTAAAAAAATTTTCCCTGAACGGTTTTTTGATATATTGTATAAAAATAACGATATTTTTTCAGATGAAACAAAAAATACGGAGTTTTTACCGGGTATTCAATTTTCGGAGATTTGGGAGATGAATGATGTATCGGATACTATTCGTGAAACTATTTGGAATTATTTACAATTAGTGATGTTTTCAGTTTTAGAGACAATCGAATCACAGGATAGTTTTGGAGAAACGGCGAAACTGTTTGAAGCTATTAATGAAGATGAATTGAAAAATAAGATTCAAGAGACAGTAGAAAATATGAAAGAAATGTTTTCGTCAACGGACAATTCTGATTCTACTCCTACGGATGGGATTAATTTAGAAGATTTACCAAATGCTGATTCGGTCCACGAACATTTAAATGGTTTATTAGAAGGAACATTAGGTAAATTAGCATCTGAAATAGCAGAAGATGTAGCGAAGGATTTTGATATGGATTTATCAGAAAATGCTGATGTAGGAGAAATGTTTAAAAAAATGTTTAAAAATCCTGGTAAATTGATGGGGTTAGTAAATACTATTAGCACTAAATTAGATAATAAATTAAAAAATGGTGAAATTAATGAAGTTGAATTAATGAAAGAAGCGGGAAATTTGATAAATAAGACACAAAACATGGGTGGAGGAATGCCCGATATCGCCGATTTAATGAGTAAGCTGGGTGGAATGGGTGGTGGAATGCCCGACATCGCAGATTTAATGAGTAAGCTGGGAGGGATGGGTGGTGGAATGCCCGACATCGCAGATTTAATGAAAGGTATGAATATTCCTAAAAAAAAGGAAGGTTTAGTCAAACAAAAATTAAATGCTAATATTAAAGGAAATAGTACAAAAGTTCGTTTACAGAAGAAATTAGAAGCGAGGCGACATAATGAAGAATTAGCATTAAATGAACTAAAAAAAGATTGTGAGAATATGGTTTTAGATAAAGAAGCTGATAATATGATACAATCTATTAAGAGTAAGTCAAAATTTGATGGTAAATCATTTTGCGATGGCACTGATGTAAAACGAACTATGGTAGAAGTTGTAAATAATAATAATTAGTAATATTAAATGGTGGAAGTGTTTTGGTTTCAAAAACCATATGTATTAATTGAGAACTTTGAATTATGGCCGACAGAAGACATGAGTTTTGATAGGAAATTAAATGCTATATCCCGATTAATAATATTGCTTACAATAGTAGGAGTCTTATATACTCGTAATAACATGATTGTTATTGTCGCATTAATAACATTAGGAATCATAATTTTTTTACATCAACATAAACAATTAAAGGTTCAAGAAGGGTTTGAGATAAAGGATATTATGCCTAATCCTGATTACAATTATTATAATTCCACTACTAAAAATCCATTAAGCAATGTATTATTAACTGAAATCCAAGATAATCCTGATAGGGCGGTTGCTCCTCCTGCTTTTAATAAACAAACTGTGCAAGAAATTAATACGAATACTCAACAAATGATTCAAAATCAACATTTAGATTTTCCAGATATGAAGGATAAATTGTTTAAGGATTTAGGAGATAGTGTTGATTTTAATAATTCTATGATTCCATTTAATAGTAATCCATCTACGCAAATACCTAATGACCAGAATGCATTTGCTAAGTTTTGTTATGGTGATATGCCATCTTGTAAATCCGCTGATCCAAACGCTTGTCTCTAATTTTATATTAAATATAAAAATAAAATATATTATTTAATATAAGAAGATATGTCAACATTCAGTGATTATAAATTCAATAACTTATCGAGGATAGGAGATGACAGTTGTGCTAAAAGTCAGAGAAATATACAAAATGTAGAATCAGGTAGTTATATGTTAAATAATTTTTTTTCTGGCGACTGTAATATGAAAAACGGCATTAATCTAGCCCTCTCTCAACCTAATATTAATTTTTCCGGGTCTCATCAGGTTGGGGTGGGGGGATGTAATATTGACGCTAATTCAAATTTACTTATCGACCAAGGTCAAAATAGACCAAAATGTAGGATTAGTTTATACCAAAGACCATTTGCTACGGTTCCTTATTTAGGTCGTGGACCATGTCATCCCGAGATGGAATCGCAACTTCAACATGGTGACAGACAGTCAAATAAAAAAAGTTTACTACAAACTACCGAACAGTCTCATATGCCATACAGTAATACTCCTTTAATTCCTGAGATTTCTGAAACAATTACTAATCCGGCTAACATGGTTGAAGGAGTTGCAATGGATGGATGGGTTAGAGGCGGTATACCATCACGAGATATATCAAAAAATGCCTAGTCTTTGAAAATGTAAATTGTTAGATTATTTGTAATAGATATAAACATATGCATATACATTTGTTTATATCATGAACTACACTACGGATGAAGAATACCGGGAAGCTCTTCTGCATTATTTTAATATTACCGAATATGATACTTCTGTAATTATTGAAAAAACAAACATTGTCTATCATAAAATAAAAGATATTGATGCGTTTAAAAAACAAATATTGATTGTAGGAAGTAAACAGAATATTTTTGAACCTGAAATAGCAATGATTCTTCTTTTTTCATATGAAAATTTTATAGAATTTCATGCTTTATTGCAAAAGCATTCTATTACTATGTAATTATGGTAATATAAGATTATCTGTGTGTTCGCAGCACAGCAGATGGTGCATTAATTTACAGCGTTGTTTATATTAATACTTTCCAAAGCATTTTACAACTCATTATCATCAGGAGACATTAAATACATAGCCCTCATTTTCAATTAATCTTATAATATTATATTTTCGCTCAATGCTAATTACTGATTTATATTTAAATACATCTTGAAAGTTAAGGAACATTTATTCTGTTCCGCATAAATTTTTTATCTAATCGTATAATAAGGATGCCCAAAGTAATAAGCAAAGGATGTATAACTAATCGTAACTCAGGAGGCGGAAATAGCAAATGCGGTTTAGGAAAAACCATCGGATTCATATTTCGTTCAAATCGGTTACCAAATACGAAGACAACGCTTACAAAAATGTAAGGATAAAACACATACTTTTGAAAATGATACCAATTTACGTAAAGCCGTTAAATTATGGTTAAGTAATAAAAGATCGGCG
>Ga0209223_10004513_pt1 | contig 12669 bp, 10 predicted proteins | sample COG_06_FD_184750 | JGI IMG/M metagenome (GOLD analysis project Ga0209223, IMG submission 184750) | Pelagic Microbial community sample from North Sea - COGITO 998_met_06 (SPAdes) (version 2) | ecosystem: Environmental > Aquatic > Marine > Neritic zone/Coastal water | place: Helgoland, sampling...
CAGGAGCCTAAGTATAGGAAGAATAAACGACCTGTCGAGAGTAGATCTACTCGCTGATACAGCCGACTGAACTGGAGAAATCCGCGAAATACCCGCCTGCAGGCCTGAAAAATTACCCGCTGAGGTGATCTTGCAATTCAGATCCGTCCATTCCTGAACGAGAGCCCGCAGTAGTCCATGCCATGGTTTTTTCAGTGGCGTCCTTGCTGATGTGGGGTTGTGGATCCGCTTCCTGCGAAAAGAGGCAATGTCTCAGGTGACGGTCTGGTCGGTGGTGCCAGGTGTTTCAAAGCGCAGGTGTTCTGTTCCTTGCTCTCAAGATGAGCCAGGATCCGGTCGATGGCGTCCTGCTCCTCGATGCAAGCGATGACTTTGACAGACCCACCGCAGCGACTGCAAACCTCAATGTCGATATTGAACACGCGCTTGAGTCGCTGGGCCCAGGACATCGCGACGTGCCGTTCAGCGGGTGAGCGAACTTCAGTATTGGCGATTCGTTTCACTCCTTTGCCGCGTTTGGCTGGCGTGACCATCCCTCGCCAGCGGTGATTCGGAGCCAGGACACCGTGGAATCGCGTGAGATTGACGCGGGGCTTAGGTACCAGGGCAGCCAAACGTGCAATGAAATCCACCGGATCGAAGGCCACCTGGGTTGTCCCATGCCCAAAGCATTCGCTGCGCTCATGGGGCAAGCTTTCCCGGTAGGGCGTCTTCAGGGTATAAAGCACCTTGCCCGTAGAGCTGAGTAATAGACGCGGGATGGCCACGGCGGGACGGGAAATATACCGACAATGGGGTTCCATTCGCCTCTCCCCACGGCCTGTTTGGCCTGAGTCGCCTCTCGGTCTGGTGGTTGCACTCCAAGTGTCTAGCGCTCAGTAACAAAGCTGCTTTTTACATTAATTTGCCATGTATAAAAATCTTGTTAGTTTATTAGGAAAGCTACGGTGCGGAGTCGTGAGGAAGTATGCAGCAACCAGAATTTCAACGGAATGCCAATCGAGTCCTTTCATACCGAAGGTCAAGCGAATTTTTTCAGCGAAAGGCGAAGGATCGTGGTGGTGTAGGATTATTTTGTTCACGAGGAAGTCTCCAACTGAATTGGTCAGGCGTTAAAGCAACCACCCGCACATCTACTTTATGGTGGAGAAAGTGCCGCAGCGACAATTTTCAGAAGCCGGCTGCGGCAGTTGTCTTATTCCATTACCAATTGAAGTCCATCCCACCTTCAATACCGAAGGTGACCGGCTGGCCGTAATAGGACATTACCCACAAGTTCGCTACCGGCAATTCTCCCAAACGATATTCTTCGTCCGTTAGATTTTGTCCAAAGAGTCTCACCCACCACGCGCCATCATCAGGTCTGAAAGTAACACCAGCGTTGACTAACGTACGCTCATCGGTGATGCCATCCGGTGTGTCCGGCAGTGCCGTATAGGCGTAAGTCGCTTCATCTACATAGTTGACATTCAGATTCCAGTCGACACGCCCACCCATAAACGCATGGTCATAGAGAAAATCAACGTTGTACGTCATCTCCGGCGCCCTCGCGACGGGGTTGTCGTCAAGAACTGTATCAATTGTTCCGTCAAAGTCAGTATCAGCTTCGAAACTCTTAAACTCAGATTCAAGTAAACCTAGGCTTCCCTGAATCCTAAAGTTTTCGGACACCTGAACTACGCCTTCAACCTCTAAGCCATATACCTCAATTTCTGCCGCATTAAAAAACCGAGTTTCTTGGAATGTACTCTCATTGATACCATCACCATCGCGGTCGGCTTCAATGGTGGCTAGTAATTGTTGCTGCGAGTCATCGTAATTAGTATAGAAAGCAGTCACGTTAAGTCTCAATCGATCATCTAACCACTGCGAGCGCAAGCCTAACTCATAAGAATCCGCTGTTTCAGGATCTGTTGGTCGCGCCTGAGCTGGTTCAATCGGGTTGCCACCAGTACCTGTCTGATCATTGTAACCACCACTCTTGAAGCCATGAGAATAAGTGCCGTACAGGTACATGCTATCACTGGGCTCGTAACTTAGTGTTATCCGATAAGTCGGCTCATTCCACGTCTCACTGTCCTTGACTACACCGGTGGGCCAGCGTGAAAAGTCAGCTGCATTGATGGGTTCACCGAGTTCCCGCCAAGTAAAGCTTGGATCAAAACCACCATCAAGCGCCTGGATAAATACCTGATTTCGACCAGTCCATTGCTTTTCTTCGCGGGTATAACGAAATCCAGCACCCAATGACCACTGCTCATTAATCTGGTAGGTACCGTCAGCATAGACTGCCATCGCCTCGGCGTCTTGAGCGTTGGCAAGTACCTGAGGGTTATTATTGAAATAGAGCGGGTCGCCAAAGATCGCACCAGAATCGAGTGTCATATCAACAAAACCAAGCACCTGCGACACCGCGAAAGTCGTTTCATCCTTTTGATAGAACCCACCTGCAACAAAATTGAACGGCCCACTCAGATCTGATGCGATGCGTGCTTCAAATTGAGTAGTATCTCTTTCATCTTGGCGAGTGGCATCAAATAGTGAGACCGGACCAACTTCACCTGTGTAAGTGTTGGCCAGCCAAGAATCGGTTTCGCGACGCCCAGCGAAAACAGAAACCAGATAATCATCGGAGACTTCCCAATCGATATTCAAGTAGTAGCCATCCACGTCTATCTCATGACCGCGACTACCCATTTCCAAAAGAACATCATTCCGATTGGTAACACCAGCGCGCTTTACACCGTCACCTGTGGTATCTCGGGAAAAGCCCAGCAGATTAAAGACGTAACCGCCATCTGGTGTATCGTTGACTGCGGGTGGCGTATCACCGCGATCTCGGACCATTTCATAAGCTAGGTTTACATCTAATTGATCCGTGGGCTGCCAACGGAATTTAAAGCGTCCCGATAATATGTCGGTACCACCAAGATCTGATCCATCACCCTGCCCACTTTCCCCTGATAGTGGGTAGTTTGGATCAAAGGCCGTAACCGGGCCGAAAGTAGCGTTATTCTCGTAATATCCGTCAGAATCTGCCTTAAGAACCGCTGCTCGGAAGGCCGCAGTTTCACCCAAAGCAAAATTCGCGACAGCACGTCCCTCAGTGCGACCAAACTCAGCTGCCTGTGCGCGCAAGCTTAGGCTGTTGGTTTCCAGCTCAGGACGATTAGTTTTGACATTGACCACACCGCCGGTTGTGTTTTTGCCGAACAGCGTCCCCTGAGGGCCACGAAGAATCTCGACGCTGGCAATATCAAGCATGTCAATATTGGCGGTTTGGATATGTGGGATCACAAAATCGTCGACGGTCACACCGACTTGGTTTTCAAAATAAAGAATAATGCCATTTTGACCCACACCTCGGATCGCAAAGTTCGCAGAATTAAATCCTGGCTGTTTGCCGTTGACGACATTGGGCGCATATGTCAGCACATCACCTAAATCGGTGGGCACCATTCGGTCAATATCAACACTGTTTATCGAGGTTACCGCCACCGGAGTAGTCTGTATATCTGTCTCAGCTCGACGAGTGGCAGTGACCAAAACCTCCTCTAGCACCGCACTCTCTGCTGCCAACGCAGATGGTCCTGTCTGCGCCAGACCGGCACCAAAACATAAAGCCATATAAATTGGCTTACGCTTCCATCCAGCCTTGTTTTCATTTCCAAATAAGAACTTCTTCATCATCGTGCTCCATATCATTATCGTAAACCACAGATGTGGCTGGTTTTTCCTAATATTTAAAGAAAAAAAACTCAAAAGCCGTCGCCCATTAGGTTGTCCAATATTTGACCAGACCTTTTACAGAAGTATAGGAAGAATAAAGGACCTGTCGAGAGTAGATTTCCTCACTGTTGCTGTCAACTGAACTAGAGAAATTGGCGACATACCCGCCTGCAAGCCTGAAAAATGGCTCGCTGAGTTGATCGTGCAATTCATATCCGCCCATTCCTGAACGAGAGCCCGCAGTAGTCCATGCCATGGTTTTTTCAGGGGCGTCTTTGCTAATGTGGGGTTTGGAGTTCGCTTCCTGCGAAAAGAGACAGCGTGGCAGGTGGCGCCCTGGTTGGGGGCACCAGGAGGGGCCGGGCAGGGGCACCCTGTTCCTATGGCGCCCACAGATGAATCATGTTTTTGGTTAAATGGTGGGCCCAGTAGGACTTGAACCTACGACCAATCGATTATGAGTCGACTGCTCTAACCAGCTGAGCTATGGGCCCGAAAAAGGACGGCAAAAGATCAGGTAGTTTATCAGAACATCGACCTGCGGCCAGCCTATCGATCACATTTCCTGCGCTTTGGGCGGCATACTCAGTTTTTAACCACCACTTTGCTATCAATTAGGTTAGTGTGGCAGTGGGGGATGCGTTCATGAACAATAATCAACTACTTCATCGGGGGAATGTCAGTGAAGCGCGCGACACCAGCGACAACGCTTTGCCGTCGAAAACAGTTGCCGGGTCAATGCCAGAGTCAATCCCGACGACTCTCACGCGGTGGCGGCGTGAGTGCTGGTATGCCATCCACGGTATGCCAGAACTATGTCATGGTAAGACCAACCTTCGCACGAGCGATGCGTTGTGAAACGTAGCGCAGAGTTACAGTTACAAACCCGCCTCATTGGAGCGGCCAACCACGCAAGCCATGAACTCCCTCCATGGTTAGTCGCAGATTTACGCGCTGACCACGCCGGCGAGGCAGGTGCCGTCATGATGTATCGCGGCATATTGTCAGTCAGTAAAGATCCTCATGTTCGCGCTTTTGCTGAGAGGCATTTACGCACTGAGTGTGGGCATTTGGCGAGCATCGCCGAGATCATGCCAGCCCGCTCCCAGACCCAGCTACTACCGATTTGGCGCATGATGGGATGGCTTACCGGCGCGCTATCCGCCTTATTGGGCCCCCGCGCGGTCTTCGCTAATGTTCAGGCGGTGGAAACCTTTGTCGACCACCACTATCAAGAGCAAATTATCCGGCTTAGTGCAGAGGGGCCCTTTGCTGATGTCAGACAGCTGTTAGCCGACTGCCGGCAAGATGAAATCGATCATCGCGATGAGGCGGCAGGCTTAACCATGGGAAATGTCGGTCACATGGCTAAATGTTGGCAGGTGTTGATAGCCATGAAATTTAAGGTTGCCGTCTGGCTGGCCCGAAAATTTTAGTGTTTTAGCCAGCTCCACACGCGGCTGCCCCGGTTGCCCGGGGGCGGTGTTTAAGCGGGTTCCCAGCTTTGTGGCAGCGCGGCATTGACCACTCCACCGTCAACGGCAATTGACTCACCCACTACATAGTCACCCGAGCGCGCAGCGAGGTATATAGCGACCCCTGCCATGTCCTCATCAATACCAATACGCTTATTGGGTATGGCGTCGGCAACGCTGTCACCATGATCTCGTGCGGCTTGATTCATGTCTGAGGGGAAAGCGCCCGGACAAATAGCCGTGACGTTAATGTGATCTTCAATGAGTCGAGCGGCTGTGCGTTTGGTGAGGTTTATAACCGCAGCTTTCGATGCTTGGTAGCTATAGGTTTCCCAGGGATTCAAACGCAGGCCGTCGATAGATGCGATATTAATCACCTTGCCGGGCTTATCGGCTCGCGCTGCTGCACGTAATAGGGGAAAAAAAGCTTGGGTTAGGAAAAAGGGTGCCTTCACGTTGAGCTCCATGACCTTGTCCCAGCCTTTTTCTGGAAATGCCTCAAAAGGTGCACCCCATGCGGCGCCGGCGTTATTCACTAAAATATCCAGTGCGCTTTCTTTGCTGGCATAGGCGTCAGCCAAGGCCCGACAGCCGTCGACAGTAGAGACATCCATAGGTAAAGAAAAACAGTGATCGCCCAGCTCCTCGGCGACTGCGTCGCAGATATCTGCTTTACGGGATGAAATATAGACTTTGGCGCCCTGATCGAGAAAACCCCTTGCGATCATGAGGCCAATACCCCGCGAGCCGCCGGTAATGAGTGCGGTACGGCCCGCTAAAGAAAAGAGTGATGATGTATCCATATGAGTTCCTATTAGGTGTCAACTGACGCGAGGTTGAGATAGATATTGTTACCTGCGCACCGTCAGTATAGCGTGCTGTGGCCCTGTCGCTAAACCGTTAACGCCATGTCCTGAGTGGCAATTGTGTCGCATTGGCGCCAGTGGTGCTACGCTAATCAGGTAAGCGCATAGAGTCAATAATTATGCCGATGTTATCTAGGCCTGAAAGTGTAGATACGTTGCATTGTGGACAGTGAAAATCTTATGACTGACGATATTCCTAGCCAGGCAGAATTGGCCCGGCGTTTGCAGTATACGGCGCGGCTAGCGGTTGTGGGCAAAATGGCCTCGGGGGCCGCTCACGAGCTCAATCAGCCACTTAACGTTATTCGTATGGCGGCATTTAATCTAAAGCGGGCTATTCAAAAGAATAGGCTCGATCCCGAGTTGGCGTTAGAAAAGCTAGCGAGGATTGATGAGCAAGTCACCCGTGCCGCGCGGTTAACCGCGGGCATGAAGGCATTTTCCCCGACGGCGCTGTCCCAAGACATAGTGCTTAGGCCCAGTGACGCCATTGCTGCAGCGCTCGAATTACTCGCCAAACGCTTTTCAGCCGCCGATGCAGAGCTCCATTACCAGCCCACTGATGTCGCCTGTGAAGTTCAAGCGGCGCCTACTGCCTTGCAAGAGATTATTTTTAATCTAGTGGATAACGCAGTGGAAGCGTTTATTCGCCAAGGACCTCAAGAGGTTGATGTTGCCGAACAAAGTAACCCCCGCATTATTGGCGTAGCTGAAAGCGTTGCCGAGGGGATTTTCAAACTAGTCATTACTGACAACGCGGGGGGCATTGACCCTGAAAAACGCACAGCGTTACAGGCACCTTTTGCCACTGAAGCCGACGATGGTACGCACCCCGGCATGGGCCTCGCCATTTGTCATGAAGTGGTCGCTGGCTTGGGCGGTTCCTTTGATTTGAGCAGCGATTCAATCGGTACCACCGCGACTCTATGCTTTCCGGTGCGGTGCTCAGCGGTTGAGTGACAGCATGTAGCGGCCGACCTCAAGGCGCATGGCCTCTGACAAGTGATTTTGGGGGGGCATAGTAGGGAAGTCAGGCCGGTTTTTCTCAGGGGCGGCTATGTAGCGTGCAATAGCCTCTACGTCGTCGCCGTATTGCGCTTGAATAGCCAGCACCGGGGGTCCAATCATACGCACATTGAGCGTGTGGCAGCCGGCACAGATACCCTGATACACCAGCTCGGCGCCGTTAGCATCAACGGTAATGACCCGCGGTTCTGCAGGTTCCTCGCGCATTTTACTGGTCACTCCCCGTGACGTGTTGGGGGGCGGTGCTACGCTGGCGACCGCATCGGCTGCACGCACGGTGGTACGCGCACAAACACCCCAATCATCTAAACCATAAGTACGATAAGCCGTTTTCTGACTGATGCAGGAGCCGCGTTCGGCATCTGCCGCTGCGTTATAAGCCAAGATATCGGGTCCCTTCGTGGACAGTTGGGTCAGCATGAGCGCCCGGACGTCAGTGACTGGATCATTGCCATTGTCATACATAACGTTGTCACGAATTTGAACGCGATCCGGGTTAGGGTCCGATTGCGGATCTCCGGCGACATCGGTTGCAAAATCTTGACTGGTGATAATGATACCCGCGGTGTTGTTGCCGGAAATAATATTGTCTTCAATAACGACGTCGTCCCCAGCGAGCACCAGTACGCCGGTCCCAGCAGGGATGTTCGATACCAATGAACCCGGGATCGCAAAATTGGGCGTGTTGTTATTAATAATGGTGTTACGTCGAATAATGGCGTCGTAGGAGGTCTTTATGGGAAGTCCCGGCGTTATGAAGACAAGAATGCCACCGGTATTGTTATGCGCTATGTTGCCCTCGACTAAGGCGTGTCGAGAGTTCTCAATTTCAATGCCGGCGACATTATCGAAGACGCGATTGTTGCGCACGTCAATGTGGTCACACATGCCCACATAAATCGCAGCATCTTCAATGCCACTGAGAATATTATTTTCAATGAGACCATTTTCGCCGAATTCAGGAAAGATACCGTAGACGCCAGTGTCAATAATCCAATTGTTTCGAATAGAGAAATTATTGCCGGCCTGGCCCATGATGGCATTACCCTTGTAGTGCGTTATTTTGAACCACTCGACGCTAAAACCGTTACCCGAGTACAAAATCGCATCGTTCAATTGCTTGTTGCCTTCAAGGGTCGGCCATTCGCCGTTTTCGATGACTCCCTGTAGCGTAATATTATCTTTGTCGACGTATACGGTCTCCTCATAGATGCCCGGATAGACTCGAATGGTGTCACCGACCTGAGCGCGGGTAATGGCCTCTTGTATCGACTCGCCGTTTTTAACTTCAAGCGTTGCGGCGCCTACTGCGTGACTGATAAACGCAATGGCTAATGCCATAAGTGTGAGGGTTTTAGTCATGGGACTGCTCTCCTGTCGAGTCATGTTGCTGCCGTCGCGCGGCGACAGCGCGCCCAGGCGCTAAGCCTGAGGGGAGTTCCACTGGAATGGTGGGTAAAAAGCTTTGATCAGTCAATGCGCCTAAGAATAACACGACATCGTCAAGTTCTCGGTCACTGAGTTCTGGGGTCCATATATGCCAATGGAGCTTGAGATCCTCACCTTCAGGTACCCCATGACCTCGACCGGCGGTATAAAATGCCACGGCCTCTCGCAGGCTGTCAAAATTACCCGCGTGCATATAAGGTGCGGTCAGCGCGCTATTGCGCAGCGAGGGCACCCGAAACCCCGCGCGCTGGGAGGCGTCGCCACTCACGCCTTGGGCGCCTATATCTAAGGGCGCGCCGTCGCGCTCAGGAACGCCCAAAACGGCAATCTGTTGGTTCGTGAATGTCGGCGGCGTGTGACATTCTGCGCAACGGGCGACAAAGGAGCGAAAAACATTGAGGCCGCTTATCTCCCGGGGGCTCAGCGCACTGTGCAGTCCATGGGCGTACAGATCATAGCGGCTGTTGAGTGATACCAGCGAACTCTGGAAGGCGACTAATGCGCTGCTGAGTTGCTCAAGGGTGGGGCCCTCGCCAGTAAATGCGGTGTTAAACAGCTGGGTGTAGCTGGCATTGGCGCGCAGGCGCGCTAACAATGTATCGGGGGTATTGCCCATTTCATGAGGAGAGTACAAGGGGCCTTGCATTTGCGCTTCCAGCGAGGGTTGGCCCCCATCCCATAGCAGGCGCTCCATAAACGTAACGTTCCATAAGGAGGGGGCCGATCGCGCTAGCGCCTGTCCATTGGCACCAAGACTCTTGCGCCGACCATCGCTAAAGCCAAGGGCTGGATCATGACAGCTTGAGCAGGCCAGTCCTTGATTCGCCGACAGGAGCGGATCAAAAAACAGCAGTCGACCCAGATCAATTTGCTGCGGGGTAAAGCCATCCCGCCATGGGGGTAGGCCCGTCTTCAGGCCACCCACGCCTTTATCGTGGGGTGACGCATACTGCAAGTATTGGCTGTGAAGTTGACAGCGGCCTTGCTCGTCAATGCGCGTCGCGGGTGGGCAGTAGCCTGACAACTCAATAGCGGCTAGCAGTGGCGACCAGCTGACTGCGACACACAGTAATAGCGTTCGGAGCGAATAGATCATGGCTGCCCAGCGAGCGTGCTGACATAGTGAGCAATGTCTTGAATAATCGCCGATTCCTTCACCGCTGGCGCAAAGCGATGCATCTGCGCGCCATAGCGGTCATCTGGGTGAGTTCCTCTTCTGCCATCGCGAAATTTTTCGTACTGCGCAACGAGGTACCAGTCATTGAGCGCGACTAAACTCGGCGCCTGCAGCGCGCTATTGCCTTGGCCCCTCGAGCCATGGCACGCCGAGCATAAATTAGTGTGATAGTCCTTACCTCGAGCCAATCGTCCAGACAGCGTGGGCTGGGGTGCTTGATCGGGTAACAAGGTAACAAGCTCAGCGATTTGCTCAAGCTCGGAGGGGCTCATGCCCGCCAGAGAGGCGGCCATGCGCTGCCCCTCGCTGTCATCGGGGTGGGCTCCTCTAACGCCTGATTGAAAATGCTGTAGCTGGCGCCCTAGGTACCAAGAGGGTAGCCCTGTGAGCTTGGGTGCTGCCTGGGCTTCATTTCCACGGCCATCACGGCCATGACAACTTGCACAGGACGATAGCCAACGTTGCAGAGCTGGGTGCTCAATTCCCGTCAAGTCCGCACTGGCGTTACCGGTGGTTGAGTCGCGGCTGTCACAAGCGGAGAGCAATAATATAAGTCCACAGATGGACAGGATGAGTGTGCTGCGCTGTAGTGTGACCATGATGTGTGCCGCTTTTTTATTTATCGAGCTAGGCTATGCCTAAACGGCAGCAAGCTCAAGACGCACCTGCCCACAGCGCGTCTGTTGCAGGTTAAGGGTGGAGCGTCCTAGGGCAGATTTACCTGACCTACTCGTCGAGGAAACTACGCAGGTAATCGGAGCGGGTCGGGTGGCGCAGTTTACGCAGCGCTTTGGCTTCTATTTGACGAATACGTTCACGGGTAACATCAAACTGCTTGCCCACCTCTTCGAGGGTATGGTCAGTATTCATATCAATGCCGAAGCGCATTCGCAACACCTTCGCTTCACGCGCGGTTAATCCCGACAACACATCTTTGGTGGCTTCCGTAAGCCCCTCGTCGGTCGCTGAATCGATCGGGCTGGCAATAGTGCCATCTTCAATGAAATCACCCAGATGCGAATCCTCGTCATCGCCAATAGGGGTCTCCATAGAAATAGGCTCCTTGGCAATTTTCAGAACCTTGCGTACTTTATCTTCCGGCATTTCCATCCGCTCGCCGAGTTCCTCAGGGGTCGGTTCGCGGCCCATTTCCTGGAGCATTTGCCGGGAAATACGATTGAGTTTGTTAATCGTCTCAATCATGTGCACGGGAATACGGATAGTCCGCGCCTGATCAGCGATAGAGCGAGTGATGGCTTGTCGAATCCACCATGTGGCATAGGTGGAGAATTTATAGCCGCGCCGGTACTCAAACTTATCTACCGCTTTCATGAGGCCTATATTGCCTTCCTGAATAAGGTCGAGGAATTGCAGCCCTCGGTTGGTATACTTCTTGGCAATGGAAATAACCAGACGCAGGTTTGCCTCGACCATTTCTTTCTTGGCGCGCCGAGCGCGGGCTTCACCCATACTCATGCGGCGATTGATTTCTTTGATCTCGGCAACGGTGAGTCCGGTTGCGTCTTCCACCTCGGCAATGCGGCGCTGCATGCGTTGAATATCGTCTTTGTGCGTATTGATGCGCGTACCGACATCTTTCTTACGTGCCACTCGAGATACCCAGCGGCTGTCGCTTTCTGATCCTTGAAAGCTTTTGATAAATTCTTTGCGGTCCATGCGACAGTCGCGCACAACAATGCGCGTAATCTCGCGCTCCTGGGTGCGAATGGTGAGTAACGCACGTCGAGGTTCATTGATCAGTGGGTCAAACACTTTTGGTGTCAATTTAAAGAACTTAAACAGCTCGCCCAGCTTTACCATCTCAGCGATGCTTTTCTTATCATCGCGACTCGTGCTTGCCAGCATCTTTTCGGTTTTGGTGCATTGCCGTTTGAGAGTTGCAAAGCGCTTTTTAGCTTCGACGGGGTCTGGGCCCGATTCGGTTTCGGTATCGTCATCACTGGTATTGGCCGCCGCCGCTGCTGTTTGATCGGCAATTTCCTGTGCCGTCGGCACGTGGTCAGCGGGGTCAAGATAGCCCACTAAAATGTCAGCTAACTTTCGCTCTTCTTTGGCGACTAAGTCATAGTCGTTGCACAGTTTGCGTACCACGCCGGGGTAGTGCGCCAGAGCTGTCATGAGCTCGCGGATGCCCTCCTCAATACGTTTAGCAATGACGATTTCACCCTCACGAGTCAGCAGCTCGACGGTACCCATTTCGCGCATATACATGCGCACTGGGTCGGTCGTCCGTCCCGCCTCGTTTTCAACTGCAGCGAGGGCCGCTGCCGCTTCCGCCGCAGCTATTTCGTCGGCAGACCGATCGCCCTCGGTCAGGATGAGCTCGTCGGCGTCGGGTGCCTGCTCAAAAACCTGAATGCCCATGTCGTTGATCATCTGGATGATGTCTTCAACTTGATCAGGGTCGGATATATCCTGCGGGAGGTGGTCGTTGACTTCGGCGTAGGTGAGGTAACCTTGCTCCTTGCCTTTAGCGATAAGTGCTTTGAGGCGCGATTGCTGGTGCACTTTTTCGGACATTCGAAACCCTATGGTAAGCCGCTGAAAAATAAGAGCGAGATTGTAGCGCGCAGCGACCAGAGCTGCCACGCTAAAAAGCTGATTTGCTCACTATTTGGGCAAATTGTTGTTATTTTTGCCACCAGGGGTCAGTTTGGCTGATTTTTTCACAGAATCAACCCCTTGAAGCTAACGCCGTGTGCTTTATTGTCGGCCCGCGAGCACGCGGAGTTGCTGGGTCAAATTCAGCAGTTCGCGTTTTTCTCCATCGCTAAGCTGGGCATAATGTCGCCCTTTCAGCTCATTAATCTTCGCCCGTAGCTCAGTGAGCGATTGCGCGTTGGCGACGCGAGCCATCAGCGCGGTAAAGAGTAGCTCACGACCTTTGTCATCTTCTAGTCCCTCTTTACTCGCCAGTTCAGTCAGC
>Ga0209223_10004517_pt1 | contig 12662 bp, 13 predicted proteins | sample COG_06_FD_184750 | JGI IMG/M metagenome (GOLD analysis project Ga0209223, IMG submission 184750) | Pelagic Microbial community sample from North Sea - COGITO 998_met_06 (SPAdes) (version 2) | ecosystem: Environmental > Aquatic > Marine > Neritic zone/Coastal water | place: Helgoland, sampling...
AAACGCACGAGCAAAATCATGAGAAAAATAATATAAATTATTATGTTATCATATGCGTAGTGTTGGCCATTGTTGTAGGGCTTTTTTATTCGGCTAAGAGTGCTAAAAAAGGAGTTAGTAAACATACACCAAGGCTTGCAATAGATACCCCAGAAAATACGGCAATTTCAAATACAGAGCACACATTTGGTATTGACATTTCTCATTATCAAGGGAAAATAAATTGGGATAAAGTAAAAACCTCCTCCCACCCTATTGAGTATGTATTTGTGAGGGCAACGATGGGAAAAAACAGAAAGGACAACAAATTTTTAGAGAATTGGAAAAATGCTCAAAAGCACAACTATGTAAGAGGAGCCTATCATTATTATCGCCCTAGTGAAAACTCTACTAAACAGTTTAATAATTTTAAATCTGTGGTTAAATTAGAAACTGGAGATTTTATACCCATACTAGATATAGAAAAGGAAAGTATTTTTGGCAGAAAAAATCTAAGAAAAGGAATTTTAAATTGGTTGAGATTGGCAGAACAAGCATATGGGGTAAAACCTATGATCTACACAGGTTTATCTTTCTACAACAATATTTTAAAAGGGTATGTAGATAACTACCCTATCTGGATAGCTGCCTACTCTGGTAAACACAGAGTGAAAAACACAGATTGGATGTTTCATCAATTTACAGAGAAAGTTATTATTAAAGGAATTAACGAATATGTTGATGGTAATGATTTTAATGGGACATTGGAAGATTTAAAAAAAATGTGCATCAACTAATAAAAACTATTTTACAATACCTAATGAGAAACATAACCACACTACTTGTAACATTTATATTACTTATGTCCAACTATTCAAATGGTCAAGAATCGATATATGAAACCATAAACAAAAAAAGACAAGGACTAAGCTACAGCAATGAATATAGCAGTGATAATTCGTCATTCAAAATTGTTTTAAAGCACAAAGAATTTGCTGGAGCTTATTACTATTATACTGTAGAAGTTTATGTAGATGGAATAGAGATTAAAAATTACGCTAACGACACCATATTATTTGGGTGTGGAAATGAGTTTGAAAAAGAAATGAAATTCAAAGAAATAATTAATTTTGAAGGTAACCCTGTGGGTTGGGTAGTAGATGGAATTGGTTCAATTTGTGGCAATACGTATTCAGCAAAAACATATTTAATACTCCCAACAACAAATAATCATTACAGGAAATTTTCAATAGACAATAAGAATGAAATTGTTATCAACCCAATAGATACTAAAAATATAGAAGTATGGTACTATGAACAAGAGTGGGGAAAATCTGGTACTTCAAATAGTTTTTTTATGCCTAGAAAGAATCTAGTTACTTACAAATCAAATTCAAAAGAGCAATATGTGTTTAATCAAGGAGATATTTTAAAAAATATTTCTAAGCTCAATGATTTTAAAAATGATTATTTATATCCAACATATTCTGGGCTATATTACGCTGGCGTACAAGATTTAAACACAAAACTGATACAATATTCTTTTGACAACTATTGTATTGATAATTATAAAGAATACTACAAGTTACATGAAATTGCTGCAACATATAATGATATACAAAATGTTTGTAAAGTACTAATTGAGAAATATGATCAATAAAATTTAATCACTTTAATGAAAGACAAACCACTAAAATATTTCCTGCCAGAAATAAGCCCATACAGCCCCATAGAGGCCACTTGCCCAACTTGCAAGACAACAACAATATATTGTAGCCACGCGCGCATTAGAACCTCTGAAAGAGCTATTTACTTGTGGGCCTACCAATGCCAATCTTGTGGTAAACTAGAAAGCTCAGAAGATGGCCACCCTGAAGGAATTCGTGTTGCTTTAGAAAGCCCCTGTGAGTGTGGAGGGCAGTTTCGAAGAGATAAGAATATTTTTTGCCCTGGTTGTACTTACAGAAAAGCTGACGAAAACAAAAGAGAAGACAAACTCCATGCCTCCGAGCAAGAGATGCAACATATTAAAACAAGACACGGTAATGAAGAAATGGAATAAAAATAAGGGGTTAATCATAAATATCATGATTTTACTGATGATGTCTCCCCTACTCGTGTTTGGGCAAGTTGAAAATTACCAAGGGCAGTGGAGCACCTCTGGCGAAGCGTTTGAAAACATTCTAACACTTGAGAAAATAAATGAGAAGGAAGATATTTATAAATTTTCATTTGATGGTTGGCGGAAATCCTACGATACTTTTACTAAACAAATAATACGGTTTTCTGGAAGTATGACAGAAAAAAGGTTTATAGTTCAAATAATAGACAACTATGGATATTACACTGATGACACATTAGTTGAAGTTGATGATTTCCCTCTATATAAGGAAGGAGAAGAGCGCTGTAAAGTGTTTTTTGAGTTTGAGAAACAAACCATAAGGGTTATTACAAAAGATTGCAGCATGATTTATGCCGGCTATGGGGTATACTTTGATGGGGAGTATAAAAAAACTAATAAATGAAAACCTTAAAAGACCTAAGTATTTACGGAATATTCATTCCAATAATTGTGGTATTATTAGCAGAAGTAGCAATAACTGTTTCCTGTAAATACTATTGGGGAGAACATGTACTTGGTTTTAAACTAAGTATATGGCAACTAACCCTAAGTATCTGCTTGAGCGTTATTTATTATCTATTTTGCATAGTGTATAAAATAGTTAAGAGAAAAGCTGACAAACGCCTTATAACACTTCTATTTGTTCTAATGCCAATATTGGTGTATCATGTGAGCTCTTCATATGATTATAGAATCACCATAAGCTTTTCGTTATTTCATTGCACGTTTTATTTTTTATTTTTTGTGGTTATCTATTTTAGGTACAAACTTTAAAAATAACTTAAACAATATAGAGAACAACACAATTTTTTGTTTAGAATCAGATTAAATTATTTTAATTGTGTTATATTTATTTAAAATGAACTTACAAAAAAATGAATCAAACAACACTATATTCAATTGGACACGGAAATAAGAAAATTGAAGACTTCATAGCAGAATTAAAGTCATTTGAAATTAAATTTCTTCTAGATATTCGCTCAAAACCATATTCAAAATGGAATCCTCATTTTAATAAAGCAGCACTTGATATAGAATTGAAAAATTGTGGAATTACATATGTTTTTGTTGGCGACTCATTAGGTGGCCTTCCGGAAGATAGGAGTTGTTATGATTATGATGGTAAAGTCGTGTATAACTTGATTAAAGAAAAAAAAAATTTCATGCAAGGACTTGAAAGGCTAACAACAGCCAACGAAAAAAAAATAAAACTTGCCATAATGTGTAGTGAATCTAAGCCAGAAGAGTGTCATAGAAGTAAATTAATTGGTCAAGAACTTTTGAACAAAAATATTTCTTTGAAACACATTGTTTCTGAAAAGAAAGTAAAATCGCAAGAAAGAGTAATGAACGAACTAACAAAAGGAAAAGGAACCGTTGATCTATTTGGAGATGAAATGGATTTTACCTCAAGAAAATCATATTAATGGAATTTTTTACAATTGGAGTTTATAACTCAACAGAAACAGAATATTTTAATAAACTTATTGAAAACAATATCGACACGTTTTGCGACATAAGACAACGCAGAGGGGTTAGAGGAGCAAAATATTCTTTCGTAAACAGCAATCGTTTACAAGAAAAGCTTAATGAGTTAGACATAAAATATGGACACGTTATAGACCTTGCACCAACTTCTGAAATTAGAGATTTACAAAAAGAAGCCGATGCGAAGCTAGGAGAATTAAAACGAGATAGAAATAAATTGGGCAAAATTTTCACAATAGCATACAAAGACCGAGTTTTGGATAAATTTAACTTTGATTCTTTCATAGATAAACTTGATGAAGTTGGAGCAAATAGAGTTGTGTTATTCTGTGTTGAAGAAAAACCAGAAGCTTGTCATAGGTCAATAGTAACTGATAAACTTGAGAAAATTGGTTATATTATAACTCACTTATAATGGATGTAATTATTGTTTCTAAAACACGTATGTCAACATCTGCTTGTGTTGGAGCAGTTACAGGAAATGGTAGGTTTGTTCGTCTTTTAAATGAAGATGGTTACAATCAAGATGTAAACACTTCATTTAATATTGGAGATGTTTGGACAATTGACTACCAAGAACGTCCAAATAAAACTGCACCACATATCGAAGATATATTAATTACAAACAAAAAAATTAGAGGTACTTTAAAATCTGAACTTAAAATGCTTCAAGTTATCCAAAAATTCGGAGTAAAAATTTGGAGAGGAAGACCAGATGTGCTATTTGAGGGAAAATTAAATTGGACAAATAGCGGAAGTGGTTATATAAATGAAGAAAATGGTATTTGTGTTAATAGTGTTGGATTTTGGATTTCTGACAGGGATTTAAAAAAAAGAATTTTCTACGAAAAAACAAGATATAGTTATCCAAATATAAATGGTTGGAGAAGTTTACCATTTGTCGGTTACGGAAATGAAGTTGATATTATTCCAGCTGGTACTTTAATTCGTGTATCTCTTGCAAGATGGTGGGATACTAATGGAACAACAGAAGAAAGATGTTCTTTACAATTATCAGGTTGGTATGATTTAATTGAACCAAAACAGAAAAGTTAGTTTATAAAAATCCGCTACTTTTAATATACAAGACCATTATATGAATGCCTTAGCGTTGTAATAAAGCTAAAAAAATAAGATACAAATTAATAGACAAAGTGAAATAAACTATATAAATTTAATGTTGATTCAAGGAAAATTATTCGCTAGAATTTCGTCTCACAAGAACAACTAAAGAAACCATAAAAAAACGATTTATTAAATTCTATTCTATGCCTCTAAAAATATTCATTACATTCTTTTATCTTCTAACTGTATTTTCTGTTAAATCACAGGTTACCTACAAATCTAATTCGCAAATTAATTTTAGTCCTTATGTGCAAACAGTACCTGTTGATGCAATGAGACAAGTTGTCAACTATCAACAACAACAATTTTATTTACAACAACTACAAGCAAAAAGAAAAGCTTTTGTTGATTTTTGGATGAAAATTGAAAAAATAAATTGGAAAAAAGAAGACTCCTTTACAAGTCAGTATAGTTCTTTTCTTAAAGGGGGTTTATTAAGATATAATAGTGACTCAAACAACTATCTAATGCTTCAAATGAATGAAAATCTGTATTTGTATAAAAATGTACCATCTAGATTATGGAATGGTTTGTTAAATTCCTCTTCAAAAGGAAAATATTATAACAACTATATAAGAGGCAGATATCTTATATTATCTACTACACTTTAACATTAATGTTATAACTAGTCAAATTAAAATTATGAACGATACAAACCTTAAAATATGGCAAAAGAATCTTGGTACATAAACGAATCTGAACTTGATGATTATCAGGTAAGAATAGTACGTAGAAATTTAAGCAGTTCTTTTATTGTAAAAGGCTGTGCAGGAAGTGGAAAAACTGTTTTAGCATTGTGGAGAGCAAAAGAACTTGCGGAACAAGGAAATAATGACTACTTGATTATTGTGTTTACAAAAGCTTTGAAACAATTTATAGAAGATGGAATACACACTATTGGAGTTGACGAATCTAAAGTACTTTATCATTGGGAATGGGTGAATCGAAGAGATAAGGCATCAGCTGAATATATAATTGTAGATGAAGTTCAAGATTTTGATACTAACGAGTTGGCTGAATTACAAAATGCAGCTAAAAAACATTTTATCCTTTTTGGTGATTCAGCTCAACAACTGTATAAAAACATACCGAACAAAGGTAAACTTTTGACAATGGAGGAAATCCAAATTCAAACTAATATTCCGATGGAAAATTTAGTTATTAATCATAGGTTGCCAAAAAAAGTAGCTCGAATTGCAGAAAAAGTTACACAATCTAGAGACCCTTTGGAAGATAGATGTAACAAAGAAGGAGTTAACAAACCCAGGTTGGTGGAATGTTCTTCTTTCGAAGACCAATTAGATTATATAAAAGATGTAGTTAAGGCACAAAATTATACTGATGTTGGCATATTACTACCAACAAATAATGATGTCAAAATTGCTAAAGACTATTTTGACAAATCAAATTGGGGTGTAGAAGCCAAAATAGGATATGGCTCTAATTCAATGGATTTAGATTTTACAACCGAAAATCCTAAATTAATTACCTATCATAGTGCTAAAGGACTTCAATTTGAGGCAGTTTTCATCCCAATGTGTATCGGAAGTGATGAAAAAGACAGAAATCCATTATATGTTGCATTAACTAGAAGTTATCGTGATTTATTTATTTTATATTCTAGTCATTTATCAACTTTCATAGAAAATATCGACAGAAATCTATTTGAGTATCATAATGAAAAGAACAAAAATTCTGTAAATGACGATTTACCTTTTTAAAAAAGTAAAATGAAAGTATATATTCCATTAAACTCAAACGATTTCAATAGTGTGTTTACTACATTATCAATATCACCTACTTTATATTATCCAAATAGAAAATATAGTTTTAAAAGGGCTTCCACTACATTCCTTAATGAAAATGAACATTTCTTGATAGGGTATGAAAACCCAATTTTTCATAATAGAGGAATTGATATAGATAATGGTTTTCCAATATTGTTAGAAACAAGTATTGACAATAAATACTCTAAACTTATTAAGGACAAAACAGGAGTTAATTATGTGATAATCGACAATACGATATTTCTATTTAGCGACTTTAAATTAATCTTTAGATCTGAACGAGAGCTAAATGAAACTTTAGCAAAATCCTTAAAAAGTATTGAAACAAAGTATGCCAATATTGCAAAAGAAAAATCTGTTATAATAAGAAAAGAATGTTTCGTTACGGATTTACCAAACCCAGATTTACCCCCAGAAAACAAAGAACTGAATTCAACTACTTTCTTAAATGAAAGAATAAAAAACAGAATTTTTGGTGTTATTTTAGGTAGTTCAATCGCTTTTTCAAATAAAACTTCTAAAGAATGGCAAGAAATATCACTTCTATTAAAATCTCTAAACAATAATCTGTCCTTATTTCTAAATAAAATTGGAGAAGATAATGACTTTGAAAAAAAGAAGTCTTTAGATATTATAAATAAAATCAACACTCTTTATGAATCTACTGAAACACTTGATGAAGCAATTATGCTTGAATCAACAATCACTTCTGATATACTAAATTCATTTAAGAAGTTTGAAATCTTCAACACACCAGTATATGAATTATTAATTGAAGGTATTTTAAGTAAGTCAAAAATGGATTTACCAATATTACTTAAAATTGAAAAGTTTAAACGTGCAATAAATTCAAAATATAGTTCAAAGTACCCAAGTAATTATATCAAAAAAGTAAATGATGTTTTCAATGATATTAAATTCACTATCGAAAAACAAATCACTTTATCTAGAAAGAGTAATAAGCTTAATTTGGAAGATTTAATCATTCCAGAGTTTAAAAATGATGAGCTAATAATAAAAACGCCCGAACATCTAAATTCGTCTGACAAAGAATATTTAACTTCAACCTTATTATTTTTTATAAAATCAGATAATATTGAAAATTTAGAATATTTTTTTATCAATAGAAAGGAATTACTAATTGACATTGCTAAACACTTCAGATCAAATATTAAAGGATTTGATAAATCCGAAAACAGAACATATCTTTTAGAACTTCTAAACTCATTCGACAGTTTAAGAAGCGGTTTTAAAATTTCATCAACCAACAATGAAGTTCTTAAGTCAATAGCAATTTTATTTACTTCAGGACGTGACTTTTTGAAATTTGTAGAAAACAATGAAAAAGAAGAAATTTTAAAACCAATAATTTATTATTCAATTTGGGGTTCAATTTATGGAGCAGCTATTCTACCAAAAACAACAACTGAACTTATTACTAATGACAAGAATAATCTAAAAACATTAATTACAGCTTTTGAAAGAACATTGTATACTTATGTACCTAGTAAAGAATTAAGTTCAGAAGAAACTAAAACATTTTTGAAATCAGATAAGACAGAAGAGAACATAGCGTCTGAACCTAATGATGTATATTCTAAACCTATTTCAGTTTTAGCTTCTAAAATTCTTGAAATTATTAATGAAAAGAAAAAAGTAAAACTTGCTGAATTAAGATCATTTTCAAAAACATTTAAAACAAATAGTGATGTTGAGAATTTAATCTCGAATGAAATAAAAGAGAAAGTAACTTTTACAAAGGAAGGAAGGATAATGTATGCAGTTTTAAAAGAAAAAAACAAACTATTTGAAATATGATCTAATCATAAATTAGAAATAGAAACAGAGATAAAACTGTATGTTAGGTGGATGATTGTGAATTTGGATGATAGCCCAAAGATTTTATTAACTCCAAATCTTCCACAAAATAGTGTGACTTCACTCCTATGGGCTCCAAATATTATTCTTGGAAATAATTTCTTATTGTAAGTAATAAATCTTTATTAAAAAAGATCGATTTTACCAATAGAGTCTAAACATAAAGTTTGGTGTAATACCGATTGAAAACTTCTCTATTAATTCAATAGGATCGTTTAAACTGTTATTACCTCTATATTCTTTACTAATTATGTTTTTTCTATTGTATATATTTCTAATAGATAGTCCAACTTTACCTCTTAATTTATTTCCTTTAGCTATTGTAAAATCATAGGTAGAAGAAAAATCAAGACGTTGGTAAATAGGTAGTTCACCCGTATTGATACCATCATTAAATTCTAATCCATTGCTACTCTCTTCTGAAATAGTATAGGGTTTCCCAGTTTGCCATTTCCAGCCTAATGCAAATTGAAAACCATCCAATTTATAACTTATTGCCGTTGAAACACTGTGTGTAACGTTAGATTTTGAGGTGAAATTATTACCGTTATTGAGGTTTTCAAAACTACTAGTAGCGTTATTGAAAGAATAACTTACCCAAGAGTTAAAGCTGTTAAATTGTTTTTGGAAAAAGGCGTCAATACCAATAACATTTTGATGACCAATATTGAAATTATTATTCTCAGGATTTAAAAATCCAAGAGATAATGCTGTGATGTTTTTCACTTTTTTATAATAAGTATCTACATCAATGCTTACTCCTTTTTTAGTATAGATAAATCCTGCAGAAATTTGCTGACTATTAATTATAGGAAACCTGTTGCCATCTGCTAATCTCCACACTCTATTCTCTAGTGTGAGATCACTTAATATAGTTTCATCAATCTCACTGATAATTTGGTTCTTAATTTCTGCAGTAGCTTGAAATTTTAGGTTTTTTAGAAGGGGTTTATGTACTACTATTCTTGGCTCTAGCCTAACTGCATCTAGTTCTTTAAAATAGGTGCTTCTTAGCCCAAAAGAGAGATTAAAGAGTTTTGTGTTTTTATAGTCGTACTGTCCATATACACTATGTGTTTGTATGGTGCTATCTTCTGTGTCTAAAACTAAAGAGAGGTTTGTTGTGTTTAAAAACGCATAAGCAACATCTTTGAGTGCATATTGGTAACCAAAAGTAACTTGACTCGCTTTTGATCTGTCAATGATAACTTCTGTTGCTATACCTGAATCAAAAATGGTGTTTCGCTTTTCAAAATCTGAAATTTGTGTATCACCCTCTTTTGTAATAAAATTATAGTTAAGCTTATAATCAGAGAAAAAAGCGGTGGTATTTTGTGTTGTGTTTTCGTTCCAGATTACCTTCCAACCTAGGCCATAACCCATATTACTTGTTACTAATTTATCATTGAATGCTTTGTTGTTTTGAGAATCACTAACAACATAATCTAATTCATTATCTATAGATATAACACTAGCATAAAAACTGTTACTGATATTGGGTTTATAATTGAGTTTCATAGTGTAATCTAAAAACGAAAACATGTTATTTTCATTTTCAGAATTATTGATTTTGGTGCTTTCAAAAACTTTATCAGCAAATTGATTAAATGTATAGGTCTGTAATACATCAGCATAGCTTCGTCTTAAAGATCCTTGAATATTCAATGTATCTTCAATAATAGGAATTTCAATAAGCGCATCTGCGTTAATACCGTTAAAACCCATTTCGGCTTTTACAGCGCTAGAAATAGTGGTATTAGAAGACATATCTATAACACTAGATAGGCGTTCTCCATATCTAGCATGAGTACCCTTATTTATGAATTTAATTTCTGAGGTAACATTTGGGTTTAGAGGAGAGATCATACCAAAAAGATGCCCTTTGTGATAGATATTTATACCATCCCAGATCAATCTATTTTGATCTGAGGCTCCACCTCTAACAAAAAAACCCGAAGCAGTCTCATTAGGACTTAAAACGCCTGGGAGCAACTGTATACTCTCTAACACATCTGGCTCTGTAATACCAGGTAAAACCCCAAGTCTAGATGGTGAGAGCTTATAAGAGCCGTCAATGTTTTTTTTGACACCCTTTGTGAGGTAACTGCGTATAATCACTTTATCAAGCTCATTAATAGCTATGTTTTGCTGCTCAAATTGATTGATAATAATATAGCGGTTATTCACTATTTTATAGTCAAGCTTAGTACGCAGTTTAAAAGCATCTAAGACCTGAGTTAGAGAGCGTATTTCTCTTTTTAATGATATGCGGTTATTGCTTATATCTGCATCTTTATAAGAAAAAAGCACATCGTAGGTATCTTCTATTTTAGCAAAAGCATCTGCAACAGATTGATCATCAAACTGAATGTAAAAAGTCTCTTCTTGCGAAGAGACTAGCAGTGGGAGTAACATTAAAAAACAGATATAGATTAACCTCATTATTAATATCTCAATTTAATGTTACCTTTTTTTGTTTTGTTATACTTTATTTGTAGTGCATCAAAGACAGTGGTATATGCAACTCGTAGGTTATTGTGAGGAAAACTGCCAGAAAAAATGGTGGTATCATCTATAGATGCTGCATCAAATTTAATATTGTATTGATCTTCTAGGGCTTTAATTACATATTTAATAGGCACACTTTTAAAAGTGCTTTCTCCATCAATCCATGTTGGTTTTAAAAGCTCAGTAACCGAAGATTGTGATGAATTCCCGTTAATTTTTCTGATACTATTTGATGGTAATAAAATATACTCTGATGTATTGGTTTTCAAACCTACCTTACCTTCATAACAAACAACATCAAAAAAATCGGTTGTAGAATTTACATTAAACTGGGTACCTAAAACCGTTACAGAGCCGTTACTGGTATTTACTGTGAAGGTGCTTCCTTTTTCAACCTTAAAATAAGCTTCGCCATCTAGGGTTAGTTGCCTATTGTTTTTCCAATCGGTTTGATTATAAGAAATGGTAGATTTAGAGTTTAAAACCACTTGAGTGCCGTCTAGAAGTGGAATGTTTTTGGTCTCTCCAAAACTAGTTTGATGTGTAACTGTAGTATCACTGAAAATTGAAAACAAGCCAACTATTACTAAAATAGAAGCAGCAATACCCATAGACCAACGCGCAGTGTGCAATCTGCGGACAGGAGTCTTTTTATTGGCTATCTTTTCTTGTATTTTATTAAAAGAATCCTTAGTTGATGCATTTAACTCACTGGAAACCTCAAGGGCTTTTCGTAACTTTACAAAAGCTGTATAATCCTGTTCACTGATACGGTTTTTTAATTCTGTATCGGAAAGCTCTCCTTCTAGCCATTGTGCTAGAAAAGTATCATTGTTGGTATTTGAATTCTTATTTTCCATTCTATTTCTATATTTAAGACAACTAACTACATAAAAACCCTACTAAGGGGTTAAAATTAAACATTACCTATTTCTTTTCTCATCACCAATAAGGCTTGATGCATTCTTTTCTCAACAGCTTTTACACTAATGTCTAGATGAAGAGCAATCTCCTTATATTTCTTTTTTTCAATTCTATTGAGTAAAAAAACCTCACGCTGTTTCTCTGGTAATGCAGAAATGGTGTTTTCTAGTTTTTCCATAAACTCTTTTTCTAGCATTATATATTCTGGTGATTCATTGGTGTCAAACTTACCATTGTTACTATTATACTTTAAAACTATACTCTCATGTTTTTTCTCATTTAAAAACATATTATTTGCAATACTGTAAACATAACTCTTCACTTTATGATAATCTACCTTGCTACAATTCTCCCATAGCTTAATAAAAACCTCTTGTAAAATATCTTCTGTTTTATCTACATCTTGGGTTTTATAGAAAAGAAACCATCTAATATCTTTGGCATAGGCATTGTAGATTGCCTCAAAAACTTTTGACTCACATACATTACAATTATCTTTAGCCATTAAATTGGATTTAATTAAACGCCAAAACTATGTAAAATAAAAAAAATAAAAAAAGTAGGGTTTTTATCTTATGAATTGTCTTACTACTGATTAACCCATCAAATGTTTAATTAATAAAATAAAAAAATGAAAAATCTTAAACTTTCAATCTTTAGTATTTTAATGGTGCTATTTGTTTTTACCTCTTGTACTAATGATGATAGTATTGTTGATCTACCCCAAAACATGCAGGAAAGTGAAACTATTACAACTGTAATGGATTTAATGAGCCAACTGTATGACCAAAATGGAAACTTAAACTCTGATAATGATTTTGAGTTATGCTTTGATTTTGTGTATCCATTAG
>Ga0209223_10004520_pt1 | contig 12659 bp, 9 predicted proteins | sample COG_06_FD_184750 | JGI IMG/M metagenome (GOLD analysis project Ga0209223, IMG submission 184750) | Pelagic Microbial community sample from North Sea - COGITO 998_met_06 (SPAdes) (version 2) | ecosystem: Environmental > Aquatic > Marine > Neritic zone/Coastal water | place: Helgoland, sampling...
AATGTAAGGTTCGGAAACTGCTTCGATTTTAATTGCTGTTTGAAGTCTTGTTTGAACTTCACATTCCTCAAGTGCACTTTGTAAAGCCAATCCATTAATAACGGTAGCTAGCATACCCATGTAATCAGCTTGAACTCTATCCATACCATTACTAGCTGCAGAAACTCCTCTAAAAATATTTCCTCCCCCTATTACAACTGCTACTTCAAGGCCTTGATTTACTACGGACTTTATTTCTTTTGCATATTGTGCAATTCTAACAGGGTCAATACCATATTGACGTTCTCCTAGTAATGCTTCTCCACTAAGTTTTAGTAAAATTCTTTTGTAGGGCATTATTGATTATTTTTTGTAAATATAATCAATGATTTTAAAATTTTTTAAAAAAGAACTACGTAGTGTAGATTAAATGAATTATACTAAAGCTACTCTTTTAAAACCAACAACTTTTAAATCGGGATTATTAGATTTAACGTATGAAGCAACACTTAACTTACTATCTTTTATGAAAGATTGATTGACTAGTGTATTGTCTTTAAAGAATCTTTTAAGTTTTCCTTTAGCAATATTATCTAACATTGCTTCTGGTTTTCCTTCTTGTCTTAATTGATCCTTAGCGATTTCTATTTCCTTGTCAATAGTAGTTTGATCAACTTCACTCTCATCTAATGCAATAGGATTCATTGCTGCTGCTTGCATAGCTATATCTTTTGCAATTTCTTCAATCCCTTCAACAGAGTCAGAAAATCCACAAAGTGTAGCTATTTTGTTTCCAGCGTGAATATATTTTCCAACATATGCTGCAGATAGTTTTTCGAAACTGCCTATAACTAATTTTTCACCTATAATTCCAGTTTGTTGGATGAGTTTATCGCTGACTATCATAGAATCTATTTTTGAATTAAGAAATTCATCTAAAGAATTGCTTTGTAGAGCCAGCTCAGCTAATTCATTAGCCAAAGATATAAAGCCATGGTTCTTAGCTACAAAATCTGTTTCACAGTTTAAAGAAATAACTACTCCGTTTGAGCAATCGGAATCAACTTTAGCTATTACAGCTCCTTCAGAGGATTCTCTTTCCGCTCTTTTAGCAGCAACTTTCTGTCCTTTTTTTCTTAATATTTCGATTGCAAGATCAAAATCACCTTTAGATTCAACTAATGCATTTTTACAATCCATAATGCCTGCACCAGACATTTTCCTTAATTTATTTACTTCAGAGGCAGTTATTTTTACCATGACTTATTATTCTTTTTTAGTTCCAATTTTTTTTCTAACTCTTTTCTTTTTTTCACTTGTTTTCACTTCTTCACTAGGATTATCAACCTTCTCAACTTGAGCTTTAGTTATTTCTTCTTTCGTAGCTTCTTTCTCTTTAATTATTTCTTCAGCATCTTTTTCTTTTTGCCTTTCAGATAAACCACTGTTTATAGCATTAGAAACGTGAGAAAGAATTAAATCAATTGATTTAGAAGCATCGTCATTTGAGGGAATAGCATAATCAACTTCCCTAGGGTCACAATTAGTGTCTACCATAGCAAAAATTGGAATATTTAATTTTTGAGCTTCTCTTACAGCTATATGCTCTCTTCTTATATCAACAACAAACAAAGCTCCAGGAAGACGAGTCATTTCAGAAATTGATCCCAAGTTTTTTTCTAATTTAGCTCTTAATCTATCTATTTGTAATTTTTCTTTTTTAGAAAGAGTTTCAAATGTTCCATCCTGTTTTGTTCTATCTATGGCAGACATTTTTTTTACTGCCTTTCTAATAGTAACAAAGTTAGTTAGCATACCCCCAGGCCATCTTTCTGTGATGTAAGGCATTTTTACATCAGAGGCAGCTTTTGCTACTATTTCTTTGGCTTGTTTTTTTGTTGCTACAAATAGAATTTTTCTTCCAGACAAAGCGATTTTGTTAAGCGCTTGAGCACATTCTTCTATTTTGGAAGCAGTCTTGTATAGATTAATAATATGAATCCCATTTTTCTCCATAAATATGTAGGGAGCCATGTTTGGGTTCCATTTTCTGGTAAGATGTCCGAAGTGAACACCAGCTTCTAGTAATGGTTTAATTTCAATTTTTGTCATTTTTTTTAGTTTACGTTCCATATGATTAGCAATAAATATTTGATCACTTTATAATCTTATTTATTTAGATGCTAAACTAATTTTCGCAATGCGAATTAGGACAACAGGTTAATTCAGTATAAATATGAACATTAGATCCTTAAATCAAAAAGATTATCTCTTTGAGAATTGGAATTTCTTTCTAGCTTTCTTTTGACCAAACTTTTTTCGTTCAACCATCCTTGGGTCACGTGTTAATAATCCTTCTTTTTTAAGCACAGGACGATATTCTTCATTCACTTCACATAATGCTCTAGAAATAGCCAACCTAATAGATTCGGCTTGACCATTAATTCCACCTCCATAAACATTTACTTTAATGTTATAGGTGGTTAAATTATCGGTTAGTTCAAGTGGCTTTTTGATTTTCGATTGCAAAGTAGCAGTTGGAAAATATGTTTCAAGAGACTTACCATTTACAGTGTGTTTTTGATCACCTTTAGACATATAAACTCTAGCTACAGATGTTTTTCTCCTACCAATTTTGTGAATTACTTCCATAAATTATTTTAATTCATTTAAATTTATCATTTCTGGGCTTTGACCCTCTTGCTTGTGTTTTTCTCCTACATAGACCTTTAAATTTCTGAAAAGTTCAGCTCCTAATTTATTTTTAGGTAGCATTCCTTTTACAGACTTTTCAATAAGCCTAGTGGGATCCTTTTCAAATAATTCTTTAGCAGTCAAAGATCTTTGACCACCAGGATATCCCGTATATCTTATATATTCTTTAGAGTCCCATTTGTTTCCAGAAAGGGTTATTTTTTCAGCATTGATTACCACTACATTATCACCACAATCTACATGTGGAGTAAAATTAGGTTTATATTTTCCTCTAAGAAGTTTAGCAATTTTTGAACACATTCTTCCTAATGTTTGTCCAGAGGCGTCAACAAGAACCCATTTTTTATCAACAGTGTTCTTATTTGCTGAAATTGTTTTGTATGTTAAAGAATCCAAAATATTTTAAATTTTTTAGGTAGTTAATTATACCTTATTTATTGGCCTGCAAATCTACAATAATAAATGAAATCTGCAAATGATGAATTAATAAAAAAAACTAATGTGCTTCACACCAGTTGTCTCCTATACCAATATCAACAGCTAAAGGAACATTTAGTTCGAAAGCAGTTTCCATTTCTTGTCTAATTAATTTCTTCATTTCATCTAGTTCTGGGTTAAAAATTTCAAAAATCAACTCATCATGAACCTGGACTAGCATTTTAGATTTATATTCTTTTAACTTCATTTTATTAGAAATATTAACCATTGCGATTTTTATAATATCTGCGGCACTTCCTTGTATTGGGGCATTAACAGCATTTCTTTCAGCCCCACCTCTTACTATTGGATTTCTAGAATTAATATCCTTAAGATATCTTTTTCTTCCTAAAATCGTTTCAACAAATCCATTTTCCCTTGCAAAATTTATTTGATTAGAAATGTAGTTTTTAAGTTCAGGATAGGCTAAAAAGTAGGATTCTATCAAATCTTTTGATTCAGATCTAGTCAAATTAGTTTGATTACTTAAACCAAATGCAGAGACTCCATAAATAATACCAAAATTAACAGTCTTCGCATTGCTTCTTTGCTCTCTAGAAACATTTTTTATATCAATATTAAAAACTTTTGAGGCAGTTGAGGAGTGAATATCCTCATTATTTTTAAAAGCAGAGATCATATTGGGATCTTTACTTAGTGATGCAATAACCCTTAATTCAATTTGTGAATAGTCAGCTGCAAGCATAGTGTAATCATTATTTTCACAAACAAATGCTTTTCTAATCTCACGTCCTTTATTTGATCTTATTGGAATATTTTGAAGATTAGGATTATTACTACTTAATCTTCCAGTTGAAGCTACTGCTTGATTAAATATAGTATGGATTCTTAAACTATTTTCATTGATTTGCTTTGGTAAGGCATTAACATATGTATTTAATAATTTTTGCAACGATCTCCATTTTAAAACTTCTTCAACAATTTCATGATCTTTTGCTAACGATGAAAGAACTTCCTCAGATGTAGAATATTGACCTGTTTTTGTTTTTTTTGGTTTATCAATTATTTTTAGTTTTTTAAATAGCACTTCGCCCAATTGTTTTGGAGAGGCCAGGTTGAAGATTTCATTAGAAAGTTTAAAAATATTTTTTTCAATTAATTTGAGCTCTGCTGTGTAATTTAAAGAAAGGTTTTTTAAAAATTTTGAATTAATCTTTATTCCATTTGACTCCATTAAAGCCAATACCTTCAAAAGAGGCATTTCTAATTTTTCAAATAAATCAACCAGACCTCCACTTATTAAGTCTTTAGACAAAAACTCTTTTAATCGGAAATTTAAATCACTTTTTTCCATTGAAAGTTCTATTGGGCTTTCTATTTCACTATTTTTATTAAAGTTGGTACGAAATTTTAAATAAGTTTCACACAAGATATTAAAGTCGTGACCTATGTCTGGGTTAATAAGATAATGAGCAATTTTTGTATCGAAGCATTTGCACTGTATTTTAATATTAAATTCATTTAAAAACTTAAACATATGTTTTAAATCATAACCAATAATGGTTAAATTTTTTCTTTCAAAAATTGTTTTTATAAATTCAATGGAGTTTAAGCTTTCGCTAATTTCTAAATAATAACTTATATATGGACTCCAGCTGAAAGAAAGACCAAAAGTTTTATTTTTTAAATCCGAATTAACCAAACTAATGGATAGAAATTTCTGTTTTAGGATTTTATTAAAAAGTAAATTTGAGCCTAAATTCTTTTTGATAATTTGATAAAAATGTTTTGATTGAGAATCGTAGTATTCATTTTTTTCTAATTCATTTGTTAATTGACCAGGGGAGTTAAATAAATCATATTGAATTTCTCCTATTTTTTCAATTTTCTCTTTTGCATCTTCTTTAACCGAAAAAATTTTCATGAAATTTTCTGTCATTCTTTTAAACTCAAGATCACTAAAAATTTCTTTGATTTTATTTACATCGGGGTTTTGAAATTTAAAATTTTTTAAATCATAGTCAATTGGAACATTTAGAATTATTGTTGCTAGTTTTTTTGAAAGCAGTCCCTTTTCTTTGTTTTGCTCAATTTTTTCTTTAAGTTTTCCTTTTATTTTATCGGTATTATTCAAAAGATTTTCCATAGAACCGTATTCCGCTAAAAACTTTTTTGCTGTTTTTTCACCTACACCAGGTAGACCTGGAATATTGTCAACAGAGTCTCCCATCATTCCTAAAAAATCAATTACTTGTAAAGGATCTGTAATTTCGAATTTTTTTTGTACCTCTTCAACTCCCCATATTTCTATACCATTACCCATTCTTGCAGGTCTGTACATGAAAATGTTTTCAGAAACTAGTTGAGCAAAATCTTTATCTGGAGTTACCATGAAAACCTCAAAATTGTTTTTTTCAGCATTTTTCGCCACAGTCCCTATTATATCGTCAGCTTCATAACCGCTCTTAACCAAAACAGGAATTTGCATTGCTTTTAAAATTTTTTGTATATAAGGTATTGCAATCTTAATTGCATCTGGTGTTTCACTTCGGTTTGCCTTGTATTCCTCAAAAATTTCTAATCTATCGCTTGATCCCCCTTTGTCAAATGCTACTGCCAAATTTTCGGGAGATTCCCTTTTAATTAAGTCTAAAAGTGAATTCATAAAACCCATGATTGCGCTAGTATCCATTCCTTTAGAATTAATTCTAGGATTTTTGATAAAAGCATAGTATCCTCTAAAAATTAGTGCAAAGGCATCAACTAAAAATAATTTCTTTTTTGAAGACATTTAATATTAATTAAAATTATAATTTTAATACTTTAAATTTAAAAAATATAATGTGAGATGGGCATTTGTTATATTAATATTTATTTTAATTGAAATATACGCATTTCAAGCATTTAAAACAGTTTTTAAAAACAACTGGACATTCAAAGTTTATTTAACTATTAATGGCTTAATAATATTTAATTTACTTTACAGAATAATTGTTATTAGCAATAATTCATTAGATTTCTCAGATGTATTTTATAATTATCTTTCTATACCATTTGCATTTGTTATTACATCATTTGGATTTAAATTAATAATAATTTTATTCCTTTTAATTGAAGATTTCGCAAGAATTTGGATTGCTTTTTATAATTTCTTTTTTTCACAAAACGAGTCAAATAGTTTTTTCCCTAACAGAAGAAGTTTTGTAAGTAAAATAGCAATCATATTAGCAGCATTACCTATACCATTTGTATTGCATGGAATTTTTATAGGGAGACATAATTATAGAGTTGTAAACTATGAATTAGAGTTTGATGATTTACCAGTAGAATTCCATGGTTATAAAATCACTCATATTTCGGATATTCACTGTGGGAGTCTTCAAACAGCTAATAAAGTAAAATATGCAGTGGATTTAATTAATAAACAAAACTCAGAACTAGTTCTGTTTACTGGAGATTTTGTCAATAATAAAGCAAATGAATTAAATAATTGGAAACATATTTTTTCTAAAATCAAGTCTAAAGACGGGAAATTTTCTGTTTTGGGAAATCACGATTATGGTGATTACGTTTCTTGGAAATCAGATGAAGATAAAAAGAAAAACTTTTCCGATCTTTTAAAATTTCAATCTGAAATGGGGTTCAAATTATTGTTGAATGAAAATGTCAAAATAAACTCATTAAATCAAAGTATACATTTGGTTGGTGTAGAAAATTGGGGAAAAGGTGGGTTTAAAAAAAGTGGAGATATTGACAAGGCATGTGAAGGTTTAAGTAAAAATGATTTCAAAATAGTCATGAGTCACGATCCTTCTCATTGGGACAAAATATTGAAAAATCATGATAACTCATTTCACTTAACTTTAAGTGGACATACACATGGAATGCAATTTGGAATTGAAATCCCTGGAAAAATAAAATGGAGTCCGGTAAAATGGGCGTATAAATATTGGGCTGGGATTTATAATGAAAACAATCAATACCTAAATGTAAACAGAGGGTTTGGTGTTTTAGGTTTTCCTGGAAGAGTTGGAATTTGGCCTGAAATTTCTGTTATTAAATTAAAAAAATCTTAATTTTTAAAAAATGTTATTTTTGTAATAAATGTAAATATTTGTTATGTCAAAATTTGGAGAGCTTATTGGATTAGACATACCTGTTCTATTAGACTTTTATACAGAAGATAACCATTCTTCATCTGTAATGCACCCTGTCTTAAGAGATGTTGCAGCGGCAATTGGTGATAAGGGAAAAGTAATTAAAATAAATGTTGAAAAGAATAATGAATTAGCTGAAGCACTCAGAGTCAAGATATTACCAACACTTATGATTTACAAAGGGGGCGATATGGTATGGAGGCAAAGTGGAGAGCAAGATGCCAAAACACTTATCAGTATTATTAAAGATTTTATTAATTAGTTAGAGCTTCTTTAATTTCCATAAAGATTTCTATTTCATTTTTTATAAATGTCTCATCAATTTCATAATCTTTCATAATGTTTATAATCTTGGTATATTGAAATAAATTTTCAGCTATATTTTCCACGTATATTGTTTTTTGCTCTGACGGCATTTCACTAAAAATAATAAGTCTACTTTTTAATTCGGATGAGATTTTTAAATAAAGGTCCTTAGAAAAATTAGTATTTCCAGACTTATAAATATTCTCAACAAAGGGAATTAGTAAAGTGTAATATTCATAATTACCATAGAGTTCTTTTGCAAAGGTTGTGCTTTCTATATAATCTTCAATTGCCTGTCCTATAAAAAGATCATCATTCGATTTTGTAACAGATTCAATTAAACTTCTGTATCTTTCTGTGTCTGTTATTATATTTTCTGCATAAGTGTATATTGAAAAATTGGAGGTTCTAGATTTTGGCAATTTAGAATAATAATTGAGGTTTTGCTTATACTTTTCTGCTAAAACTTCAAAAAGCTCGTTTCCTTTTTTAATTTCATTAAGCCTGAAGTATGTGGATATATAAGGCTCTAAAAGACTGTAGAATCCGAAATAATCTATTGGCATTTTTTCAATTGATAAATCTAAAATTTCTTTGGCTTTATTTTTATCTCCATCTTCAATTAATTGTACAGCCAATCTGTGAAGATTTCCTCTAAAAGAAATGCTGTTTTTTCTGGTTTCGGGATCGTGATAAATATTATCACCATTAGAATTTCCCCATTCCCAGCCTTTTACTATTTCATACATTAATTTAGAATCTATTCTGCCTAATTGATAAGGGTTGTTTTTTGGAACTGATGTTTTGATTGGCACTAATTTGTATACCAAACCATCTAACTGAAGATAATCTTTCATCCATAAGTATTCTGCATCATTATAACTTCCTCCAGTAAAATATATAGGTCGTTTCCAATTATTATTTGCTAATATATCTAGCATTAATAGTTGATTTTTGTAAAGACCACTTGAGGGTAAATCTATATCTATATAATCAACTATTAGTTCATAATCTTGCTCATTCACTAAACCACTTTCAATAACATTTCTCTTATTTACTGGGACTCTAATTTTATTTGTTGGATAAAAAATCATGTTTTGTGTAAACTTTGGAATGTTGGACATTTCAGCCCCATATTGTTCTAAAAGATTTTTATATTTTGTCCTTGGGTGATCACTGCCAATCCAATTCATAAAATCTTTGATATCCCATCTGACCGAATCAATCAAAGCTTCATGTTTGACATAGTCTCTTACACCATATGCATATTGTTTATGAACAAGTTGAGAAGGAATTGGGCTGCTGTTGTAAGTCTTTTTTTTCATTTGATCAATATACCAGTCTGTAGCAATTAAACTTGTGTTGATCGTCCTTACATCTGTTCTATAATTTTCAATTTCTTGAGCGTACCATAACGCAAATGTGTCATTATCACCAATAGTAAATATCATTGAATCAACACCTTCTTCTATTGAATCTAAATATGCTTTTGCCAATGATTGAGCAGTATATCTATCTGATCTATCGTGATCATCCCAATTTTCAAAAGCCATTAAAAGAGGGACAAAAATTAACAAACCAATTATAGTTGGAACGGATAATCTGTCAGAAATAAAGTTTTTTAATTTTTTGTAAATATGCAAAACACTAAGACCGATAAAAATTGAAAAAACGTAAAAAGATCCAACCAATGCATAGTCTCTTTCTCTTGGCTCAAAAATTCGTTCATTTAAATAAACTTTCAAGGCTAGTCCAGTAAAAAGAAATAGAAGGGTAACAACCCAAAATAGATTTTTATCTTCTTTAAAAAGATAAATAAAGCCTAGAATTCCTAAAATTAGAGGAAAGAAGTAGTATTTATTTCTTCCTTTATTGTTTAAAACATCATTTGACAAATTATCCTGGGGACCAAGCCTAAATTCATCAATAAATTTTATTCCACTGATCCAATTCCCTTTTAACAAGTCATATTCCCATTGAAGGTCGTTTTGTCTTCCACTGAAATTCCACATAAAATATCTCCAATACATGGAGCCCATTTGATATTGAAAGAGATATTTTAAATTGGAAAATAAACTTGGTTTTTTGATATCAAGATATCCGCCATATTGAGTTAAAAATTCATGATATCCTTTGGAATCTATGTCCCCTTCATTAAAGCTAATGTTGAACTGGTTTACTATTTCGTTTAATTTGTTCTCAGGCCTGTATTCTTTTTTTATTTGGAAATCTAGATAGCCAAAGTAATTCATATAATTAGAAGCATGTTCTGAACTCCACATTCTTGGAAGAAATCCTGTGTGCTCATTATTGGAATTAATTTTTCCAGACTCCCAATCATTCACAATAACATATTGATTTTTTATTAAATCTTTCTCATATTTCGGCTTATCATCCTTGTAAGGTTGAACAGGGTCTTGACCAGCATATGCATCAGAATACATTGGACCGTAAAAGAGATGGGTATCAGGATATTGCTCTAAGTTATAATAAGCTAATAATGCTCTAGCATCAGAGGGTGCATTTTCATTAATTACCGTATTAGCATTTGATCTAATTGGAATCATTAACCATGATGAAAAACCAATAAAAACAAACATTATACACAGAAGAAAAGTATTTATTTTAATCCATTTTTTTTCTCTTGTTTTTTTTAACCCAAAATAAAAGAATGAAACAATTAAAATTGCTGAAAAAATAGTTCCAGAATTAAAAGGTAATCCTAAGTCATTAACAAAAAAGACTTCCAGATATCCAAATAACCCAAGGGTATAGGGTAGTAATAGTTTGAATATAAATAATAAAATGGCTACCGATAATATATTTGCAATCACAAATTTTTTAAATGTTGGAGAAGGATTTTTTTTAAAAAAATAAATCATTCCAATAGCTGGTATTGCAAGAAGACCCATAAAATGAACTCCAAATGATAATCCAACTACAAAAGAAATTAGAATTAACCATCTGTTTCCTCCCTTTTTGTCCATATTTTCCTCCCACTTGAAGCCTAACCAAAAAAGTGAGGCCATAATCATTGTAGCCATCGCATAAACCTCCGCTTCTACGGCATTAAACCAAAAACTATCGGAAAAAGTAAAGCATAATGACCCAATAAGTGAAGATCCTAGAATTGTAATTGCTTTTGAATTAGAAATAGAATTATTTTTTAAAACTATTTTTTTACCAATTATTGTTATGGTCAAAAATAAAAAAAGTATTGTAAAGGCACTTGCAAAAACCGACATCATATTAACCATCAAAGCTATTTTTTCTTCCTCAGAAGCAAAAGAAGAAAAAAAAGCACCTAACATTTGAAATAATGGGGCTCCAGGTGGGTGACCAATTTGAAGCTTAGCTGATGTAGAAATATATTCTGCACAGTCCCAATAACTCGCAGTAGGTTCAACTGTTAAAGCATAGGTCATAAGTGCTATCAAAAATGTTACAGTTGCAGCAATTGTGTTCCATTTTTCAAACTTTTCTAAATTCATGTTTGTTTACTTTTGAAAGCGAATTTAAACAATATTAGTAATTAAATATTTGATTTTTTTTTAAATATAATTTATTTGCTCACCTAAAACTTTATATTAAATTTGCCGAATATTATAATGGCCTATGGTGTAACTGGCAACACGTCTGGTTTTGGTCCAGAAGAGTCTAGGTTCGAGCCCTAGTAGGCCAACAAGTTAATTTTGCCTTGCTATTATATTCAATTCTTTTAGAAATTTGTATATTTGCACAGCATTATGAAAATTTGAAGGGGGACATTGTCCCCCTCTTTATTAAATATGGTTTAATTTGAAAGAAATTATAGATAAAACAGTTGACGACTATTTAGAAAATAAACCTTATATTTTTTTGGTAGATATTTCTATAGATTCTAGTGAAATTAATATTGTTATTGACGGAGATCTAGGTGTTAAAATTTCAGATTGTGTAAACTTAGGTAAATATTTAAAAAATAATTTAGAAGATGAATTAGAGGATTTTTCCCTTGAAGTTAGCTCTTCTGGACTTCATTCTCCATTAGTTTTTCAAAGACAGTTTTTGAAAAACATGAATCGTAAACTAATTATACAATCTTTAAATGGAGATGAATTTACAGGCAATTTATACGAAGTAAATAACGATAATATAAAGATTGAATGGATTTCTAGAGAATCAAAAGTCCTAGGTAAAGGTAAGGTTTCAGTCAAAAAAAACAAGTCATTATCTTACAATGAAATTAAAGAAGCAAAATTAGTAATAGAATTTTAAAAATATAGTAAATGGAAAATTTAGCCTTAATTGAATCGTTTTCAGAATTTAAAGATGAAAAATTCATTGATAGAGTTACACTTATGTCAATTTTAGAAGAAGTATTTAGAAACACTCTTAAAAGAAAATATGGGGATGATGATAATTTTGATATAATCATTAATCCTGATAAGGGAGATTTAGAAATTTGGAGAAATAGAACAGTTGTAGAAAACGGTTCAGTTGAAGATGAAAATCAAGAGATTTCTCTTTCTGAAGCTCAAAAAATAGAATCTGATTTTGAAGTTGGTGAAGATGTTTCTGAGGAAATTAAATTGGTAGACTTAGGAAGAAGAACTGTATTAGCCTTGAGACAAAATTTAGTTTCCAGAATTCATGAACATGATAATGGTATTGTGTACAAACAATTTATAGATTTAATTGGAGAAATTTACACAGCAGAAGTTCATCACATAAGACACAATGTTGTAATTCTCTTAGATGATGAGGGAAATGAATTGATCATGCCAAAAGATAGACAGATTCCATCAGACTTTTACAGAAAAGGAGATAACGTTCGGGGTATTATTGAATCTGTAGAATTAAAAGGAAATAAACCTTCAATTGTAATGTCTAGAACTTCTCCGAAGTTTCTAGAAAAACTTTTTGAACAAGATATACCTGAAGTTTTTGATGGTTTAATTTCGGTAAAAAAAGTAGTAAGAATACCTGGTGAAAAAGCTAAAGTAGCAGTAGATTCATATGACGATAGAATTGATCCTGTTGGGGCGTGTGTTGGAATGAAAGGATCAAGAATTCATGGAATAG
>Ga0209223_10004531_pt1 | contig 12637 bp, 15 predicted proteins | sample COG_06_FD_184750 | JGI IMG/M metagenome (GOLD analysis project Ga0209223, IMG submission 184750) | Pelagic Microbial community sample from North Sea - COGITO 998_met_06 (SPAdes) (version 2) | ecosystem: Environmental > Aquatic > Marine > Neritic zone/Coastal water | place: Helgoland, sampling...
AAAATATGACGAGCAAGACATTTCAGGATTAAAAACAATTAGACAACTCAATCCTAAAAAATATATAAAAATCCCTGTGCCTTTTGTTAAAAAGAGAAGAAGATATTATGATGAAAACGAAATAACAATTGTAGACAAGTATATTGAAGATGTTAGTATGAATGAGATAAATGAAATAAATAAAAGTAGGAAAGACATTTCCATGAATGATTTATCGTTCAACGAATATTATGATGATGATGACTATATACACAAAGAGATAATAGAAGAAGAAGATGTAGATGAATTTGTGACAGAACAAGATATATCTAATGGACGAGTAGAAGTAGGACTTATAGCACAAGATTTAATAGAAACTGATATATCATTCGTAGTTATACAGCAAGACATTCCTGAAGACATGAACGGCAAACCTTTATTTCAACCTTACGCTGTTGATTATGGTTCTGTGATGCCTTATTGTATTCAAGCAATAAAAGATTTAGACACAATCGTTCAAGGATTAAAAGACAAGATAAACAATTTAGAAGCAGAAAATGATATATTAGAGGCAAGGGTTCATGAATTAGAAAATGTATAGTATATATATAATGTTCTATATGCTTCTTATATTCCATGACACAGATTGTTCTATACTGAATTCGTTTATGAAATTTAACACCATTAAGGATATAATAAAATGGAGTAACAACCTTATTAAATATTCAGATAGTAAAAAGAAAACAAGAGTTTATAAAACAGCAAAATCATTCTTTAGGATTTTCAAAGTCGAATCAGATGATGAAGAGTTATACTTTAAATATAAATATAGAGACTTAAGATATGTATGAGTTAAATGTAAATGAACAGTATTTTATTTTTTTAATTTGTGATTATTGGAATAAACGAAATCAATTAATTCAATATTTAAAAAATAAAATATTATAAGAGTATATATGGAAGAATTAAAACAAGTCGTTGAAACTTTAGAAGTATCTGACAAATCCAAAAAAGTTTATTTAAGTTTAGTGAATCGATTAGGAAAATTTAAATTTAAATTTCCATTAAAGAAAATAGAGAAAGAAAGTTATGTCTCTGAATTCCTATCTCAATTCCCAAAGGAGTCCACGCGTTTAGACCTACTCAATCTTATTATAGTAATCAGAACTAAAAAAGATTTAGAGACAAAAAAGTTGAAGGAGTTGAGGTCTTCCATTCAAAAGGAAAGGGTGACTAATAATGTTGTGACTATGAAGGAGAAGGGAAAGGAATTAGAAACTTATGAATCGTTCAATGAACATTTAGATCAAGCACACGAGTCAAAGCAATGGACTAAATATATAGTTAATTATTTATGGAAAACCTTTTCTGTTAGGAATGAAGATGTCAATGTTGTTATTGTGAAGAGTATGAAAGAAGCGAACGCAAATCCAGATAAAAACTATTTAGTTATTCAAGGGTCTAAAATAAAATACATTCGAAATAAATACAAGACTGTTAAGAAGTATGGAAAACAATCTCATATAATATCTGATTCTAATTTTGTATCTGCTGTAAAGAAACATGGTGAAGGAGAACTATTGAAGGGAAGTCAGATTGGTAATGTATTAAGAAAGTTAATGATTAGAAAGATGGGAGAAGCTGACGTTATGAAAATGATGATTGACTATTATTTTGATAAGGGAGACACAGAAGCAATAAACAAAATCGCAGACACACGAGGAACTTCTATTGATACAATCAAGAAATTTTATAATGTAAATGCTGAAGAGGAAATCATTAGAGAGATTTAAATATTATATTAGATAGATATATAATGAATGACCACTATATATTTGTTAATAAACAATCACTAATAGGAGGTGTTATAAGATTCAAGTTTCCATTAAATGATATGTCTCGTGTTCCGAATATGTCTATTAAATTAATACAAGGAACTTTAGGAATGCTCTCCGCCCATCTACCTGATGGTCTTATATGTAAGATGATGCTCCCAGCAAATAATTATTCGTCTGATGATAACACAGGAACTGCATTAGGAATATTTAATTATATGACACATACAAATTCTGATTATGGTTATAGATACGAACCAATGGACTCACCATCATATAATATAAATGGTTCTAACTCTTATATAGAAATTGTGTTCTGTAACAGTGCAGGTGTTAATTTTAATCTTGCCGTTAACCACGTTAATCTTCTTTTTAAATTAAGTTTTCCAAAACCTGACGAATTAGTAATGGATTATCGAAGCAGAGTTCCTCTTCCATCACGATTAATTTGAAAATAACATTATTAAATTGAAAATAACTTATTAAATCACATTAATATATTATAAAAAGGTATTTAAAACGAAATTAATTTAAATTAATATCATTCTTTTAAGTGAAAAAGTCGTTTATTAATGTAAAAAGAACATTTTTAATGTGAAAACATATAAAAGATATGTCTTTATATGTTTTTATTGTGTATATAATTAATTTGAAAAGAAAAGAAGGCGGAGTAGCCACTCGTTCATAGAGTTTGTTTATATCTAAACCGAAATAGTCCATACACCTTGACCTCTGGTGTCTAACGAAAGTAGAACAGTGAAATGTGCGAAGAAGTCTAATTGTGCATCAGCCTTTGCACCACCCGAGTATTGAGCAACAAATTGGACAACCGAACTAATGGTGGATAAACCAGAGTAGATTGTGGCGGATTTGCCGTCAGATAAACCAGTCTCAAACTCTACCGAAGCAAGGAATGTTCCGATATTAGATTCTACACCGTCAGCAGGGGTTGATTTAGATTCACCAGCACTTGTTCCAGCTGGTTCATTTTCCATGAATGGATTAGCACGAGGAGCTTCAGGTGCAGACCCGTCCATATCATTCACTAATAGATTGGTTGCAGATTTAGCAACACCTTTTTGAATCGAACAACCATCTCTGAAATTTACAAGCGAGTGATTCGATATCATTAGTTCAGCCCATACCTCGGCTCCTTTAGCAGATACATCAATAGGGACAGCAGGATACGCTTCGGAATTAATTTGATATTGATAACGAGTTAAACCATTGACCGCACGATTACCTAACGAAAAAGCAGCAACTCCAGTTGTTCCCGAAATGGTTGATTGTGGTCGTTGAATCATAATAATTCTTTCTAAACTAGAAACCGATATACCAAGATTAGCAGTAACCGAAGTGACGGATTTAGCGACATTTGCTCCAGCATTCATATACGAAGTAGCAAGGATATTATAGACACCTCCATTCATTTGATCAACCCTTGCTTGTGCGCCCGGCGATAATTGAGTCATTAACGAGACCATCTCTACATCCGAGAATTCGAATAGACCATTATCAATAGAAGAACCTGAACCAACAACAGGTCCGTTTTCTAATTGTATTTTGAAGTTAAGAGCAGCAAGACTGAATGCTGGAATAAGACGATGAGGAGTGGTATTCGATAATGGAGTTAGAACCATTGGAACACAGAAAACACGATCATCACCTGTATCAATTGACTCACCTACTAAAGAATCACCACGAGTTCCTTGGAGAATATTACCAGTCGAGGCTTTCCATTGAGGACTTGCATCAGTGTCTAATAGAGCGGTATATAAAAGATTCCAGTTATTTAGGTCGAAAAGTTGAGCGCCCGATTGCGAGATTTGAATTCGTTTAATAAAGGCAGCAGCACCGCATCTATCTAAATCAACAAGATCAGTGTTGTTATTTTTCACTTTGAATTTTAAATACATTTGATTAAAGTTGTAGTAAGTCCCAGGCATATTTCCAGGAAGGTCAATATTAATAGTTTCACCATCTACGAATTTGGTGGAGTTAGAACTTGCGATTTTTGTTCGAAACGACCTAGCGGCAACGGATCTAGACTTGGTTGATTTGTAGTTTAAACTTTCTGCATAAACTTCGGACATATTATAAACTATAAAAATATTTTATTTTAAAAGCGTTGTCAATATTTAAACGTTTTTTAATATACTACTTACACCCCCGCCGATTGTTGCTGCTGCCTCTAATGTTGCCGCCGCCTCTGGTTGTCCTAATGCTAAAGCAACCGGTGCTGCGTAACCGGCTATATGACTCGCCTTCGCACCAAACTTTCCAACAGCATGGGCACCTGCCCTTATTCCTAAACTATAACGATGCATTTTTTTGTTTCCGAATTTCATTATATAAATAATAAATATATAATAAAAAAACCATTATTTAATTCACGCCTAACCCATCTTTATTATCTTCAGTTTTCTTCTCAACCTCTTGTGATTTTAATTTATGAATAATTGTTCCTTCTTCTAAATCTTCTAATTGTGGTGGATATATCACATCAATTTTTAGTTGTATTTGAAAGTCGTGTCCATCTAAAATTAAATCCTGATTGTCGTCGTCTTTGATAAAGAATTCTAATGAATGTAGATTTTGTCTCTCAACTATATAATGAACAACCTCACTCGGTCGATAGAATATCATAGACCCTCTATTACAATTAACTGGAATCCTAACAAGTGTGTTGTCTAAATTTCCAGTTGAGTTTAAATTAGAAACTGTCATACCTCCCATAACTATAAATATATATTTCGTTCCACTAAAGTCAATCATTGACGGCATCTTAATTGTATATGCTGGACTTCCAAAATTCACTGGGAAATTAAATTCATTATCACCATTCTTATTCACACCTATAAGAGCAGAGCAAGTTGTTGGATATGGTTTTGTATTTATTATATACATTGGGAATGCTGATTTAAAAGAAAGTTTAAAAGTATTTTTATCATAAGAGCAAACAATATTATGACCATTATCACTAAACGCTTGATTAATAAAAGTCCTAAATTGGTCAACATCATATCTCCCATGGTCTATTTCAATTTTATAGAAATCATTATTATAAGTATATGAAAATAAATTATTTGATTTATTTATATTGTTATAGACATTGGGAATGCTTGATTGGATTACTGACAATAGAAATTTTGTATTCAATGGAGTTCTTAAAGATGAGTTGAAATAAAACTTATAACTACCTCCGTTTTCTGTTTGTCTTGTAGTGCAATTTTTTGAATTCAAATATATAACAGTGCTTGAAAAAGGTGTGTTCAATTGGTAGGTCATTTATAGTATTGTTATATTAAAAAAATTATAAATGTAATTATTGATAACCTGTTTCTTGATTATAAATATAACTTCCATAATTTTGGTTTAAAGGATTTAGATTTAAACCCGATGCTCTCTTGATAAATGGTGTGGCTTGATAATTCACAGAAACGCCGTGTGGTTCTAAAGGTCGTTGATTTCCATAAGACTCATTACTAGTAATGTATTCAGGGACTGGATTGTAATACTTCTCGTCTATACTTATAAATTTTCCTGGTGGGATATGTTTTAAACCTTGTATTTGTTTTAATGCTTCTTGTGTATAAAACTGATTCATTATATATTTAGAGTTGATAATAAATCTATATGATTTTTATATTCATTTGTCTCGAAATTATATTGATCATTCTCCCATATTTTTTTATCTATCGTGTTAGACGAGTGAGATACACAACACATAAGCAATTCATCTGTCTCGCAGATATCTTTTATATTCTGTCTTAAGAATAATGAAGCCTCACTGTTACTTTGGTTCAAATACAAACAGGTCTTTAAATACCATTCTCTATCTATACACATTGTTCCTTCATTCAATAAATATAAATAGATGCACCTCTGTTTAAAAAATCTTTTGCCGTTATAGATAATCATATCACCACTTCCTGTTGCCTTTTTATTTTTATATTTCAAAGTGAATACAGAATGAGAGACATAATTGGATTTATAAAAATCATCACTATCAAAGTTGATTACATATTTTCCTGTGGCTTCTCTTACAAGAAAGTCACGCTTCTGTCCTATTGTGCATCTTGGTAGTTTGCAATATTTAATTGTATATGGAACACCGAGGTGAATTGATTTATCAACATCGGAATCATCCCCTATAATTATTTCTTTTATAAATGGATAGTCTTGGTTGAGTATATTGTATTCGATCATTTTTTCAAACTTTTTTCTATTAAATATTGGGAGTATGATTGATACTGAATCGTCCACCAAATAAGACATATATATATTCTAAATATATTTTAATATGATATATGGATACCAAAAAATATGCACAACTTACTCAACTTCATTATTTAATTGATAAGTATCCAGACCAAGAAAGAGCAGAAAAAAAAATAAATAAAAAGTTAATCAAAAGAGGATTAAATGATTATAAAGTTGAAACAGTAAATCGTGGAGTTCTTCATTATAAAAATACTAAAGATAATTCAAATGTAATCAGTATAAAAGGAACAGATAAATATAACCCTCGTGATTTAATAAGTGATGTAAAACTTGGACTGGGAATCCAATCATCAGACAAACAATTTAAAGAACGACGGAAACAAGTTAAGGAGATTTATAGAAATCATAGTGGGGATAAATATATTACAGGTCATTCGCTTGGTTCATCAATTGCTACTGATATGCTTTCTAAAAGTAAATCACTGCTTGACAATACAAAGAAGGCGATGCTGTATAATACAGGATATACTAGTGCTTTCCACAATTCTATTAAACCCGATAAAGAAACAAAAAAACAAATGCGAGACAAAATAATTCACAACCACACACAGAACGATATAATCTCAACTTCTCTCACGGATAAACGACACGGAACTCTCAAAACAATTAAAGTCAATAGCAGCAATCCTTTAGAACTTCATAGTCTTAAACCTTATACTAACGAGTCTGAAACAGAAATTATGGGTGGAGAATAATATCAATAGATATATATGAACTGGAGTGAAGAGCAAGAGAATATTTTAGAAAAAATAAGAATTAATTCAATTGTGTTAAGCGAAACCCATAGAAGGAATTTTTATGAATATAAAAATTTATCAAAAGTATTCGATATACCTATTATAGTCATTAGCACTCTCTCTGCGTCATTTTCTGTCGGTAGTCAGTCATATTTACCTCAACATTTAATCAGCACCACCACATGCTCTATATCTATGCTCGTTGCTATATTATCATCTATAAAATTATATTTGAATTTAGAAGACAATTTAAAACTTGAGAGTGAATTATCCAAACAGTTTAGTCTTTTAAGTTTAGACATTTTCAAAATCCTACATTTAAATAAAGATGACCGCTCGATTGATGGTCTAATTTATCTCAATAAAAAATATACAAATTATTGTCACCTTATCGAACAAAGTAATTTATTAAGGAAAAGAATGAAAAAAGATGAGTTAGAGGAACTGACGAACATTCGGATGTATTTTAGCGACACTGATAGTTCCAATTCTTTGGAATCAAATAAAAAAAATATAACAGATATATAATGTGGTTCTTTAGGAGAATTAGAAAAATGAAAATAAAAAAACAAAAATTAGAACTTCAATTATATTATTTCCTATAAAAAATTGATTTAAAAAACTTTCTTATATATATATATAATGCCTACTCACAGAAATAACGCTATTTACGTCAAACGCTGGAAAGATAAACACCGAGAGAAATATCTCACAACAAATCGTAAATACGTTTTAAATTATTATTATTTTAAGAAACAAGTTCAAGAATTCTTGAGAATTGACCCAACATTATTTTCATAAAGTTTCTTTAGGAGATTTTATGAAATTTAGGAAATATAATATTTTAAAAAATTGATATAAAGATTTTTTATCTTACTTAATATATAATGAGCACCTTTCAAAACTTCATAGAACAACACTTTCAAAATCAAAATGGAATCCCTTTATTTTTACCTCTTAAACAGAGCGGAGATATGATGATTGGAACTAAAAATAATTTATCAATAATTGAATTATCACAGGTGCATCTAAATGGTTTTGTTGCTTTAACAGGAAATAATGTTTATAGAATGATTGATAAAAATGATACATCGCATTTAGAATTAAGGCTCAAATATACTGATAACATTATATGTATTGATGTCGATGGATTTGAGAATAACGGTGATATAAGTTTAGACGAGTTTTGGAAGATTGAAGGATTACCAGAGTTTTTTAAAGAATTACCTTATACTCTATCACGCAAAAAAAAACTTCCACATTTTTATGCGAAACTATGCGGTATTGATATACAGAAACTAAAAAATACTTACACTGATTGCTTTACTATATTAAAAGGTGATATTTTGTTTAATCATTGTTGGGAGAAAAAAAATGCCGAAATATTTAACTATAATTATAATGTCCCTTATATTGACATCAACGATATGCAACCAATACTAAAAAATAAACTTTTTGAAAAAAGAAAAGAGCAAATTAATAAAACACAAAACAATGTTAATAATGATGTTGAGAAGTTCCTTGATATTATTAACGAACAATATTTATCTAACTTTAGTGATTGGACTAAAATAATTTGGGCTGGTAAAGCCTGTTATGTAAGTGAGGATTTTTTGCGAAATATAAGTAAAAAGGCATCTAATTATAGCGACGAAGGGTTTGATAATGTTTATATGTCTTATGATAATCCTACAAGCACAATTGGAACTATTAAATACTACGCCAGATTATCTAACGAAAAAGAATACTTTAATATATTATCATCGTCTTTTAAATTAACTGAACAAACCGATTTAGATGTCGCCAAATTATATATTAATCTTTATGGCGACAATTACATTTATAAAGATGGACTCTTATATACATATTATAATAATAAATGGCGAGTTGATGATAAACCTTATCGTTTTCTTAAAGCGTCACTTCAAACCCATTTAATAGCGTTTTTAAATAAAATAAAAGATAATTTGTTAAGTTTTAAGATTGAAGGAGAACAAGATATGGAAAAATTTAAAACAATTACAAAAGACTTGGATAAGTATTTTAAAAAGGTTTCTACTTCAAGTGATGTTAATAGTATATGTGAGACTTTTATAAATCATTTATCAAGCAAACATGCCGATTTAGAAAATGTATTTGACGAAAAACCATATATATTTTGTTTTAACAATATATCCTTTGACTTATTGACTGGAAAAGAATATGAAGTATTAAAAGAAGATTATATAACCCAAAATACACACTACGATTACATTGAACCGACTAAAGTTCAGATTGATTTAATAGATAAATTATATAAACAAATCTTTCCTGACCCTGAAATTAGAAAATGTTGGTTATCTATTCAATTCATGGGTATGACTGGTATTCGTGAAGAGAAGTTTATTTTAGCAAATGGCTGCGGTCGCAATGGTAAAGGATTATTAAATGAACTGTTCCAAGCGGTTCTTGGTAATGACTACTTCTATAAATTACCAGTTGATGTATTACAAAGCAAAATGGACTTAAGCAAAGGTGCTAATCCACAAGTTGCTAATATGGATAATAAACGCTTTATATTGTCTAGCGAACCTGAAGAAAATGATAAATTGAGAATGAATATGATTAAAGACTTGACTGGAGGTGCTGAAATAAATGCTCGTAAATTATTTCAAAATGAATGCAAGGTTCGTATGAAACAAGTTCAAGTATTAGAATGTAACGAAAAACCAAAACTAAGCGGAACTATGAATCCAGCGGTATTAGAAAGAATTATAGATGTTCCATTTGTATCCAAATTTATTAGCGACCCTCAAGATGTTGATGAAGAAAGTAATATATATCTTATTAATAAACATTATAAAACTTACGAATTCCAACAAGAACATAAATGTGCTTTATTCAAATATGTCATGGATAATGCTATAAGGGAGTTATATATTCCACCTTGTATTAAAAATAGAAGTGCTAATTATGTCATGGATAGTGACGAACTTTATCAATGGTTTAGCGAAAACTATGAACTTACTAATGAAAAAGATGATATTTTAAAAATGAAAGATATTTATTCGTTATTTAAAGACAGTGAATTCTTTGCTGATAAAACAAAAGAAGAAAAACGCAAACTTAATTATAAAGGTTTTATTGGTGCTGTAAATAAGTCAATCGCCTTTCAAGGTAAATACTTTAATGATAAGAAAAAAATAAATGGAATTACATATAACGAACGAATTTTAAAATATAAATTGAGAGAAAATAAACAAGATGATTTATAAAAGGTGCAAAAGTGCAAATCTTGCCCCCCAACTTACTAACCCCTCTATAGGGACTACTTTCCGACAACCTATCGAGTTGAGGGGCAAGATTTGCACTTTTGCACCCCAGTATTTATATAAGAAAGATTACATATATATTTTTGAACATATATAAGACATTTATTTAAGAAAGAAGTATCCTCTGCAATAAAGTTTCCTCTGCAATAAAGTTTTCTCTGCAATAAAGTTTCCTCTGCAATAGAGATGAGATTTATAAGAGTTGCGATTTATAAGAGTTGCGATTTTGAACATACTAACTATTATAATAATTTTTATTTAGTTATTATAATGGGTATACAACCAAGAAAGAAAGTCATCGAACAGATGGATAATTTTATACAGAAGTTGCCGAAGGGTGACAGAGAAATATTGGAAGCAATGGTTGAAGAAGAGGTATTGACTTTTGAAAAACTTTTAAGAGAACCTAATCGTCTTTTAGAAAACAGAGATGAGAATGATGGACGCAGAGTTGATGCAAATTTTAAAAAAAAAATACACAAAAAACTTCACGACATTTATTACAAACAAGGATATAATGTTTCAAGAGACCAACTGTGGAAACTTATCAAAGAACAAGCACCACAACTGAACACAGGACGTGACCAAGTAGAAGATTGGTTGAACAATCAAGAACTTCACCAACTTTATAAAATGCCTCGCAAGTCCAAAGGCGTGAATAACTTTACACCCATCAAACCATTTAGAGCATTATCTACTGACCTTATTGACTTTACAAATAAACAGCATAAACAATATCGTTACATTCTTACGGTGATGGATAATTTCTCTAGATATTTATGGTCTGAAGCATTAACAGATAAGACAGAGGAAAAAGTTGGAGCAGGACTTGATAGAATATTTACTCGAATAAATAAAGATTTTGGAAACCCTGATTTTGGATATATCATTTCAGACAGAGGTGGCGAATTTAAAAAAGATGCGGTTCAGGTATTTAAGAAATATCGACTGAACAAAGTCACAACTATTGCTGGTGCGCCTCAAAGTAATGGATTGATTGAACGAAGTAATGGAGTAATAAAAAGAATAATGAAAAAATATATTGAAATAAATGGTGGTGGTTGGAGTGATGTATTGAAGAAAGTGATTAAGATATATAACAACTTACCGAATCGATCGACGGACATGAAACCCATAGATGCTGTTAAAGGTGGTGACGATGTAATTAAAAAACTTAAAGAGAGCGTGAAAGAAACACAGGACGATGAAGGACGAACTCCACCGAAAGTTTATAAAGTGGGAGATACTGTGCGAGTGAAAATTCCTAAAGGTGTGCTTGATAAATACTCTGATAAGAATTGGAGTTCTACTTTACATAAAATAATCAAGGTCATTCCAGCAGCCAAAAATCGTGCAGCGAAATATAAAGTATCAGGAAGACAAGATGATGAATTATTTGTTCGTCAGGATTTACAAGTTATAAATGACCCAGATGGACTTGAGAAAATTCCAAGCAAAGCAAAGGCTATAGCGAAAGCGAAAGAGGAGAGAGCAGTGAAGCGGAGCGACACAAAGAAACCAGAGCCACGAAGGTCAGTTCGCATCACCAAATAGTCCTGTCGGTTCAATGTCGCAGCGGGTATTCTTAACAGAGACCTATTCTTAATATCGCCCACCATATCGTTCACTATTAAGAAACAGTATAAGATTTTTGTTATTATATTTCACTTTTTCAAAAGATATCATATTTTACCACAGATTTTAATATTTTTTCAAAAGATATCATATTTTAGTACGAATTTTAATATTTTTTCAAAAGATGTCATATTTTACTACGTATTTTAATTTTTTTTTAAAGATATCATATTTTACTACAGATTTTAATATTTTTTCAAAAGATGTCATATTTTTATAAAAATTTGATAACATTTATTTTTATTTTGACCAAAATACCCGCAACGACATCGTTTTTTTTCGACATTATGGAAAATTAATATGGAAAATCCAATTTATTATATAGGAAATAAAATACTTAAAGAAAAAGAAGAGTATTTAATATGTCTACTGTATATGAACATATTAAACAATATAGTCAAAATCCATTCACTTTAGAATGTGAAGTTTGTCAGCAAATATATCGTCCATTAAATGTGAGGCAGCATTTAAAAACAAAAAAGCATCAGAAGAATGTTATTGAATCCGCAAAACAAATAATGATGAAAGAAGCAGCACACCAATATATCAGTCAAACTTCAAAGTCGTCTCTTCGTGAGAAATCTTCAAAGGTGGAGAGCGAGTGTCAATAACTTTATTCTCGTCTTTAGTAGAATCTGCTAAAATTCTATAAACATCTTCATCGAATCCAGGAAACTTTTGTTCATAATAATCAGAACCATAAGTCTTGAAGTTTAGGGAATCCCAATCCACATTGTCAATTTCTTTATCATACATATAATCCATTAACCCTGACATTTGATTTTTTAATTCATCATCACTCAACTCAATCCATTGTCCTTTATCATCTTCAGTAAGGTCTTCAATAAACTTTGTG
>Ga0209223_10004535_pt1 | contig 12628 bp, 10 predicted proteins | sample COG_06_FD_184750 | JGI IMG/M metagenome (GOLD analysis project Ga0209223, IMG submission 184750) | Pelagic Microbial community sample from North Sea - COGITO 998_met_06 (SPAdes) (version 2) | ecosystem: Environmental > Aquatic > Marine > Neritic zone/Coastal water | place: Helgoland, sampling...
CTTCGTCGTCAATGTTAGTCTGAAGAGTGGTATCAGCTGCACCTCGTGTTGCTGCTTCGTCGTCAATGTTAGTCTGAAGAGTGGTATCAGCCGCATCTCGTGTTGCTGCTTCGGCGTCAATGTTAGTCTGAAGAGCGGTATCAGCCGCACCTCGTGTTGCTGCTTCGTCGTCAATGTTAGTCTGAAGAGTGGTATCAGCCGCACCTCGTGTTGCTGCTTCGGCGTCAATGTTAGTCTGAAGAGAAACATCAGCAGCTGCGCGAGCTGTTGATTCTGCTGCATCACCTGCGATACGGTCTGCTACTTCTGTTGTAACAGTCGCGTTTGTGGTTGTAAAGTTATTAGTAACAGATGTGGCGAAATTTTCATCATCACCTAAAGCAGCCGCTAACTCATTTAAGGTATCTAGAGCTGCTGGAGCCATATCTACCAAGTCTGTTATTTTACTATCAACATATTCTTTTGTGACAGCGTCTTTAGTTTGGAAAGTGGTTAAATCTTTATTGATTTCAATACCATTTACTTGTAAGTCTGCGAAGTTTGACATTTTAATTATAAACAACATATTAATTTTTTCTTTAAATTAAAATAACAATTGTTATTTAGTTAAAATATTATTTAAGGCTTTGTTATAGATGTTATAAATGGAACAACACATTAACAATATTATTATTGTAAATCAAAAGGAAGCTATTGACATGTGTTTTAGAAAAGATATGTATTATTTAGCACATTTATTAGCTTTTACAAATTTTGAAAATATGAAAGATTATGAATCTTTGAATTTATTAAATAGAACCAATTTATTATTTAACAAAGATTATTCAGAAAAAGAAATAACTTGTACGTCAGAAGAAGGTACGTTTGATACACATTTATATAAAGTTATGCTTACATGTAACTGGTGTGATTCAAGAACATTATGTGAACTATGGAATAAAATGAGTAAAGGAGATTATACTTGGAACAACATAAAGATAGTGTGGGAAGAACCATGTGATTATTATGTAGTTATTAATAAACCATATTTAAATTTTAATCCACCAATGGAAAAAAGTATTATCTTTCATCAAGAACCTTATATGACAGAAGAAAAATGGGGTATTTGGGCTAATCCTCCTAAAAACTGTTTTTATATTGGTTCTCATAATCTTACATATAACAATAATGAATGGCATTTATCAAAAACTTATAATGAATTATTAAGTTTAACTATTGATAAAACTGAATTAAATAAAATTTCAACAATACTTTCAGACAAATATACTGATCCTGGTCATATTAATAGAATAGACTTTGTTAAATTTCTGGAAAGAAAAAATATACCAATAGATATTTATGGCAATAATAAATTTAAATGGAAAGATTACAAAGGTGAACTCCCTTACCATCAAAAAGATAATGGACTATTTCCATATAAATATACATTCAATGCAGAAAATAATAGTATAAATAATTATTATACAGAAAAAATAATAGATGCTATACTATCAGAATGCTTAATTTTTTATTGGGGGTGTCCTAATTTAGAAAATTATATTGATTCTCGAGCTTTTGTACGTTTAGATATGGATAATTTTGAAGAATCATTAGATACAATAAAAACAGCTATAAAAGAAGATTGGTGGAGTGATAGAATTAAATATATAAAAAAAGAAAAAAATAAAATACTTAACGATTTACAATTTTTCCCTAGATTGCAAAAAATTATTGAAGTATAAATAGATTAATATATAATAAATGATTTCATCAAAAAAACAAAACAATGATAAACAAATATTACGAACTAATATTACGTCAGTAATTATGTATTGTTTATCAATGACAACTGCTTTAGCTTTTAATGATTTAATAACATCTACTTTTGATTCTTACGCAAATACAAAACATATTATTGTAAAAACTAATTTTGTTGTTATTTTATTTGGTATAACTATATTTATGGCTGTTTATCTTAATTCAAACTAATTTTATTGTTTTGATACAATAAAATTATATTATAATTGGAATTAACATATTGTTAATTACATGTATTATACCATTATTTGCTTCTATATCTGAAATTATAATTTTTGTTTTATCATTAATTATTATTTCACTATCTAAATATTTTACATAAAGATTGTTTGGAGGATCTCTAGTTATAAATTTACACGCACTACTTATCTTTAATAAATCACTTGTAATTTTTCTATTTAACATTGTTGATAATATTATATGCCTAGCTAAAGATCTATCTAGATTTAGTACTACATTTTCTAATTTTTTTTCTTTTATAACTTCATCATTTGGGATAAATAATGTGAAATTAGCTTGTGGTTGCATAAATTCTTCGTATAACCCAGCTGTTTTAACCATAAATAAATAAAAAGAAAAATTTTTGTTATCGTTAAGTATTGCTAGCAAAGAATTAGGGCATATAGAAGATTTACGCTTACCACGTAAATCTGGAATATCAAACATGTGAGTAAAATTCAACGATTGAGAATAAGGTCCTGAAGATGTCATTATTTATAGTTCAAAAATATATATATAAATTATAAAAACTTATTCAGAATCAGATATTACATTATTATTTTCTGTACTTGATAAATTAAGACTAAATCTATTACTCTCTTCTTTAAGTTTATCAATTATAATTTCTAAAACACCATTATCAGTTCTACTTTCTAAAACACTATCGGTTCTTGTAACACAGATTGGTAATTCAATTTGTTTTTTAAAATTCCCATATATTATTTCTTCTCTGTACTTTATACTTGTGTTATTAAATGGACATTTTCTTTCCCCTTTAATTTCCAAAATATTATTATAAAAATCAACAGATAATGTTGTTAAATCAACCCCTGGTATATATGCATATATTTTTAAGTTATTATCATCATCTATAATGTCAAATGGAATAGGGATAAATTCATCCATCCTTACGCCATTGCTTTGTAATAAACCAGTAACAAGACTAGTAATATCACCGAAATTATTTTGATAAGACCTTTGTATTAAATTATTTGAAGTATAGCTCATTTATATAAACACATGATTTTCTTAAATTACTTAACTTCCATATTTTTTAGTTTTGACATTATATCAGTATCTATTATTACAGATGAATCTGAACTAGAACTATACATAGAACCAGGACTATTAAATTGCGAACCAACAATATTTTCCGAAAAAGGAACTCCAGAATCTTTCCCTATTTCATGTGACACAGTTTTCTTATTTCTACTATACCATAAATATATTAATGCACCACAAACTAGTATTACAATAAATATAATTTGCCAGTTAATTGAAATAGATTTTTTAATAATTGTAGGATCGAAATTTTCAATATTTGGTGTATTTTCATATTTTGAATGTTGTTCCAAATTAGGTTGTATTTCTTTTTTTTCAATAACCATATCTACTAAATGTTCTTCTTGATCTGATTTTAGACATAAAAAGTAATTTTGATATACATTTTTATCATAAACAATATTACCTCCTATCATTCCGTTATTACTTTTTTTAAATTGAAGTTCGGGATTATTATCCAATGTTGTTTGATCAATTACTACAGCATAAAAATCAACATTATCTTTTGATTTAACTGAAAAATTTAAATCAAAATTAGTTGTTTCTCCATTTAAATCAAATAGTTGTTGTTTAGAACCTATTTTTATATTACTCATTTTAATTCATTTTTATGTTCTTTTAAATAAATGTTCGTCTATGATTATATTTTTTACTAATAATTAGTAAAAAATAAATATTTATTATACCTAAATTCTTTCTCCTGTACTTCCAAAACCACCAATCCCTCTCTCTGTTTCAGAAAGTGTACTAACTTCCTCCACACAAGAATATTCTGCTTTCCTTAACACTAATTGACACTTACAAAAAGGTAGAGGTATAAGTGATGAATTACCAATTTTTATTAATGCAATAAGTAAATTTCCTCTATAACTTGGATCAACAACACCTACACTATTTGCCAACATCCATCCAGTTTTAGATAAACTGCTTCTGGGTAGGATTTCTAGATAATAACCTTTAGGGGGGGTCACAGATAAACCTGTGTCATACAAAATAACTCCATTATTCAAAACTTTATATTCTTTAATTGCAACTAAATCTAGACCAATATCAGACTCGTTAGCTCTGGAAGGGATAACAGCTTGTTCATGGTTTTTCTTAACTAAAATAGAAGGTGTTTGGTAAATAAATTGTGATTCCGATGGAAGTTCTGAATTGTTTAATTGCATTTTTAAAAAATAAATGTATTTATATATAATTAAATCAAATTTATTTTTAAATGTTAATACTCTAAAGATATATTTATATATAGTAAAAGTATGCCCTTTAAAAAAGAAATTATATATCCTATATTTTTAGAATGCTGTCAATACTCTGAAGATACATATTGGCAAAATATATTCGAGGATTTATCTTATGGTTTATCACCATATGGTACTTTTTTTTCAAAAGATTATCTCTGTTGTAATTATAAGAAAAAAGAATTTAATTACAAAGTTGAAAAAAAAGACTCTGAAAAAATATATATTGAAGTTTATAATTTATTAACAAAAAAATTAGGTTTATTGTCACAAATACAAAAAATAGAAAAAAAGAAAGATTTTATACATTTTGAAGATAGTATAAAAGATACAAGGAAAACTTGGAATGACATAAGGAAAAAAAATATTAAAGAACTATTAATAGAACAATATGCTGTTAAAATGAAAAATAAGTATTTTCTTTCTATAAAACAAAGTAGAAATTTATTAAAAGTAATAATTATTGCTTTAGTACTAAAAATTATTACATCTAATGATATTCATTATGAAAATGATAGTATTACTAAAATTACAGGTATAAAATTTGAACATAAAAAAATTATATATGAAAGAAATTTGTATAAAATAGATGTAAATTTTTTACCTAATATTATTATAGAGAAAAAAATAATGTCAGATAATTGGGATAAATATCTTAAAGAAGCAAAAAAAATGGAACCAGGTTAAACTTATCAAATTTGATTAATTTGATAATATAAATATTTTAAGTTAAATTTAAGAAATAGTTTGATACTTTTTCTATTTGTTTTATATTTTTCAATCTTCTGATGTTCCATTTACAAATAAATTTACAATCATCTAAAAATACCCAATCATTACAAATACCAATTTTTTGAATATTTTCTAATATGTTTTCATGGTTAAAAGTAGAAATTAATTTCATTTCCAATTCTAAATTATATTTTGTTAAAATCCACTTCATAAGTTTATTTTTATAGACATAACTACCATCTGCACGTAATTTACTTAACATTTTTTTCTATATATTAATTCTTTAACTAATCTATTTTTACTTTCCATTTATTATAAATTTCATTATTTTTTTAATATTTTTTACAATAAAATGATATTATTTTCAGAATCAGATTTATTTATAAATGGTATGTTCTCTATAACACAACTATTATTCCATGATAAAAAAACATTTACTATATTTGGCGAACTACACGATAAATACTGGGAATGTAATGGTAATAAATTATCACCGTGGGAATATTGTATAAAAAGAATATCGGAAAATAAAAACTGTTCTGTGCTATTAGAATATAATAATCAATCATCAGAAGAAAGTATATTATTATTAAAATCTAAATCAATTACAGAAATTTATAAAGCTCTTAATGAACAAAATAATAAAAATAAAATTATACCATATGATATTAGACACTGGTTTTTAGGATTAGATCAACAACAAAGTTTGTACCACAGTGACTATATAAAAAATAAAGTAAAAGACAAAAACTATAAAATAATAAAAGAACAGTATATAGATTGTTTTTTTACTAAGTGTAATAAAAATAAAGAACTATTTAATACACAAACATACACAGAAGAAATAAAACATTTATTAAATAATATTAAACAAAGTATTTTTAAAGAGTTCAAAAATATATCTATTAATATCGATAAAAAAACACCTAAAAATATACAAGAGTTATTAAGAAAAAATTGGCAAAAAGTTACCGATTTTTTTATATTAACTATATTATTCAAACAAGATAATAATAACGAATATATTATCATAACAGGAATGCACCACTTCGATTTTTTAACAGAAGAACTACAAAAAATTTCATATGTTGTTAATTTGCAAAATTTTGAAGAAAATAGAGGTTCTGATAATTGTGTTAGTGTTTATGAACCAATTGTATTATAATAAAAATTATTTCGATACCTGGTCAATTTGGTATCGGAAACTTCAAGGCTTCGTGTCACATCGGAATTTTAATAATTACTAATTTTGATAGTGACCCTATAATATAAATATTATAGGGTTAAATAATTATAATATACATCAAATATGTTTTTAAATATTATTTCTTCTTAGTTTTTGTTATTGGTATTTCCTTATCAATTTGTTCTACCCATTTATTATAATTAATTTCTAGATCATCAAGTTCTTTAATCCACATGTCTTTCTCAGTTGTTTTAATTATATTATCCAATATTTTTTGATTTGATAATATATCATTTTGAAGATTTTTTACTTTTTCTTTCGTAAATGATCTTATTGGCATTCTTAATAAATAATCATAACCACCTTCGGCATCAGACTTTTTAGGATCTTCATCATAACCACGTGTTTTTAATGTTTTAATTACAACTTTTTCTGCAATATTCATAATATCAATAATATCCTCTATAACTTCTTTAACAAATCTTTCTTTATTTCCTAAAAATCTAATAATACGTTCAAAACTATCTATTTGATAAGCTTTCCTTTTCTTATAATATAAATATCTTACCTCACAAAACTTACACAGTATATCATCAACAGTTTTATATTTATTAAGTTGATTTTTATCATCAAAAACAACCATGTTAGATGTATATAAATATGAATGAAGTTTTAAATTCTCAGGATTACACCTTATTGATTTCTTATTATCTGTAGAATCTTCTTTAATTATAATATTTACATTAGTTGGTGTGGAATAGTTAGATATATCTTTAATACTTTTAGATATTTTTAATTCTTCACAAAAATCAACAAATTTAGAAGTCCACATACCAACAGGTAATTCATTAATTTGTACTTCATTCTTTCTTCCTGTTTCTTCAATTATCCCATATGAAATAAATCTATTTTCACCATTTTTTTCTATAGCACCTCTAAAGCCACGGTACCATGGCTTAAATTCAGGTAACATAGACACAAATTCATCATCATTTTCGGGATCTGGTATAACAACTTCACCATCGTATTCTAACCAAGTTTTAATACCGTTAATCAATTCTAATGGATTAAAACAAGGTATATTACATGACCAACCCGTACCTATACCAGCAACGCATCCATTTACTAACATCATAGGTATAATAGGTACATAAAATTCTGGTTGAACAAGATCACCATCATCATTAACCTGTTTTAATAATGGTTCATCTTCGCTTTTATAAATTAACTCTGTTAACGCATCCATTTTTGTAAAAATATACCTACCATTAGCAGCATCATCTGCACCTTCCAATCTTGTACCAAACTGACCATCTCTGTATAATAATGGTATATTATTTGTACCTGGAAATTCATTAGCCATACCTACAATTGTATCTAATAAATTATTTTCACCATGATGATAATTAGCGTGTTCAGCTGTATAACCTGCAAGTTGTGCAACTTTTAAAGATTTACCAGTATAAGATAACTTTCGTTTCTTAACAGCAAATAAAATTTTTCTCTGAGACTCTTTTAAACCATCTATACCATTAGGTATAGATCTAGCGCAATCAGCGTGAGAAAATTTAATCAATTCTTCATCAATAAATTCTGTAATATTCATCTTGTGTATACTACCAACTTTATCAAGAGAAAATGATAACTCAGTCGGATTATAATCACCCAACCATTTTTTTCTAGAATCAGAATATTTCTTGTGAAATGCTTTTTGCATACTCTCGAATGTATTATCGTCCGTTGTAAACTCAATCAATTTTTTACCAAATGTATCAGGAACATCTTCAGCTTTAGTAGTACCTAAACCCTTATAATATTTGGTATCGACTTTACCAGTTTGTTCAGATAACCATTTATTAAAATTTCTTTCATCATAAAATAATATATCTTTATTTTTACTTAATTTTACACGCGCAATTGGAGTCTTCAAACTAATTATAAAAGATTCACTACGTTCTAATAAACTAGGATAGAGAGAATGAATAAAATTTATAATCAAACCTTCAATATGAATACCATCTGTATCTGCATCTGCTACAATAACTAATCTCCCATAATTTAATTTATTAAAATTTTCATCTTTATTATAATCAATACCATGTTTTAACCCAAGTGATTGAATCACAGAGCAAATAACTTTATTACCAGCAATTACTGTAGCAGTCTTATCACGTACATTCAATAATTTACCCCTAATTGGCAAAATACCATTCCAATCCCTTCCTTTTCTATCAAATAAACCTTCTTTAATACCACACACTACATATGTCTTTGCTGATAATCCTTCCGTGATATATAAAGCACATTTATTACTTTCTTTACCACCTGATTTATTTGCCCTGTCATAACCATCTATTTTAGTCTTAATCGATACTTTTTCTGTTTTCCTTAAAACAATCATTTCTTTTGCTCTTATGATTTCTTCAATTTGTTCAATCACAGACCATTTACTAATAGCTGATATATGATTCTTCTTTACATCACTTACAACTTCCGGAGACTCTAACTTATTTTTATCTTGACCATCAAATTCAGGACGATCAATCTGAGCCACAACAAAAATTCTAAAAAATTGTTTTACATCTGATATATTTACTTTAGGACTTTTATTTTTCGTTTTCTTATCTTTACCATTAAATTTATCCACCAATGGCCTAAACAATGATTCACTCCAAGATTCAACATGCTGACCTCCATATTTTGTATACACACCATTCACAAAAGATATTGCCTCGAAAGTTTTAGATGGTGTTAATACAACTTCACAATTAACAGTTTTTATTTGTATTCTTTCATCACTTACAACTTCATATAACTTAGAATATTCAGACAATGTCTTAATATTTATTAATTCATTATTCAAATATACTTTTACTTTAGATAACATAGCACTATCAACAACATATTTACTATATAAATTTACCAAATCGTCAGTAAAAGTTTTTAAACCAAATTTTTCCAAATCAATAACCCACCTAACGGTTGTATATCCTTTCTTCAATTTACTACTAGAGATTTCAGCACCAGTTGTTTCTTTCATGTTATTAGTCCAAGTCTGTGTTAATTTCTTTTGATTAGCAGGATCGACACCTTCTACAGTAAAACTTTTCGAAAATATATTACAAACTTTAATCCCGAGTCCATTTCTACCCGAAACAAGACGTTCTTCTTCGTCATTGTAATTACTACCAGTTAACATTTGTCCAAAAATCATACTATGAATATAACACTTTTCTTCATCGTGAATTTCAATAGGAATTATTTCACCATCATTTTGAATACTAATTATACCAGATTCTTTATCTATATTAACTTTGATATAGGTACATTTATTATCAGTTTTAATACTTCTTTCTACATTATCAACAGCATTTGATAATGCTTCCACAAATATCCTTAAAATAGCGGGGGAACTTTTTACCGGTGTTTTAAGAATCGTATAATTATTTTCATTATCTTTAATTGCAACAAATTCTTCAGTTGAACGAAGGCGAGTACTTCCAACATACATATCAGGTCTTACAAGAACATGTTCTAATGGATCTTTCTTTTGATAAATCTGTGTTTTCTTTGGTGGCATTTTGTTATTTTATTTAAATTATATTCTTTTAAAATCAAATTTATTTTTTAATATATTTCTTTTAACAAGAAATATATTTTTTATCAATATTTCACTAGAAGATATCGAAAAAATAATAAGTTGATTATGAGAATTTTCCACAAGCATTTCAGTTAATGTACATATTTCATTATATATCTACACCAACATTTAATGAAATACGTTCTTAACTGGTTTAAGTTCACCAGTTAAACCAGTTTCTTGTAATTGGTGGTTTTTTCCATTTTGTTTTTGTATTAAAAACAAAATCTTAAAATTCTTTAAAGATTTAATTGAGTCATTACTAAATTCATTTTCATTTCAAGTTCATAAACTTTATCCACAAGGTCTGTATTTTTCTTTTCTAAAATTTTGTTCTTTTGAATCAAAGCTTGTATACCAGCATAAGCACCAGGTATTAATTTCTCTGGTTTAATATTTTTACAGTCATTTCTTTTTTCACCGATAACAACCAGTCTAATAAAATCATCATCAAACATATATTTAAAACTATTCTCAGATAATGGTTTATTTTGTATGGTTAGAAAACTACCATCTTCTTTATAAGCATAATAATAATATTCTTTAGTTAAATCTAATGTGTAATTTGAAACTGTAATAATTTTATCTTTCAAAACATAATTTAATTCAACTTGGTTTATTTCATCAAAAGGCATATTATAAGTTGAAACTTTTATAAAGTTTTTGAAATAGGATTTATGTTCTAAACTATCGGCAATAAATCCAAGAGTATTTTCATCAGATTTGAATTTTGGGTCTTTGAAATTATATGTTGTTAACTCTAAACTCTCAATTTGATTCAATAATTCTTCATTATTTATTTGTACAAAATTTGTTTTAATTCTTCTATCAGAAGTACATATACAATTAAAGATTCGACAGTCTCTGCTAGCATTTTGACCATAGTAATTTAGATACATATCTCCAGCAGACGACCCGTCAATGTGAAAATTAGCTGACATCGCTAGTTGAGCATCATTGCTTAAAACCGTTGATGTCCACCCTCCGAGATGGATTCCATAATTATAATCCGTGTTTCTACCAACTGTTATTTTTGGGTTATTTGTCAACCCTGCACTTACACCGACATTCGATTTAGCACCGCAGAATATTTCTGAAACTACACACGCTTCACCTACTGGTGCGAACTTACCACCCGGTTCCCAATCAACTGTCCCACCTTGTTCACAATTTAACCACAGTGGTTTATTACTACTTCCTTCCGTAACATACCCAACAACAGCACAATGATGATTTGTGCTTTTTTTCATAAATGAGTGAGTCATGGAAGTTGTATTTAATGCTATAGTTTGTTTAATACCGGCATGAGATCCAGCCGATATAGTTGATGCGTAATTATTACTAATTACAAATGGAATATCCCGATTTGAAAATAATGTAGTAATGGGACCACTACCTGCTGAGCTACCTTGAGAACCAGTGGAGGGATTTCCAATTCTAACATTATTATTATATGTATAAGATAAAAATAAGTCACCAGAAGCACTACTATTATCAATATGAAAATTACCTGATGAATTACCTCCTCCGCCAAAAAGTGCTTTACTAACGTGAATATTACCTATAACATCCAAAGCTTGAGCAGGGGTCTGATTATTTATACCGATTTTATTACCGTCTATACAAATTCCATCGGTTGATGTATTTAGATGCGAATTTACTATATAGATTTTAGTAGTACCATTGACAAAACCTATACCACAGTGACCGATGCTAACTCCTGGAGTATGATTAACTAACGATATATAATGGTTAGTATCTGGTTGTGTGGTGTTTCTAGACACTTGAATCAAACCACGTTTAGTATCAGCAGAATTTGACTCTACTACGCTGATTGCCTCACTATTTATTGTATCAGAAACTGTTAAATTATTTGAAAATTCAGCATTTCCATCTCCCTTTAATCGTAAAACTTCAGTTTGTGAAGTACCAGTTGCCCCATCATGGACTAAAAATTTTATATAAGAATTTGTTGAACTATCATTTTTGTATTCAATTGTATTAAAACGATCAGCATCACCTCTCATTAAGTGAATTTCACCAACGCCGGCTCCAGGAGCTTGGTGTGCTCTTAATAAGATATCCCCGGTTCCATTAGATTGTAAATTTAAGTTTGTATTAATTGAACTTTCTATAGAATTTACAATTATATCCCCAGCAAAAGTAGAATTTTGACTTGTATCAATTGTTAAAGCAGTAATATTGTCACTCATTAATATTAAACTTGACTTTGAAACAATTTGACCTGTATCATTAAATATAATTCGTAAATCATAATCGTCACTGAATGGTTTTTTTAAATCAATAAAAGCACCAGATGGACCTCCCATTTCTAAAGTGGCAAATCCTGAAGTAGCAATTATATTACAATTTTCAGAGATATTCGGAGTTGTTAATGTTATACCAGTCAAAGTTGAATCTAAATTGATTAAATTTGTTGTATCTGTTATTGTAATGTTTGTACCACCCGTGTAACTTCTACTATAACCAGTTGCTCCTTGAATACCTGTATGTCCTTGAATACCTACCGGACCTGTTGGTCCTGTAAAACCAGTAAAACCTGTTGGTCCTGTAAAACCAGTAAAACCTGTTGATCCTGTAAAACCAGTAAATCCGGTATAACCAGTATAACCAGTAAAACCTGTTGGTCCTGTAAAACCAGTAAATCCGGTAAAACCTGTAAAACCAGTAAAACCAGTTGTTCCTGTAACACCGGTATAACCTGTCGGACCAGTAAATCCGGTATAACCA
>Ga0209223_10004538_pt1 | contig 12621 bp, 6 predicted proteins | sample COG_06_FD_184750 | JGI IMG/M metagenome (GOLD analysis project Ga0209223, IMG submission 184750) | Pelagic Microbial community sample from North Sea - COGITO 998_met_06 (SPAdes) (version 2) | ecosystem: Environmental > Aquatic > Marine > Neritic zone/Coastal water | place: Helgoland, sampling...
TGTTTCCATGTTCAACAATGTTGGATGGTGAATATGGCCTTAATGATATTTGTATTGGTGTTCCAGTATTAATAGGTAGAAATGGTATTGAGCAAATTGTTGAAATTGACCTTTCTGATTCAGAGAAGTCAGAATTAGCTACAAGTGCTGAGGCTGTCAGAGCAACAAACGGATTGCTGTCATAATTGATCACACAATAAAAAAACAAAAAGGCCTGTTTCCAGAAAGAAACAGGCCTTTTTTATTCAAGACTATTAGCTTAGTTTTTTGGAACCCTAAATTCTACCCTACGATTTAGTGCCCGATTTGCTTTAGAAGTATTAGGTACTGCTGGGTCGGATTCTCCATATCCTTTAGATAGCAACCTGGCTGCAGCAATGCCTTTAGAAGTCATGTAGTCTAACACTGATTTAGCCCTCGCATTTGATAAGGTCATATTTGGTGCATCTTCACCCACATCATCAGTATGCGCAGCGATCTCTATTTTGATATGCTTATTCGCATTCAGAACGTTGATGACCTGATCAATTTCTACAAATGATGATTTAGTCAGCTCAGCAGAATTTGTAGCGAATGTGATGTCATTGACTACTAATTTGGCACCTGGTTTTAATTCTACAAGTTCCAAATTGACTTCAATGATTCCTTCCGTTTCTACTTTTGACATGTCTAGTATTTGTCTGTCAGAAAAATGGTTGGCAGCAATGCCAAAGACTACAAATGTGTTTTTATAATCAATGTCCATGGTCGCTTGGCTTTTTTCCATGACACCTCGGAAAAGCGTTGTTCGTTCTTGTGCATTCATGACCAAAAGCACTGAATTAGGTACGCTTTCTCCTGTTTCTTTATTGAGAATTTTAACAACCAACTTAGGCGGGCCTGGCTGAACCATAACTGTATCAATAAATGATTCTCGGGTATAATCTTTAACGTTAGGCCTGAATGTGAAGGTAGTGTCTGAGATAGTTGAATCAGACAAACTGATACTATACTGCCCTCCGGTTATAACATTAGACTGATAAACTCCTTTTTCAAGTCCAACAAAATCTGTCTTTGACTTTGACTTTGATTTTTGGTCAGTGATTGTCGCGGTTACATTTACAGGTTTACCTGTTCTTTTATTGATGACGTGCAATTCATATGGGCCGCTCCATTTGTCGATTTTAATGTTTTCTGTTCTAGTTTCACAGCCTCCCAGCGCAGTCATGTCGTATTTGACTTCTTTAGGGGCGTGTCCCGCAGCCATGTATTTCACCGTGTAGACATTGCCTTTAGTAAGAATTATTGTGAATTTACCACCTTGTCTATTACTGTTAACTATACCCGTATTATCTTCATTCCCGTTTTTGGTGATTGCAATTTCACCGGGTAGTGCCTTGCCACTTGCTGCATCTACCATGTTACCATTTATTATAGCAACTGATTTTGGCTTGTCGCTCTCCGCCACGGTTGCCGTATAAATGTCAAGGTTATCGAATTCATGGTAATTATTTTCATATCCCTTTTCTTTGGTATGTGCAATAAGAAACATTTCGTCTCCACAGGCAGACATGGCTGCAAAAATGTTATCATCAAAAGTGTTTACGTTTGACAAAGGAGTAACTGGTCCCCATTCGCCAACTTTATCTTTACGAGTATAAAAGAGGTCATAATTGTTACCCCCCAACGAACTTTCTCTTATTGAGGCAAAAACTAACATTTCATTGTCGGTCATAATTTTCGGGTGTTTTTCACAGCCGGAATTAATAGATGGAGGTAGCTTATAAGCCTTTTGCCATTTCCCCTCGGAATCGCGATCTGACGCCCAAATACTATAACAGGCTTTTCCATTTATTGATGGTTCACCATTTTGCCGAGTGAAATAAAGGGTGGAACCGTCAGGAGAAATAGAAGGAAAACCTTCATAACCGTCCGTGTTTATAGCTGATCCAATGTTAATTGGTCCGCCAAATTCGTCTCCTTCTCTGGTAGCATAATAAATATCTTCAGCTCCTTTTCGGCCAGTATAATTCGCAAAAAAGAAAACAGTATTACCATCATAAGAAATTACTGGCCCTCCTATAAGGTCAGTTTTAATCCCTGTTTTATTAATGCTTTTAAGTTGTTTGGGATTGTCCCACCATCCATCAGGATTTTTAAAAGTCAACCAAATATTGAACCACCCACGTCTTTGGTACAGATCGGTCTGGAATATCATTGTTTTGCCATCGGCGCTAATAGAGGGAGAGTATTCTATTGATCCTACGCGACTAATGTTTTTAGGTAGTTTTATTTGAGCGTAAGTCGTTGAAAAAGTTGCTACTAATAAAACAATTAATAGACTTCTCAACGGGTTAATATAATACGATTGACTCATTTTTTTTTTAGTTTTGACACGGAAATTAGATAGTGCAATCTTCTTTACGTTTAATCCAGAGTTGATTTTAATTTTATTAACTGCGAGCACTGCTCACTTACTTAATTACACTTGAAAACGAAAACTACCCTAATCTTATTATTAATCCTTTTTGCAACTGCATTTTGGTATTTCAAATTCTATAAAAAGAATTTTGACACTTCATTAGTGAATATAGTCCCACAAAGTAGTGCCGTTCTCATTACTATACCAAATCCTCAAGAATCCTTCAATAATTTAACCGAAAGAAGTTGGTGGAATGCACTGGCGAAAATTCCATTTTTTAATAAAAGCAATGAGGAACTCAAAAGTATTGAAAGTTTACTTGATAATAATGAATTACAGACAAAACTGAATCAACTGCAGCATGCCATTTCATTACATATAACTGCAAATGATCAAATAGAAACACTTCATTTTATAAAAAGCGATGGGTTTAAATGGTCAGAAAAATCAGTCTACCAGATTATCGGACTTTTATCACCTGGTAATCAGTCGAATATTAATCAACGGACTTATGAGGAAATGTCGATTAATGAATTTGAATATGGTGGTCAAGCTTATGCTTTTTTAATTGTTGAGGACTTTTTGGTCTATTCAACTAATGCCATTCTAATTGAAGATGTGATCAGAACTTCTTCGGGTGTAGTTAAATCACTCTTTAATAACTATGGCGTAACGCTTGCAAACGCTAATGCACTCGGCTTTACAGTGAATACCACCAAATTGAATGATTTGAGCCGGGTATTTTTTGAGGTTGATGAATTGTCTGACTTCAAATTCGTGGATGGATTATTGCAATTGGAAATGAGCGCAACAGAAGATGAGATTAATTTCAGTGGTTTAATACAATCCGGAAAAAACAGTCAATCAACAGATAATTATTATGATGTCTCAATAAATGAGCGTTACTACTTGCCGAATGCATTAAGCACAGTGAGTGTACTGAGTATACCGAAAACTGATAAGAGAGAATTAGAACTCGGGGAATTTGATGTTGCCGAATTCATAGATAATCACAATGGATCTTTGACAATCCTTGAGATGGATGGCGGAGCATTGGTTAAGGAAAGAGCAACACTTGCAATGATAAACGATCCAATTGCTTTGCAAGAAAGTCTTGATGTGCTAGCCTTAAGTTTGGTGAAAAGGGAGACAGACACATTATATCAAGAGATTTATATGGATGCCTCCATAACTTTTTTGAATAAAGGAGAAATAGTTAATGAACTTTATGGACCAGCCGTTCCTAAGTTTAATCAGCATTATTATTCTGTTTATGATGATGTGTTAATCATTAGTGAAAGTGTTGACATGATCAAATTGATTTTAAAAGAGTATGAAGAGGAAAACACATGGGGTAAAATAGTTGAAAGGAGGCAGTTTTTAGACCAGTTAATTAGCGAGGCAGCTTATACTAAGCTGGTGAATTTCCAATTCTCTGTTGATGGCCTCAAGGCTGATTTAAAGCCGAAATGGGCTGCTTTTTTTAATGAGCAGCAAGAATTACTAAACCTAATTGACTTGGTTGCTACACAACTTAGTAAATCAGGTAATGGCTTTTATTCAAGTACTCAAATCACTTTGAATCCATTAAAAACAGATGCCTCAGCAATAACTTCAAGCACCGACATAAAAGGGGAAATCAATTTAATGTCAAATACATTTACTGATGCTGCAATTAGGACAAAGCCTTTTGTAGTTAGAAACCATGTCAATCAAAATCAAGAGGTTGTCGTGCAGGATGCTAATAATGACATCTATCTTATTTCTAAAGAGGGCGCTGTTCTTTGGAAGCGACCTATGGGTAACAAGATAAACGGGAATGTGAATCAAGTAGATTATTTTAACAATAGAAAACTTCAATATTTATTCGCGACAGACAGTGCATTACTGCTTATTGACCGAAATGGTGAGAACGTCGAAGGGTTTCCTAAAAAATATGTCTCTGAATTGCCATTGCTTAATTTGTCAATTGTAGACTATGACAATAGTAAACGCTATCGATTTGTAGGGTATGATAGGAGAGGTAACACTTATTTATTTGACAATCAAGGCAATTTGCTCGAGGGTTGGAACCCGAAGCAAGGCAGCTCAGAATTGCTTGAGATTCCGAAACATATAAGAGTGCGAGGCAAAGATTGTTTTGTTTTTGTGAGCTCTGATGGAACAGTAACATTGACGAATCGGCGAGGAGAGAATTATGATGGTTTCCCTTTTAATGCTGGTAAGCGGCTTGCGGGAGATGTTAAAATCATCAAAGGGCCTAGTTTTGATGCAACGACAATAAATGTGATAACTGAAGATGGCCTCCAGCTTTCGATTGATTTGAATGGCAATGTTAAATCAAGGAATCAATTATTCAAGCCTTCACTTCAAAGTACGTTCACTTTGGTCTCAGATATACTTGAAACAGATTTCATAGTAGTCAGAAGAGACGATCGTAAGACAATTCTTTTTGATTCGTCTGGAGATGAGATTTTTCAACTCGATTTCCAACTCGATAAAAATGACTGGGTGGATTTTTATAATTTCAGGAATGAATCTGAGCTATTCCTCATTAATAAAGGAGGCGAATTGGCTGTATTTAACAAATCTGGCATTCCTAAAATTTCGTCACAGCTAAAAACAGATCATAGAGTTGGAATAGTTTATTACCAAAGTCGTGGAGAATACGAACTCTTTATTAATTTCGATAATCAATTGGCGATTTATACCTTTACAAAGTAATCTTCAACCGATGCTTATGAAAAAGTACTTATTAATTTTATCCGTATTAGTATTTTCCTCTATTCATTTGTTTGGACAAGAGGAAGAGTTTAAAAAGAGTGTCTTTGGTACACCTTATGAAGTAATAGAAAACCACCTTAAGTACCTGCAAGGTGAGACTTACGACCTTGAGCAAGCTACTAAATCATTTGTAAAAACTTCCCTTTACACTGAGAAGGAATTACAAAAATTGGCCATCGAGTTGAAGCAGATATTAGACGGTTCTGGAAGTTATGTTAGGCTTGAAGATTTACCGACGGATGTCAATTACACTGACGACACGACGAGTAGAAAGTTTACCTATGTATTGTTTGAGAAGTTTCCTGATATCTATGTTCAGAAAATGCCAGGTTCTAATCACTGGTATTACTCCATGAGAACATTGGCGGAAATTGACAGACTCCACAAACAAGTTTACCCTTATGGAACGGATAAACTGCTTAATCAATTACCAAAATTAAGTTCAAAAAAATATTTTGGATTTTACTTATGGCAATTGATTGGAATACTCGTCTTGATATTTGTGAGCTTCGCTCTTCACAAACTACTTACTTACATATTCAGGCATGTATTGATGAGGATACTCAATAAGTATGGTAAGCTGGAGATTGGTAAAACATTCATTTTACCAGTGGCTAAACCGTTTAGTATGTTTGTGGTAATTGGAATTTTGGGTTTGTTTATTCCCATTATTCAATTACCTGCTACTTTAGGAAGGTATTCTATCTTGCTTTTAAATGGTTTAGTGCCATTTTATGCCGCTATCTTTTTCTACAAATTAGTAGATGTTTTTGGTGCCTATATGATGAATCTAGCGCATAGATCGGAGAATTCTTTGGATGAGCAACTGATGCCTTTGGTCAGGAAAGCACTAAAGACATTTGTAATTCTAGTAGGTGCATTGGCTGTATTAAAAGGCCTCGGTACGGACCTTTTGCCATTGTTAACGGGTCTTTCAATTGGTGGTTTGGCTTTTGCATTGGCAGCCCAAGATACACTGAAGAATTTCTTCGGTTCGCTTATGATTTTCATGGACAAGCCCTTTCATATTGGTGATTGGATTACCAGTGGTAGTGACATAGATGGTACAGTTGAAGAAGTAGGCTTTCGTTCTACCCGTATAAGGACCTTTAGGGATTCAGTTATTTATGTCCCGAATCATATCCTCTCTAATGCTAGTGTCGATAACCACGGATTAAGAAAGTACCGTAGGTTCTTTACAAGGTTGTCTGTTACTTATGATACTCCGACAACCTCAATTGAAGTATTTGTGAAGGGAATAGTGAAAATTGTAGAAGCACATCCGCATACAAGGAAGGATTATCATAATATTTTCCTTAACGATTATGCTGCAAGTTCATTAGATATCATGCTTTATGTGTTTTTTGAAGTGCCAGATTGGAATGCTGAATTGAGGTGTAGGCAAGAAATAATGCTTGAAGTCAATAATCTGGCGGAACATTTAGGAGTCAGGTTTGCGTTCCCAACACAAACATTGCACGTAGAGACTTTGCCAGGTCAATTGTCCCTAACTCCACAAGATTCAAGTACAATGTCAGAAAAAGAGAAATCTTTAGATGAATTCTTTAAAAAATAAGATTATTCACAAGTAAATAGATTATTAATGAAATTTGGAACAAAAGCCGTTCATGCAGGTGTAACGCCTGACCCTACTACAGGAGCTATTATGACTCCTATTTATCAAACGTCAACTTATGTTCAAAGGTCACCAGGTGATCATCAAGGGTATGAATATTCAAGAACACAGAACCCCACAAGGTTTGCTTTACAGGATAGTATTGCAGCATTAGAAAATGGTAAACATGGTTTGTGTTTTGCTTCAGGATTAGCTGCCATCGATGCTATAATAAAGATGCTGTCCCCTGGTGATGAGGTTATTAGTACAAATGATTTGTATGGCGGAACCTATCGCATGTTTAATAATGTATTCTCTAAATACGGAATTAAGTTTCATTTCATTTCAATGGCAGCGGCATCGAACATTGAGAACTATGTAAATGAAAATACCAAATTGATCTGGATAGAAACACCAACAAATCCGATGATCAACATCATTGACATAGAAGCAGCTGTCGCCATTGGTAAAAAGCATAACATCATGGTAGGTGTGGACAATACATTTGCTACTCCCTATTTGCAAAATCCATTAGATATGGGTGCTGACATCGTGATGCATTCTGTCACAAAATACCTAGGTGGGCATTCTGATGTAGTAATGGGTGCATTAGTGATTAATGATAATGAACTCGCAGAAAAACTAGCCTATATTCAAAATGCAACTGGTGGAATAACTGGTCCGCAAGATTGTTTTTTAGTTCTAAGAGGAATTAAGACACTTCACCTTAGAATGGAAAGACATTGTGAAAACGGAAAGAAAGTTGCTGAATACTTAAAGAATCATCCGAAAATTGGTAAGGTCTATTGGCCAGGGTTTGAGTCACATTCAAATCATGATATTGCCAAAAAGCAAATGAGGGATTTTGGAGGTATGATTTCATTTACCTTCACTGAAGATGACAAGGCCCTATCTTTTCGAGTGATGGAAAATTTTAAAGTGTTTGCTCTTGCTGAGTCATTGGGAGGTGTTGAGTCTTTGGCCAACCACCCAGCCACAATGACGCATGCCAGCATTCCTAAAGCGGAGAGAGAAGCTAATGGCCTACTAGATTCACTAATTAGATTGAGTGTAGGTATAGAAGATGCTGATGATCTGATTGCTGACCTGGAGCAAGCTATCGGATAATTATTGGCTGAATTGAGGTTGAGAACTCCTCATCTAAATCTTATGAAATTGAAAACCCCGCTATGTCGGGGTTTTTTGTTGAATTTTCAATCCAAATATTCTACGGTTCATCCACCATATATACCGGTTGAGAGAAATTATCTACTTTTTTTAGCCGTTGGAGTAAACTTTTATAGAACTCGAGCCGTCTTAGAAGCAGAACAAAGGATGAAAATGTTAAAGGTCAAGATTAACCTGAGTTCATAAAAAAGAAATAAGATTAAATACTACGGTCATGAAAAAATCAAACAGAATATCACAAAAAACAACATCTGCGATAGCAGCAATGATGTTAGGAGCAATCATCACATTTATGGCTGCTTTGAATTCTTTCGGTGAAACAAAAAACCTTACTCATACTGAGATCTCTGAAGATGAATTAGCAGAAATCGCAACACTTGAAAGGGCTTATACAGATACTTTTCAAAAGGAAATAACAATAGATTTCAATGCTGAAGAAGTAAGAACAATCAAGGTATATGATAACAATGATGAATTGTTAGAAACTATCGAATTGGGAGAAGGAGATGTAATCGAAAAAGCTAGTTCACGGAACTTAGTTCATAAGGCAGAGTTTCTATCAGAATACAACAATACATCGATCTATAAGATATCGATCTAAAATAAACAAGAGAGATTTTATTCGAAGGAGCCTATAGGCTCCTTTTTTTATGTTTTTATAGTTCCGTTCATATAAAAAGAGGGAGCCATATCAGCTATTTGAGCAGAGTTTCATAAATTTTGGGATTGATAGGAAACATGACCTTAAGACAAACCAAAAAATAATATTATGAACAAACTAAATATCGCTTCTAAATGGGTATTGAGTCTTGCGTTTCTTCTGTTTTTAACCATAACGTTAGAAACTGAAGCCCAACGTAGAAATAGGCGGAATACTGAACCGGCTGCTCCAGCAGTTGATTTGAACGCATCAATATACTCAGACATACAGTACAGGTCTATTGGACCTTTTAGGGGTGGAAGATCCGCTACGGTAACAGGAGTTCCTGGAAAACCTAATTTATTTTATATGGGTGCTACAGGCGGTGGTGTATGGCGCACTGAAAATGGCGGAACTACCTGGAATAATATATCTGACGGCTACTTTGGTGGCTCGATAGGAGCTGTTGCAGTAAGTGAGTCTAACAATCAAGTACTATACGTGGGTCAAGGTGAACAAACTGTAAGAGGTAATGTTTCTTCAGGATTTGAAGGGATTTGGAAATCGACAGATGGCGGAGAAACATGGAAGAACATGGGTTTGAAAGATGCCATGCATGTTGGAAGAATAAAAATACATCCTACCAATGCTGACGTTGCATGGGTTGCCGTAATGGGTGATCTATTTAAGTCTAGTGAAACAAGAGGTATTTATAAAACAACTGACGGTGGTAAAACATGGAATAAAAAGCTCTATGCCAATGCAGACGCAGGAGCAGTAGATATTTCATATGATCCAAATAATCCTGACTTCATGATGGCGAGTACTTGGAGAATAAGAAGAACTCCTTATAGTTTGACTTCAGGCGGTGAAGGTTCTGCAATTTGGCGTTCAAAAGACGGTGGAGAAAACTGGGAGAATGTAATTGAAAACACTGGAATGCCAAAAGGACCAATTGGAATCTCTGGAGTTTCGATATCTGCGGCAAATTCAAAAGTTATCTATGCAATTATTGAAGCTAATAAAGGTGGTGTTTATAAATCTACTGATGGTGGAGATACTTGGAGAAACACAAACTCTGACCGTGCTTTAAGACAACGAGCATGGTATTATTCTAGAATCTATGCAGATACTCAGGATGAGGACAGGGTATATGTAATGAACGTAGGATACCATACATCAAATGATGGCGGTAAAACGTTTGCAAGAAGGAATGCACCACACGGTGACCATCATGATTTATGGATTGCTCCAGAAGATAATAATAGATTAATAATTGCTGATGATGGTGGTGGACAGGTTTCTTATGATGCTGGAGATAGCTGGTCTACAATGATGAACCAACCTACTTCACAGTTTTATAGGGTTACTACTGATAATCACTTCCCCTATAGAATTTATGGAGCACAGCAAGATAATTCAACAGTAAGAATTGACCATAGGTCATTTGGTTTTGCAATTACAGAAGACAACTGGGAATCAACAGCAGGAGGGGAAAGTGCACATATTGCGCCAGATCCCACCAACCCTGATATTGTTTATGGAGGTAGCTATGGTGGTTTTTTAACGAGAATGGACCATGACAACGGTATTAGTAGAAATATTAACGCTTGGCCAGACAATCCAATGGGGCATGGTGCTGAAGATTATAAGTACAGGTTCCAGTGGAACTTCCCAATCTTCTTTTCACCGCATGATGCTGGTAAACTTTACACAACTTCAAATCAAGTACATGTTACTTATAATGAAGGACAGTCATGGGAAGTTATAAGTCCTGATTTAACAAGAGCTGAACCTGAGAAACTAGGTAAGTCAGGTGGACCAATAACATTTGATGATACAAGTGTTGAGTATTATGCAACTGTATTTTCAGCGACCGAGTCGGCTTATGAAAAAGATTTGATCTGGGCTGGATCAGATGATGGTTTAGTTCATGTCACTAGAGATGGTGGTAAAAATTGGACAAACGTAACTTCTGATATTATGCCAAAATATTTAATGGTGAACAGCATAGAAGCTGATCCTTTTGTCAAAGGAGGAGCCTATGTGGCAGGTACGCAATATAAAATGGGAGACTACGAGCCATATTTGTTCAAAACAAAAGATTACGGACAGACATGGACTAAAATCACAACAGGAATTCCCAATGATCATTTCACAAGAGTATTAAGGGCTGACCCTAAAAGACAAGGCTTGCTTTATGCAGGAACAGAAAGAGGATTGTTTATATCATTTGATGATGGTGCTTCTTGGAAACCATTTCAAAACAACTTGCCAATAGTTCCTATCACTGATATTGCTTTAAAAGATGATAACCTTATCGCAGCAACCCAAGGTAGAAGCTTTTGGATGATTGATGACTTGACAATTCTTCATCAACTGACTGATGAGGTCGCGCAGGCTGACTTCCATTTATTCAAGCCTATGGATGCTTACCGAATCGGAGCTGGTTTTCGCTTTAGACGAGGTGGAGGAAGTAGTGCAATGAATTTGCTGTATGGAGAAAATAAACCTGGTGGAGCTACAGTTTACTACAACATGAAAAATGCTCCAGAAAAAGGCACAAAGGTGAAAATGGAGGTGTTTGATCCTAATGGAGAACTGATTAAGTCATACAATCAAAAGGCAAAAGAGGGACTTAATACGTTCAATTGGAATATGATGTATGATAATGCAGAAGGTTTTGAAGGACTAATTATGTGGGCTGGTTCTTTAAGAGGACCAATGGCACCTCCGGGAGAATATACTGTTAAACTTTCTGTAGGAGACATTACACAAGAGCAAAAGTTCAAATTATTGAGAGATCCACGCTATCCTTCTACAGATGCCGACCTACAGGCACAATTTGATTTCTTGATTAAAGTAAGAGATAAATTGACTGAAACTCATGTTGCAATTAAGGACATTCGTTCCGCAAGAGAGCAAATGAAGACACTCACAGATAAAATCAAAGGAGATGATAATTATCAAGATGTCATGGATGCAGCAAAGGAATTGGATAAGAAAATGACCGAAATAGAAGAGACGCTTTATCAGACTAAAAACAGGTCTGGTCAAGACCCTTTGAATTTCCCAATTCGACTGAACAATAAATTAGCAGCATTGAATGGTGTAGCCGGTAGTGGTGCTTGGAGACCAACTGCCCAGTCAGAAACGGTAAGAGGAGAGCTTACTCAGAAGATTGATGGTGAACTTAAGAAGTTGGAAAGCATTATGCAAAATGACTTACCGGCCTTCAATGAAAAGGTGAAGCAAAAATCAATTGATGCAATTATCATCAAAAAGAAGAAGACTAAAAATGCAGATACTAGTACTTCTCCTTTAAATAATTAGAAGCAACAAAAGTTAAAATAAAAAAGGCATCCATTGGATGCCTTTTTTATTTTAACTCAAGTAAGTTTAATATTTTTCTAATTTGTGAAAGCGCTCTAGTTTCTCTTCTTTCAATGATCCGTTAGAGAAAAAAGCAACACCTTCAGCGCCACCATTTTTGGCTCCTTCAATTGCTAATTTAATTTCTTCAGGTTTAGTAGGAGGTAAGTAGATGCCTGTATGTAATGGAAATTTACCATTAAGCTCATCTACTCCTTGTTTCGTTGCGAATTCCACCCAGTCTACACCTTCTTCATAAAAGTCATTGTAGATCATAGGGAAAACCATGTCCAAATTCCATTCATTCCAAGATTGTCGAACGAGTTTTCTCGCTAAGTCCGGATATGGAAAAACAGCAGCTGATATTAATTTGTTTTCTGCGTGAACCGCTTTAGCTATTTGATTTACGAGATTAGTAACACTGTCCCATCTGTATTTCCTCCATTTTTCATCTGTGGAAGGATCATCTTGGTCTTTAGGATCATAACCATGCTTAGCTTTAAAATTAGACCTGCAAGTATCACAGTAACAAAAGTCATATTCAGGCATTTCATGGTCTTGTACAAGGTCATATTTAGCCCAGAGTCCTTTAGGGAGAATGACATCACAATAACGCACATA
>Ga0209223_10004540_pt1 | contig 12619 bp, 3 predicted proteins | sample COG_06_FD_184750 | JGI IMG/M metagenome (GOLD analysis project Ga0209223, IMG submission 184750) | Pelagic Microbial community sample from North Sea - COGITO 998_met_06 (SPAdes) (version 2) | ecosystem: Environmental > Aquatic > Marine > Neritic zone/Coastal water | place: Helgoland, sampling...
TAAGGGCAGTGCGATCTCGATCACCGCGGGTACACCGCAGGATTTCGTGACGCGTAACGTCGGGGTTGAAATGACCGTCACTCCAAACGTTGAGAACGATGATACCATCAGCCTTATCTTGGAGCCACGTGTCACTGAGTTTGAAGGCTTCGTCGAGTACGGTGGTCCCAGTGTTGCCCTAGATGGTAGTGGCACGACCGTCACTGTCCCAGCGGGCTTTTATCAGCCGATCTTCTCGGTGCGCGAAATCACCACCGAAGTCACTGTTTTTGACGGTGCGACCGTGGTCATGGGTGGTTTGACTCGTGATGAAGTGAAGACCGTCAATGATAAGGTGCCAATCTTGGGTGATATTCCAGGTATCGGTCGTCTGTTCCGTTCCGAAGGAGAGTCGCGCCAAAAGCGCAATCTGTTGATCTTCGTCACGGCCAATCTGGTCAGCCCAGGTGGTTCACCAGCTCGTCAGAACTATCGTAACGTGAATGCCAACTCATTGTTCCAGAATCCGACGATCATGACGCCTGCCGGTACCGTGAATCGTTCGATTGACGCAGTCGCGGAGTAGTTTGGCAATCTTGATAATTAGAATCTTTTTTAAAAAATATGAAGTATAAATCATTATTTATAACAACCGCCTTGTGTTTTATGGCGGCCATCGGCGTGTTCGCCGATCCAGTGATCAACGCTTCGCCTATTACTGGCCATCAGGGCACGTATGCGGTCGGGGACGAGGTGGTCTTCAACGTGACCTTTACTAATACCACCACAGTCGTGGTAGCGAATCCAAATAATGGACTTTCGCAGGGCGATGCAGATGCTACAAATAATGCGAATACCGCTAAGAATTTATCTGTGACGGGCTTTCTAATCGGCACTGATATTTACGGAAACCCCGTAGAAGTGCCTGTCAGCACCAGTGGTGGAAATCAAATTGGTCCCGACTCGACCCTTGAGATTGAGGGTAAAGTCACAATCCCCCAAGATGGTACGTTTCATAAGCTGCTCGGTGGTTATTCCATCCAGTTGTTCTATTCGTATGAGTTTACGCCTGTAGGCGGCACGTCCGAGACAGTTCCTGCTCCCCCAAACCTGCTGGTGCTCAATTCTACGACTGGTATTTTGGTCGATGTCCCTGCAAATTTGCAGGTCGTGAATCTCGCATATCCAGTCAAAACGTTTCGTGGTGGGGATATCATTGAGATGACCGCTTCGATCCGCAATGCGTCTGGTACCTCCGCAATTGTCCGCCCGCTGACTGCGGGCGAAGACTTCCGCACAGAGTTCTATCTCTCCGACGATGCCTCGATTGATCGTGATAATGATTTTCTTCTAGGCTTTTTTACATCATTTGCAGATGGAAGCTTTGTTGATGGTCAAACCCAAGTGCGCGCGATGCGCGTCAGTGGCACGCCAGCAGCCCTGGCTGATCCAGCGGATATCACTCAACCTGATCAGTTTGGTCGTACCTACATACCACAGCCAGATGATGGCTTTTTGGATATTGGTGAGACCATTAGTGTGACGCTCGAAGTGTTGGTTCCGACGAATTATACCGGCACATATTTTGCTGCGGCCTACACCGATTCGCTTGGCGAGATTGAAGAGCTGACGGAAGATGTGAATGCTAGCTTTGGCTATCAAGGTGATAATGTTTTTGTCGATAGCTTTACGCCGAATTTTCGAATTGCGTCAACGACTGCTCCAACAACTTTGGCGGTCAGTGAAGTGTCGGATGGCAACGGAGAATTGGTCACTGCCAGTGATGGTGTGAGTGATAATCCGTCGGTCAGTGAAGACGGTGTTTGGATCGCATTCCAATCGAATGCCACCAACCTCGACCCTGATTTCGACCCTGCTTTACTACAGAATCGTGGTTCGGAAAATGTAGCTGTAGGTAATTTTAATATCTACCTGCGCAATCGGGAAACCGAAGCAGTGACATTGATCAGCCGTGCAAACTCCGGCGTGATTGCGAACCGTGATAGTTACAATCCCTCAATCAGTGCGGATGGTCGCTATATTGCCTACGAGTCTTTGGCGTCCAATCTGACATCGGACGCGCAAGGCGCTGTTAGTCAGATTTATGTTTACGATAGGGTGTTAGATCGCACTGACCGGGTATCAAGTGATGAGGCAGGCTTCGCCTCCAACGGCAGCTGTTATACGCCATCGATTAGTGAAGATGGTCGTTTCATCGTGTTTGAATCGTTGGCGACTAATCTGGATGCCGCCAATGCGGCGACAATTACCGCCTCTCGCGCCGTGCAGGTCTTCGTGCATGACCGAGACCCGACTGTATCGGGCGACTTTGGTAGCGTCTCCGCTACGCACCTGATCTCCGCCTTTACTGGAATTGCAGCTGACAATGATGCCATGACACCGAAAATTTCGTTGGACGGCCGTGTGGTGGTGTTCGCCTCCAAAGCGTCGAATTTGGGCGTAGTTAACAATGGCTTTGTCACGCAAATTTGGAGTCGTGAACTCGGCCCTGATGGCGTGCCGGTGGGTGAACCCGTTTTGGTTAGTGTCAATACTGCTGGTGCTGGCGGTAATGCCGATAGCACTGAGCCTGCCATTAACGGCGGCCCCACCGCAGCTTACGGCCTGCAGATTGCGTTCGCCTCGGTCGCGACCGACTTGATTGCCAATGACACCAATGATATCGCAGACATCTTTGTCCGCGACTTCTTCGCTCCACCCCCAGCCGCCCCTGTCACCACTCGTGCCAGTGTCAGTAACCCACGTGTGGCCTTTGGTTCGATTGAGTTTTTGGGTGTGGTCGGTGCAAATAATATCTCTGCGAATCAGCCAGCAGTGGGCGATGAGATTATCCTTAATGACGGAATCAATCCTGCATTGACCCTTACTCTCTCCGCCATCGATATTGGCGCCACGACTGGTGAGACACGCGATAATTTGGTCGCTATGATTAATGCCGCTACGAACTTAAACATGGTCGCGTATGCCTCTGATGCGCCGACCGCGAATCTTGGTTTGGATGGTCACAATCCATCCATCCAGCTGTTTAACACCGTTCCGGGTGATCAGGGCAATCAACAGATCGATACCAATTCTGGAGTCCTTTTAACTAGCGATATGTCACAGGGTGGCACTGAAACCGGAAGATCTAATGACTTTCCCTTGGGCAATCCCGGTGGATTGGTTTTTGGTAGCCTGCAACCTGCGTTGGATCGCTCGGGTCGCATCGTGGCATTCCGTTCGCTGACCGGCGGCATCTCTGTTATACGCGATGGCTCACGTGTTTATAAGCCGCAAAGTCCGACTGAGGACACGCCTCGAGTGGGCGAGCTCATTCGCCCCCTGAACCCGACCTCTTCGAACGTCTATTTTCGCGATCGCGACCTCTCTGGAGCGGGCACGCTTGATCAAGTGGACAACACCGACACCAGTCGTGCCAGTGTGAATAAGTTTGGCTATCGCACCAATCAAGTGCTGGGCGTTGCGGATAGTGCCTCAAGCCGTATGCCCGCTTTGAGTGCCAATGGCCGTTTCATCGCTTTTGCTTCGGATGCCAACAACGCTGGCGGGCTACGTTTTGATCGCACCAATACACAGCCGCTAGATTCTAACAACAAGCGCGATGTGTTTGTCTATGACCGTAACGTGGTCGTGCCGACGACCCCTTCCACTCGTCTACCTTTTGTGGCGATTACCAGCCCAGAGTCAGGCATAAGCATTTCCGCCTCCTCTAGCTTCTTTATCTCCGCCAGTGCCCTTGGCTATGATGTGGCGACTGAGTCCTTCAGCCAATCTTCGATCAGGTCAGTCACTATTTACATCAACGGCGAGGAAGAAGCGGTACTCACTGCGCCGCCGTTCGTTACGCTGGCTACGCCCCGTGGCGATGGTCCCCTCCGAATTGTAGCTGTAGCGGAGGATATCAATGGAAATATCGCCACCTCGACCCCCGTCGAGATTACAGCCGAGGTGCTTTTTGCTGAAACACCGATACTGACATTGGTGAATCCAAATAGCCAAATCAATACGGAGTTTACATTAGGCCAGACGGTCGGACTGGCTGCAAGTGTCACGCAAACAGCAGGGAGCGCGATTTTCCGTCAGAATTACTCTTTCACGCGCGCTAGCTTTTATGTAAATGGAGTAGAAGTTTACACTACCGAGGCGGAATCTGATTTTATTTCAGCAGACTATATATTTGACCGTATCGGAGATCAGTCAATTACGGCATCGGTTATTTATCGACGTAACACACCCACTGGTTTCTTCGTAAACGTATTTGCTGATATTATTCAAGTTTCCGTCACGGATGTGGGATCGCCGGCGGTTCGGATGACGTCACCGACAAGCAACAGCACTATTGCGTTCGGGAGTAATGTCACCCTTTCCGCGCGTCCGACCGCAGTGAATGGAGAGGCTTTGACGGTGACTTATAAGCTGTTTATCCAGGCCGAGGGTACGGTGCGCGATCTGGGCACGGCCGATGCCTCCACTGAATTTGCTTTTGATTGGCAAGTGGATGAGCGAGGAGCACTGTCTTTCTTCGCTTTGGTCGAAGAGGTCGGAGCTGGCCAGACTGTTTCAAGCCGCATCGATGTCACCTCGGTGGTGGCGGATACCCTGCCGAGTGCAGAGATCACCAGTTTCAGCAATACCGACCCGTTTTCCGACCCGAAAACTCCGCGGACTACAGTGGAGTCGGGCTCGGTTGTCCTGCTGCGTGCCGATGTCACCGGCGAAAATAGCGATACCAACGATGTCGCCAACCTTCCACTCGGGGTTCAGTTCTTTGTTAACGACGTCTTAGTCGGTGGCCCAGGCACGGCAACGCAAGTCACACGCCAAGCGGGTTCTTCAATTTATGAACTTGAATGGGTACCATCGCTGGTGGGCGATGCCGATCGACTGGGTGCCACGATTGTCGCGGTTGTCACGTCCCGGGTGAATGGCATCTCGGTGAGTTCCTCACCAGTGTTCGTGGATGTGATCTCGGGTCTTACGCCTGTGGTCAATTTCACCTCTCCAACAGGGGACGTCGAGATTCAGGCGAATCAGCCCCTCGATCTACTCGCGAGTGCGCAAGTCTCGGGTAGCACGATTCGTGAGGTGCAATTCTTTTACCGGAATACTCCAGGAGACCCTCTTTCGGGCAACTTGATCGGAACAGATGCTTCGTCGCCTTACTCGGCTACATTCAGTCGCCCATCGGAAGGCACCTACTATATCTATGCCGTCGCCACCTCGACTACCGGGCGCACCGGCTTTACTGCCCCGATTAAAGTGACGGTTATTCCAGGAGTTGCGCCAACAGTGGGTGACGTGCAGAGCCCCGTTGATACGGTCACCTTAGGCTCGACCTTACCGCTGTCGATCACGGCTGGCGATAACGACGGCACGGTCGCTGGCGTAGACTTCTACAATGGCACAACTAAGCTTAATGCGACTCCAATTATTGCTGTATCGGGCATCAATTATGTATACAACTGGACGCCAACTGTGGTGGGCCCTTATGGTATCACTGCGGTGGCGACGGATGATACCGGTTTAATTACCAGATCAGCCGTGAAAACGATCACAGTCGTCGCAGCAGTTGGTCTGGTGCCGTCGGTTGATCTCTCGCTGTATCCACCAGAGGCGGGTGCGGAATCACGCTTCATCACTGGCAGTCAAATTGCCATCTATGTGAACGCTCTTGATGATGACGGTTCGATCTTCTCATCGGAAATCTATGTCGACGGTTTACTACAGTCAGGAAACGGAGACTCCGCAGTCTATGTCCCACCGACTAGCGGATCGAAAGCGATCACTGCGGTTGTGGTCGACGATGATGGTAATGTTGCAACGACTTCGATCACTGCATTTGTGTTTGGTTCAGGGCCACGACCTGGTGTATCGATCGAAAGTCCGGTTGTTGACCAAGTGTTTTACTTGGGCGATGATGTTGTGGTTCGAGCGCGAGTGGATTCCGTAGGTCTTAATGTCGATACTATCTTTCTGCTACAGGATGGTAGGCTGATCAAGGTTCAGGGTTCAGACTCGGCGGTAGAGCCCGATGTGTATGAATTCACTGTTGCTCAAGCCGATGTTAAGGACGACATCGAGTTTCGAGTCGGCGCCTCTTATGATATCGTATATCCACTCTTCGTCGGACGTAACGAACAAGGCGTTGCACAATTTGAGGAGTTCGATTTCGCAAAAGTCGGCCTATCTTCCGCGGTATCAGTTGACGTCCAAGCGGGCATCGCACCGACGATTGCTATCGTCGGGTTTGCCGATGGTGACAAGGTTCGCTATGGTAGCACGATACCAGTGCCCGTCACAGTGCAGCCGACTGCTTCCGATAGTAGCCTTGAGGTGGAGCTGTTTGCTAATGGTATACCGATCGGTACTAATTCGACGGCGCCCTTTGGTATTGACTGGGAGGTGACTCAAACCGGCCCTGTTGATCTCTACGCTGTTGTGACGGAAACCCTCGCAGGTTCTACAACACAATTGACGCGCAAATCTGAAACGATCCAGCTGAATTCGGCAGTCGGCCAAGCACCAGTAGTCAGCGCTGTGCAAGTGGTGCCAGTCAATACGGTCACCTTAGGCAATATAGTGACCCTGAGTGTGACCGCTGGTGACAGTGATGGCACTATTCAAAGCCTAGACTTCTACAGCGGCGGCGTGTTGCTCGGTGCGGGCACGCTGAGTGGCGGCAACACTTACACGCTCGCTTGGACGCCAAGTGCAGCGGGTACTTATGCTCTGAGTGCGATTGCTAAAGACAACGCCCAGTTCATTGGAATCAGCGCAAATGCAACCACTGTGACGGTGGCCCCGAACGCAGCGCCGACCGTGGGTAATGTGCAAGTGCCCGTCGGTACAGTCACCTTAGGCAATACGGTGACGCTGAGTGTGATCGCTGGTGACAGTGATGGCAGTGTGGCGAGTGTGAACTTCTACAATGGCAGCGTGTTGCTCGGTGCGGGTGCGCTGAGTAGCGGCACCACTTACACGCTAGCTTGGACGCCAAGTACAACTGGTGAATACAGCCTGATTGCGGTTGCTCAAGACAACGAGCAGTTTGTTGGAACCAGCTTGAGTGCAACTTCTGTGACGGTGGCTGCGAACATAGAGCCGACCGTGGGTAATGTGCAAGTGCCAGTCAATACGGTCACCTTAGGCGATACGGTGACCCTGAGTGTGATCGCTGGTGACAGTGATGGCAGTGTGGCGAGTGTGAACTTCTACAATGGCAGCGTGTTGCTCGGAGCGGGTGCGCTGAGTGGCGGCGCCACTTATACGCTAGACTGGACGCCAGATGCAGTAACCACTTACAACGTGACAGCGATTGCCACGGATAATTACGGTCTGAATTCTGCACCAAGCGCGAGTGCAACCACTGTGACGGTGGAGCCACCTGCTCCGATTGTTGATCCTACAGTCAGTTTTGTCTCTCCGATCGGAGATGTCGAGCTAGTGCCTTATGAGGCTACAACAGGGGATGGCACTGCAACAGGGGATGACGAGGTTGCGCCAGTAGGTGCGACCGTTACTCTGCAAGCGAGTGCACGAGTCGATGGCGGCACGATTAGTCAGGTGGAATTCTTTTATCTGAATGCACCGGGTAACCCTCTGTTGGGAACCCTAATTGGAACTGATACGTCGTCGCTTTACACGACAGAATTCAGTAGCGGATCGGAAGGCACCTTCTACATATATGCGGTCGCTACCTCGAATACTGGGGGCATTGGCGTGACTGCCACGCCGATTCAAGTGACGGTGGCTGAGCCTGTTGTGCCTGAACCCAGTGAAGACGAGCAGTTCATCTATGAGATGTTCGGGAGGATACTCGGGCGCAGTCCGACGGATAGCGAGGTGGCCGCTGGCTTGGACGAATTGGATGGCTCGCTGGAATCGCGAACCGCTTATGTGGTCGATTTGTTGGAGTCTCCCGACCTGGACGACACCTATCTGGCGATGCTGGTTTATCGCACGATGCTCGGTGAATGGCCAGACGCTGAGGAGCTGGCACTCGCCCGCGCTAATTTGTCTGGAGGCACAGTAGGCTCGAGTAGCCAGACGGGTAGTATTGAGGCCGGAGGTACGGAGACATTTGAATTCTTTTATAACGTGGGAGATGCTGTCACTATGCGTGTCACGCAGGATGCATCAGGTAGTAGTCCTCTGATCTATTCCACTCTGACGATCAAAAGCCCGACCGGTGCGGTTGTTGACGATGGTGTTGGCGGTTTCTTTAACCCGAGTCTGTTGCTGGATTTCACTGTGACTGAAGCGGGCACTCACACTGCGATTGTCGGTGGCCAATTTAACATCGATGCGGGTGATTTCACGATTACATCGCTTTCGTCCAGTTCAGGAAGCTCGAATACTGCTTCGGCGGAATCACTGGTCACCGCGTTAATTCCAGAGTTTGAAAGTCGTTTCAGTATGACTTTCCCGCAACCGTCACCGTCTATTGCAGGGCAATCGGCAAATGATTTGGTGACGCAACTGTTCCGCAATAAGCACAGTACTGCGCCGAGTGCACTCGCGCTGAGCCGCTTGTCTCTGTCTTTGACGGGCGTGGATACGAACTTAGGGCAACTGATAGTTCCGGGCTATTCAGGTAGTACCGCTGCATTTGTGGCTGCATTCGCCCTGGATAATCAACTCAGCCAAAATGGCCTCTCCAGTGAGCTGCTTTATTCAGTGCCGAATGATGCGACTAAGGACATGCAGACGGCATTGCTCATTGCGACGCTGCTCGACGAAGATCCGACAGAGGCACAGATTGCACAATACGCTGGCATGACTAATGAAGAAGTGGTCGAGGCAATTCTGAGCGAAATCCTCGATTTGTGGCCGAGCGGCTTTTCGCCTGAAGCCTATTTGTCTCGTTATGGGGACCTAGCAGCTGCCTTTGGCACCGATTACAATGCAGCCTGGCAGCATTATTTGAATGTCGGCGTGACTGAAGGTCGTACGCACAGTGACAGCTTTTCCATCGATGACTACCTGTCCTTGAACCCGGACGTAGCCGCAGCCTTTGGCAGTGATAAACGAGCTGCACTGGAGCATTGGTTTAATTATGGGATGAATGAAGGACGGCAGGCGCTTGTTTCCTGGCCGAGCGGCTTTTCGCCTGAAGCCTATTTGTCTCGTTATGGGGACCTAGCAGCTGCCTTCGGCACCGATTACAATGCAGCCTGGCAGCATTATTTAAATTACGGCGTGACTGAAGGTCGTACGCACAGTGACAGCTTTTTCATCGATGACTACCTGTCCTTGAACCCGGACGTAGCCGACGCCTTTGGCAGTGATAAACGAGCGGCACTGGAGCATTGGTTTAATTATGGGATGAATGAGGGCCGGCAGGCGTTCGTTTCCTGGCCGTTTGGCTTTTCGCCTGGAGCCTATTTGGAGCGCTATCCCGACGTTGTAACTGCCTTTGGCTGGGATTACAATGCGGCGTGGGAGCACTATCTGTATTACGGCGTGACTGAAGGTCGTACGCACAGTGACAGCTTTTTCATCGATGACTACCTATTCCTGAACCCGGACGTAGCCGCAGCCTTTAGCGGTGATGACCAAGCGGCGCTGGAGCATTGGTTTAATTATGGGATCTATGAGGGCCGGCAGACGTTCGTTTCCTGGCCGTTTGGCTTTTTGCCTCAAATCTATTTGGAGCGCTATCCCGACCTTGTAACTGTCTTTGGCTGGGATTACAATGCGGCGTGGGAGCACTATCTGTATTTCGGCGTGATCGATGGTCGTACGCACAGTGACAGCTTTTTCATCGATGACTACCTGTTCCTGAACTCGGACGTAGACGCAGCCTTTAGCGGTGATGAGCAAGCGGCGCTGGAGCATTGGTTTAATTACGGAATCTATGAGGGGCGAGCCACCATGCGCTGATAGCGACCTTTGCATCTAGTCAATTGCTTGGAATCCAGCACATCCATAACTTGGGTCAAAACGAGTCTTTCTTGGTTCGTCCCTTATTGAGGATGAACCAAGGTCGCTCATGTTAGTCCGTTCAAATGCAGGACATTGCTTTTTATTTATCGTCGAGTCGGCTTCAAGTGCCTCTCCTTATTGGGCTTTGAGCTATATCATCTCGAACAACGAGGTGATATAGCGCGGGCTGCGATGGCACGGTAGCGGGCTCTGAATCTTTCAGCAACGATTGAGGGCCGCACGTGACGAGCATCTGAACTGCGACCTTCGGCAGTTGCGACAGTTTAACGGATGTGACGGTCTCCTCTCTCCTAACGAGCATCGGAGAGCAGGCCTTTTATGGATTTAATAGCCTAGTCAGTGTTGTTTTAGAGGGTAGTGTCGCTCCGACTCTTCGAAGTCATGCCTTTGAGGATATCGCCACTGAGGTAGCGATTAAATATCGTTCGAGCCCGAGGGCATACCTAAGCCGACTTAGCCAGCTAGCATTCATAGGTAAGCAAGTAGGCCTTCCATTCTCGGAACTCCTGGGCACAGGCGTCTACTGAAATTCGTACAAGCACCAGTTTTAGCTAAAAACGTAAAAGTTAAACGATTTAGAGATGAGATATTATGAAATTTAAAACAGAAATCGGCGAGCTATCCGAATCTTGAAAAACGCGCTGAACAGTGCCTCAATTAGGACGGGTTCTAGATAGTGACTTTCGCAACGGGAGACGCCACAATTGCATGCGGGCTCATGCTAATTGTCAAGGTGACAGCATCTTCGAATCGCGTATAAGACGCTCTGCCAAGACTGGCGATTTTACCCTCACGGGTGCCTCCGCCGATTAATTCTGCGCTCTTGTATTTCGTGGTAAGTGCGCTTACTGTATGTACATCATGATCGATCTCGTTAAAAAAACAATGTTGGCTGGCATAGGCCTAGCCGTCGTGACGAAGGACAAGGTTCTGGAGTCGCTCGATGAATTAGTGCAAAAGGGTAAGCTGACCAAAGAGGAGGCGGCCGCGATGTCCGAAAAAATTGTGGAGGAGGGCAAGACGGAGACCGAGAAGGCCAAGGTCGAAGCCAGTAAGCTCTTTATCGATATGCTTAACCGCGCCAATGTCGTGACTAAGGATCAGTACGATGCGCTCGCCGCACGTGTGACCGAACTTGAAGGCAAGCTGCATAAGGAGTTTCCGAATGGTGAGTAGCAGTTGAGTTGTTTGTTGGAAGTTGTTGGATGCTTGGAGCGCGTGTAGGCACGATGAATTATGGGACGTATTGACCGTTTTGAGGATTTGGATTGTTGGAAGGCTTGCCGCGAGTTGCGCGTGTTCGTGACTCGTGAGATCACGCCTCAATTACCTGCGGAAGAACGCTATCGCCTAGTCGATCAGCTGATTCGTGCGGCACGGTCGACCACTGCGAATATCGCGGAGGGTTTTGGGCGCCGGCACTATCTCGATAACGCCAAGTTTATTCGCAATAGCTTGGGCTCTCAGCATGAATGTCTGGACCATTTGATCACTGGCAACGACGAGAGGATGATTTTTGACGAGCAGTTAGCAAATTTCAGAGTGATTTTTGAAAAGTCGTCGGCGCTTTCGAACGGCTATGCGAGCTATTTGGCTCGAACTGCGAAGAAGTAGTTTCTAACAACCAACAACGTTCAACTAGCAACTCACTTGAAACCTTTCAATTATCTATCCAACGCCGTCCGAGCGCCAGAGATCGTGGCGATCCTGGTGCGTTGGGGGTTTGAGGATTTATTGCTGCAACTGGACACGCCGCAATTTTTGCTGCGCAATTTAGTGCGTAAGAAGGTCACGCATCTGACGCCTTACGAGCGGGTGCGCAATGCCTGCGAGGAATTGGGGCCGATTTTTGTCAAGTTTGGCCAGATTTTGAGCACCCGCCCGGATCGCTTGCCGGAGCCGCTGGTGATGGAGCTCAAGAAGCTGCGCAGCCAGGTGGAACCGCAGGCATTTGAAAAGATCGAGCCGGTGCTGCTGAAGGATTTGGGTTGCCCAATCACTGAGGTGTTTGCGCATTTTGAGCCGACTCCAGTGGCGGCCGGCTCGCTGGGCCAGGTGTATAAGGCTAAGCTCATTTCCACCGGCGAGTGGGTCAGCGTCAAGGTGCAGCGCGCGGATATCCACAAGACAATTTCGGCGGACTTGGAGATCATTGGTTGGTTTGCCAAGCAGCTACATGCACGGGTAGCAGAACTGCGCCCCTATAATCTGCCAATGTTGGTGCAAGAGGCAGAGAAGCGTTTGCAGGAGGAGCTGAATTATAACAACGAAGCGGACAATGCGGAAATTTTTAGCGCGCTGAATACGCAACAAGAGCGCGTGTTCGCGCCGAAGGTCTATACCACCTTTACCACCCGCCGGTTACTGGTGACGGAATGGGTCGACGGGGTCGCGCCGGATCAGGCGGTGCTGCCTGAGGCCGATGCCTGTGAATTGGCGCGGCAAGGTGGCGAATCGGTGTTTCACCAAATTGTTGGTACCGGCTTTTTTCATTCGGACCCACATTCTGGTAATATGCTGATCACGCCAGATCAGCGCATTTGTTGGTTGGATTGGGGCCAGGCGGGACAGATCACCCTAGAGATGCGCTATTTACTGGTCGATCTGTTTGCCGCAATCACTGATCGCAACGCGGCGAAAGTGATTCGTGTGGCAGAACGGATGGCGGTGAATA
>Ga0209223_10004541_pt1 | contig 12617 bp, 11 predicted proteins | sample COG_06_FD_184750 | JGI IMG/M metagenome (GOLD analysis project Ga0209223, IMG submission 184750) | Pelagic Microbial community sample from North Sea - COGITO 998_met_06 (SPAdes) (version 2) | ecosystem: Environmental > Aquatic > Marine > Neritic zone/Coastal water | place: Helgoland, sampling...
AAAACGCTCTAGATCTACCTCTAGAGCGTTTTTTTTGTTTTTTTCTTTGGGGTTTTTGGAATTTTTTTAGTAAAAATTGATATTTTATAGCTATTTTGGGCTATTTTTGTCGATTTTTTGCTTTTCTTGAAATGACACATATGTGCCATAAATAGACTTTAAGTCTTGGTATATAGGGGTTGAAGGCTTTGTTGGTTATCTCATCTATAGTAATTCTCTTAAAAATTATATAATTGTTTCTTGAGCTTGATGCCATTTTGTGCTATACTCAATTTAGACGGAAATTTTATTTCCTAACAAAATTCAAATTTTATTAATTAAATTATTATAGTTATGAAAATGCAAAAAATTCTTTCAACAATAGCTGCAGTTGGTTTAGTTGCTTCTTCTAATGCTGCTTTTGCAGTTCCTGGAAATGGAAATGGTTCATTAAGTAATCCTAACGCTTCTTCAGCCGCTTCAAAAGAAATTAAAATATTTGTTAAATCTCGTGTGAGAATAACAGGTTTTTCTGATTTCGAGTTTTCTGATTGGAAAATTGGTGATGGTGATATTACTCATACAGATGATGTTTGTATATATGCCAACAGCGCTGCTGGTTATAATGTAGCTGCTACTTCTACTAATGGAGCCTTCAATTTGAGTTCAGCAGATAATACTCACAATCTTCCATATGCATTAGATTGGAATGATGGTGCAGCTGATGAAGCTTTGGCTTATGGCGTTACAACAACCAATAACTTTACTAACGCCTCAAGAGTAAGTGCGAATTGTGGTGGTGGAGATAACTCCGCTCTTAAGCTAACTATCTTGGCTACTGACTTACAACAAGCTCCTGGTGTTGATAGTGCATATATCGATACTGTAACTATTACAGTTACTCCAGCTTAGTTAGAAAACTAATATATAAGTAAGTTATAATCACAATAAAGACTAAAAACTAAGATAAAAATATAGCCAATATCCAGCTTTGCTGGATATTGGTTTTTTTTAATATTATACCATTTCCCATCTTTAAGATAAATTAGTATTTATTAAATTTTAGCTTCATCCTTTTCAATTTTAAAAGCCGTAAAGCTTTGGGCCTTATACTATTTTAACTTTCTAATCGACCATTTATACTTTATCTTTTGGTATAAAATTTATCATAAAAATCTTGATGTATATCATTATACATACAGCGATTTTTATGATAAATTTTATCCTCAAAATATTTTGTCTAAATGGTCAATTAGAAAGTTAAAATGGTATTATGAGTATATGGCCTTCGTGAAGGCCTTCATTTTACAACTTTTAAAATTCAAAAATATTTATTTAGATCTAGCTACTTCAATTAAAACTTCGCTTCTTCTCAAGAAGGGAATGGTCCATGGCGGATTATAGCCAGCATATATTGGTTGGCCAATTTTTTTATAACCATTATCTTTAATCCATTCTTGTAATTTTACTGAATTATCTTGGAATTTATCTTCGCTAAACAAGCCACTAAATCTAATTGCCGCCATTAAAGCTCCTGCCCTACTCTTAATTTTAATATTATTATCAAGTGGCTTTGGTAGACTATTTAGGTCATATTTTTTTGGCAAAATAAAGCTCATGACTCTTTTTTTACCCTTTTTTTCTACTAAAACTGGTGAGGTCATGGCAATTTTTTGACCTTTTGATTGCTCTACCAATACCGGAGAAGTCATTGAAATATTAGCTTTTGTACTATTGTTGCCAAAAATATATTTGGCCAACCTTCTAAAAGCTATATTATTGCTTTTATCAAAATTATCACTTTCAACCTCAGTGTAAGCTGATATAAAATCGTCATATCGCCTTATTTCAAACTCTAGCTCTTTTTGATACGAAGTGTAAGAGGGTTGCTCGGTTGTATTAACTCCAAAAACAGAACATGCAGTTACAAAAATCATGGCAAGAAATAATATTAAATAGCGTGAAATATTTGACGACATGATATATAATTGATTGATCGCTTTTTTGTTGATTAAGTTATAATTATAAAGCTAATTATTTCTGATCTTGATTGCCCGCCTTCTCAAGATCAGCAACTGCTTGAGCAATGGAAATAGATTCCATCATGCCACTTTGATCAGGATTTGGCCTTAAAATACTAACTGATTGATCTTTAAATTGTCCATTAGATAGCTGCTTCAATATTTCAGCAACCGCTACAAAAGGACTAATTATGTCAATTATGTAAAGCTTATCTCCTGAGTTCCAATCTTGTGGAGATAATCTTAAAATACCTGATTGTAACCTACTTTCAACATCAGCATTGACATTGGCCCATGATACAAAGGCAATAGGTTCATTTTGTTTATTTCTAAATAACGAAAATTGCCTAGAAGCAATTGGTGGAATTATAAGCCACTCAAAGTCATGAGAAAAAAGATATTTATGAGTCGGTGCTTTTGTTGCTAACAAAAGAGCAGAACCAAGTGCGCTTTCCATTGCTACATGCTCTGGAACATTAACATTACTTTGATTATCTTTGGACATTTTTGATTAATTTATATTTTTAACAAAAAATAGAATTATTAGGTAGAGAACTAACGATATCTAATATCTATAAATTCAAATATTTATTATTTAAACAAATAATTAAATATTATTATAAGAAAATTTCTCAGATTTTTTACCGCCATGAGTTACCGCACCGTATCTTGCAGAACCTACAGTTTTACTATATTTCCACAAAGCGCCACTTTGATAATCATTTTCTTTGGCTTGCCAAGATTTTTTTCTGATATCAATCTCCTCTTTAGTTAAGTCAACATCAATACTGCCTTTTTTAGCATCAATAGTAATTTTATCGCCATCCTTAAGCAGCGCAATCATGCCGCCATCATAAGCTTCTGGACTAACGTGACCTATGCAGAACCCCCTTGTGCCACCAGAAAATCTACCATCGGTAATTAAAGCTACTTTATCACCCATTCCTTGACCATAAATTGCAGCGGTTGTAGCTAGCATTTCACGCATACCCGGCCCCCCTTTTGGCCCTTCATAGCGAATTATTAAAATATCTCCTTCTTTATATTGCTTATTTTCTACAGCTTTAAAGCAATCTTCTTCCGAGTTAAAGCAGCGCGCTACGCCTTTGAAAACTAGCTTATCTTGCGCCATACCAGCAACTTTTACAATGGCGCCATCAATTGCTAAATTACCTTTTAAAGTTACCACGCCACCAGTTGGCGACAGTGGTTTTTTTGGATGATAAACAACTTTTTGATCCAAATTAAACTTAATATCTTTTAAGTTTTCTGCCATTGTTTTGCCAGTAATAGTTAAGCAATCACCATGAATATAGCCTTCGTCGAGAAGTACTTTTAATATCATCTGAACACCTCCAGCTTCATATAAATCTTTAGCAACATATTTGCCACCGGGCTTCATATCGGTAATATAAGGAGTTTTTTTAAAAATCTTACCAACATCAAAAATATCAAAATCAATGCCACATTCATTCGCGATAGCTGGCAAATGCAGAGCAGCATTTGTTGATCCTCCAGTTGCTGCTACAATTACCGCAGCATTTTCTAAAGATTTAAGAGTAACAATATCGCGTGGCTTAATATTATTTTTAATAAGATCAACAACAGTGCGACCTGATTCGTAAGCATATTCATCCCTTGATTCATAAGGTGCCGGTGCCCCAGAGGATCCGGGCAAAGCCAATCCAATTGCCTCACTAACACATGCCATAGTATTGGCAGTAAATTGCCCACCGCAAGCACCAGCACTTGGACAAGCGGCTTTAGTTAAAAGCTGCAAATCTTCTTCACTAAGATTACCAGCATCTCTTTGACCAACCCCTTCAAAAACGTCGACAATCGTTACATCTTTTCCTTTAAACCTACCCGGTAAAATCGAGCCTCCATACATAAAAACCGAAGGTACATTCAAGCGACACATCGCTATCATCATTCCCGGTAGCGATTTATCACAACCAGCAATTCCAACCAAAGCATCATAACAATGACCTCGAACCGTCAACTCAATAGAATCAGCAATAACTTCGCGAGAAACAAGAGAAGATTTCATGCCTTGATGACCATTAGCAATACCATCAGTCACGGTAATTGTGGTGAATTCTCTTGGGGTTGCTCCCGCTTCTTTAACGCCCTTTTTTGCTGGCTGGGCCTGCCTTTGCAGAGCTATGTTACAAGGAGCTGCCTCGTTCCATGCCGTTACCACACCAACAAACGGCTTATCTAAATCATCATCTGTTAGACCATCTGGATAAAGATCTGTTTTGATATTGTAAAGCATGGTCTTGCGCCCTTCGCAACCATGCGAATGAGTAACATATCTTGAGGGAAGTTTGGATTTGTCAAATTTCATTTAATCGATAAAAAACAATAAATTATTAATTTTCTAAGGTTGTTATTAACCAATAGTAATTATTGGCATAGCCTTATACTGGGCATTGCTTAGCAAGTAAACCTGAATCCTAGTTTCTATAAAAAATTTAGCTATGGATCTGTCTTTTATCGACAGCCATTGCTGCTTCTTTTACAGCCTCATTGTAGGTTGGATGGGCATGGCAAGTTCGAGCAATATCTTCAGCGCTACCGCCAAATTCCATAGTTACCACCGCTTCGTGAATTGTATTGCCAGCTTCTCGAGCAATTATATGAACCCCCAAAATACGATCAGTTTTTGCGTCAGATATGACCTTCACAAAACCCTGATCATCAAAAGTTGCACGCGCTCTTGAATTGGCCATCATTGAGAATTTACCTGCTTTATAAGCAACACCTTCTTTTTTAAGCTCTTCTTCAGTTTTTCCAACTGAAGCTACCTCTGGATAAGTATAGATGACATTAGGAATGACATCATAATTAACATGGCCAGCTTGGCCAGCTATAATTTCAGCAACAGCCACCCCTTCATCTTCGGCCTTATGCGCCAACATTGGGCCAGTGGTCACATCGCCAACAACATAAATATTATCAACACTAGTTTTTAGATGATTATTTTCAATAAAGCCCCTTTCATTAACTTTCACGCCAGCATTTTCTAAACCTAAATTTTCAGTATTTGGCTTGCGTCCAATAGCCACCAAAACAATATCCGCCGCTAACTTTTCTGTGTCGCCACCATTAGCTGGCTCTATCTCAACCTCGGCTCCATCTTTTGATTTTTTAACTGAAGTAACTTTAGTTGATAAACGAAATTTAAAGCCTTGTTTTTCAAGAATTTTTTGAAAATTACGCGAAACTTCATTATCCATAGTTGGTGTAATTTTATCAAGATATTCGACAACCTCTACTTCAGCACCAAATCTACTCCATACTGATCCAAGCTCCAAACCAATAACGCCGGCACCAATGATAATCATTTTTTTTGGCACCTTTGTTAAATCCAAAGCACCGGTTGAAGAAATGATTATTTTTTCATCGATCTCAACATTGGGTAATTTTGTAACTTCTGAACCAGTGGCTATAATAAAATTTTTAGCAGTTATTTTTTCTTTATTTTTTCCATTAATTACCTCGATTGTGTTTTTATCAAGAAACTTACCATGGCCCTCAATCTGCGTAACTTTGTTTTTTTTAAATAAGCCAGAAATTCCTTGGGTAAGGCCAGAAACTATATCATCTTTATTTTGCACTAGCTTCTTAACATCTATTTTTGGCTTTGATATTTCAATTCCTAATTTATCAAAATTGTCCTTGGCATCATGAAATTTATGCGATATTTCTAACATCGCTTTTGAAGGTATGCAGCCTACATTCAGGCAAGTTCCGCCCAAAACTTTTCTCTTTTCAACACAAGCAACTTTCATTCCTAATTGCGCTGCACGAATTGCCGCAACATAACCACCTGGACCACCGCCAATAATTACTAAATCAAAATTTTGAGTCGCTGAGTTTTGAGACATTTTTTTTATTAATTAATTTGATAAATGTTAGATAAATAAAATGTATAAGCCGCCATAAAGTCAATAACAAAATCCTTAACTCAATATTAAAGCATTGTGTAAAGGCCGAAATTAATATTACAAAATATCCCTAGTTATCCAGCCTCCTCCCAAAACTCTGCTATCTTGATAAATAACACAAGCTTGGCCCGGCGTGACAGCTCGTGTCATTGATTTCATGGTAATAAGTGCCGAATTATCTTTTTGTATTTCGATTAAGGCGCTTTGCTCTTGTTGAGTTGAGCGCAGCTTTACTTGAGACTTTATTTTCACGCCTTTATCAATATCTAGCGCTAACCAATTTATATCACGAATTTTAAATTGTTGATTTTGCAAATACTCTTCTTCACCAACATAAACTATATTTTCCTTGGGATCTATTTTTATTACATAAAGCGGCGTGGCATATGAGATGCCAAGGCCCTTTCTTTGTCCTAGTGTAAAATTGATAATGCCATCATGCTCCCCTAATTTTTCATGGGTTTTTATATGCAAGAAATTACCTTTTTTAAAAGCAGTGGGACGATATTTGCGAATTACCTGCGCATAATCGCCATTAGGCACAAAGCAAATATCTTGTGAATCTGGCTTATTGGCAATTTCAAGGCCAAATCTTTGTGCTTCTTGTCGAGTAAATTCTTTATCATTGCCACCTAAAGGAAATCGCAAAAATTCTAATTGCTCGTAAGTAGTAGCAAATAAAAAATAACTCTGATCTTTAGCGGGATCAATTGCCTTATGAAGTTCGACCATATTATCTTTGCCTATTTTACGCTGGATATAATGACCGGTTGCCATGCAATCGGCATCTAAATCTTTAGCCACCTGCAATAAATCACGAAATTTTACAGATTGATTGCATTTTACGCAAGGAATTGGCGTTTCACCCTGCAAATAGCTATCAGCAAAATCATCTATTACCGACTCCTTGAAGCCATCTTGGTAATTTAAAACATAATGCGGAAAATCAAATTTAGCCGCTACTTTTTTAGCATCATAAATATCAACGCCAGCGCAGCAGGCATTTTTCTTCTTTAATGCTTCACCAACATCATAAAGCTGCAAGGTTATGCCAATTACATCGTAACCTTGCTCCTTAAGCTGACAAGCAACAACCGAGGAATCAACACCACCAGACATAGCAACTACAACTCTGGTATCTGACTCTTTCTTGTTAAAACCCAAAGAATTCATAAAATTTTTATAATTAGATCTTTTATTTTGATTTCTAGCCATTTATTTATAACTAATACAGCCCAACAATCCTTTAAAAATTGCCAATTGGCAAACTAAAATTAACATTAAAGACATGACAAAGTCAAATATTGCAACACTTAAGTTACCTAACGGCAAAGAGATAAATATGCCAGTTTATGAAGCAACTATTGGTCAAAGCGTTATAGATATCACCTCTCTTTACAAAGAAAGTGGCATGTTTACTTATGATCCTGGTTATTTAGCTACCGCTTCTTGCGAGTCAAGAATCACTTTTATTGATGGTGAGAAAGGAATTTTGCGTCATGGTGGCTATTCAATTGAAGAGTTGGCACAAAAAAGTAGCTACCTTGAAGTATCTTACCTACTTTTAAATAATGAGCTACCAAATAAAAAACAATTTCAAGATTTTGATAAAAATATAAAAGATAATATGCTAGTTCATGAACAGCTTAGCATTTTATATCGCGGCTTTCCGCGCAGAGCGCATCCAATGGCTATTATGGTGGGAGCAGTAGCCTCTCTATCAGCTTTTTATCATGAAAATATTGATATCAATACAGAAGAAGGTCGCCTTGAAGTTGTTTATGAAATAATTGCCAAAATGCCTACCTTAGCTGCCATGGCTTATAAATATTCAATTGGCGAACCTATAGTTTATCCAAGATCGGATCTTGGTTTTGCTGAAAATTTCCTACATATGCTTTTTGCTACGCCTGTGCAAAAATACAAAGTTAGTCCCATAATTGCCAAAGCTATGGAGATGATTTTTATTTTACATGCTGATCACGAGCAAAATGCCTCTACTTCAACTGTTAGACTAGCTGGCTCTTCTGGGGCCAATCCATTTGCCTGCATCGGCGCTGGCATTTCTTCACTTTGGGGGCCAGCTCATGGTGGCGCTAACGAAGAGGTGATTGAGATGTTGCAAGAAATCGGTAGCAAAGATCGAATTCCTGAATTCATCAAGCGTGCCAAAGATAAAAATGATTCATTTAGATTGATGGGCTTTGGTCACAGAGTTTACAAAAATTATGATCCAAGAGCGGCTGTTTTAAAAGAAGCTTGTCACGAAGTATTGCAAGAGCTTGGTATAAAGGATCCATTGCTTGATATCGCTCAAGAACTCGAAAAAATTGCTCTTAATGATGATTATTTCGTTGAGCGTAAATTATTCCCTAATGTCGATTTTTACTCTGGTATTATTTATAAAGCCCTAAATATTCCATCAAATCTTTTTACAGTTATATTTGCTATTGCTAGATCTGCCGGATGGATTTGCCAATGGAAAGAAATGATCGAGGATCCCAAGTTTAAGATTGGTCGCCCAAGACAACTTTACAAAGGCTATGTCGAAAGAGGCTATGTCGATATAAATAAGCGCTAGATAAAATTTATCAATTTCTAGCAATTATTTGTTATGAAAGAAATCTTAATAAAAGATAAAAATTATAACATTATTGCTAAAAAAAGCGATAAGGCCAAGAGGACGAGAATTTCAATTGGCAGAAATGGTCAAATCTCGCTAATTATTCCTAAATATCAAAGTTATAAATTAGCTGAAAAATTTCTTTTTTCAAAACTCAATTGGATTGAGAAAGTTTTATTAAAGATTGCTAATAAAAATAAAAAATTATCCCAACATAATAATTTGCCAACCCCTTTTGATCGAGATCAGGCGGACAAATATTCCATCATATTGATTGATAGATGTAAGTTTTTAGCAAAAAAATATGGCTTTAGTAATATTGGCAAAATTTCAGTAAGAAATCAAAAAACATTGTGGGGCAGCTGCTCAAGTAAAAATAATATTAGCTTAAATATTAAGCTAATTAAACTAAGGCAAGAATTAATAGATTATGTAATTTTGCACGAATTAACTCACATTAATCACAAAAATCATGGCCAAAGATTTTGGCTTGCGTTAGAAGGTGTAGTTTGCGGATCTAACGCGCTTGATAAGGAATTAAAAAATTATTACCCAAATTATATAACATAATTTAAATCTTGTACAAATCTTGATAATTGACGTAATATTACTGGCCTCGAAATGGTGCTAATAAAATAGTGCCGGCTATAAGAAGTGAATCTGCGGCAATTGTAATTGGTGTAATCGCTATCTTGCCAAGATTAGCCAAAGATCCTGTTTTATAATGAATTGGCAACATGTAGGATCTTTCTAATTGCGATAAATTATAACCTAGATCAGTTCTTGGTAGGTATCTTTTTCCCCTCATTTTAAGAGTCACTTTTAGTGGCGATGATTTATTTTCAGCTCTAAATCCCAAAGCTCTTAAAAACTCATAATCTTCTGGTGGCATGCGACTGAAATAGCTTTCGACTGTAATCTCGGCAATGATTATATTGTCCAAACCTAGATCTAAGCGGCTTTCCTCGCTGTTAATGAATATATTGCGGCGACTAGGCCAATTAAGAAGGTTTTGTAAAATACCCGTATTATCGGAAAAAATATAATGATATTTACTACCTAAAAAGACAGTCATTCTACCGTCTTCACTAATCACGAATTGACGAAAAGTTTCGTTATATGACTGATCCCAGAGAGATTTTGTGACACATGAGCTAAGCGTAAGTAGGCAAAGAGATATGATAATGAAGGCGCGGAATCGTAACCATGTAAAATATTTATAAATCCTGTGATAAATTGCCATAACTGCCTCTGTAGTAAATTAGCGGCTCCTTATTGCAAATATTGCCAAAATCTACAACTTCACCGATCACTATATGATGATCACCGACCTTAATAACTTTGTGATTTTTGCACTCGATAAAAGATAATGAATTTTTAAAAATTGGATTGCCATATTTACCAAAAAAGAAAGGTTCTACCTGCCATTTTGTAGCATTTTTGGGCGTAGCAAAAGCATTAGAAAGATTTTTCTGATCTAAACTAAGAATATTTAAAGAAAAATAACGATTTTTTCTAAATAAATTGAGATTTGATGATTTATTATCAATAGCAAATTGTATTAACGGAGGATCAAGTGATACTGAGGAGAATGAATTTATAGTCATACCAAAAAACTCATCTGAAAATATTTTTTTGAGTTTTCTTTGTAAAAAACTACCTTCAAATTTTATTTGACCAATTTCTGATTGTATCTTTTTGTTAATATTGTAGCCAAGATAGTTTTTTTGACTATTTTTCTGACCAAAAGAAAGCCAAAAATCATTAAATCTTTTGATAAAATCATCTTTTTTGCCAAAAATCCTTTCTGAGAAAAATGTTTCGGTTAAGAAGTTTTTTTTCTTAGCACTAGCGATTACTACACCAGTGGCAAAATGACCAAAACAATCCCTTAACTCCTTTTTGTTCATTAAAAAGCCTAAAAAATTGCAAAATCTTTTATTGAAACAACGATAAAGAGCAAGGTGAATACCAATCCCAAAATCATCCATAATGAGTAGTTATAAATATAACCGGTTTCTAGCTTTGAAATTTTTTGTGATAAAATCCTGCTAATGGATGCCAATCCATTAGGTACTGCATCAACCATCTTAATATCAATTACTTTCCACAGAAAGCTGCCGATACTCTTTACTGGATTAACCAATAACAATTGATATATCTCATCAAAATACCACTTATTAAGCGATATTTTATAAAATATATTTAACTTCTGAGCAATCTTTGCTGCCAAACCTTGTTTTTTGATGTAAATTATATATGCTAATAGGATTGCAATAACTCCAATTATAAGAGGTAAATATTTTATAAGAATAGGAGTGTGATGAATCTCTTCTAACAATCCCGACTTAGCAGGAGATACAAATATAGATTCCGCAAAAAAACTAGCGTCAGAAGATATGAAAGAAAGTTGATTCATGCCAATATAGCCTGCGAAAACTGAGCCAATGGCTAAAATATATAGCGGAATTTGCATTGATAAAGGTGATTCATGAGCATGATCCAGGGTTTGCTTATCGGCCTTGCTTTCACCATGAAAAACTAAGAATATTAGGCGCCAAGAATAAAATGCTGTTAAAAAAGCTGCGATAATACCTAATATAAAAGCAAGGTTAGAATATTTGCCACTTGACATATAGGCCGCTTCTAAGATGACATCCTTAGAGAAGAATCCAGAAAATGGTGGAAATCCAGCCAGAGCCAGTGATCCGATCCACATCATGGCATAAGTGATAGGAATTTTTTTCCAAATACCGCCCATTTTCCTCATATCCTGTTCATGGTGCATGGCGTAAATTACGCTACCTGCCCCCAAAAATAGCAGAGCCTTAAAAAAAGCGTGTGTTGCTAGGTGAAAGATGGCTGCACTATAGGCGGAAACGCCGCAGGCAAAAAACATATATCCAAGCTGTGAACAAGTTGAATAGGCAATAACTTTTTTAATGTCGTTTTGAGTGATAGCGATAGTTGCGGCAAATATTGCGGTAAATGCGCCAACTAAAGTTATCATATTTAAGGCAATTTCAGAATATTCAAAAAGCGGTGAACAGCGCACTACTAAAAATACTCCCGCGGTAACCATAGTTGCAGCATGAATTAAAGCAGAAACCGGAGTGGGACCTTCCATAGCATCTGCCAACCAAACATGCAATCCAATTTGCGCTGACTTGCCCATTGCCCCAATAAAGAGCAGGATGCAAATCACATCGATCGTTAGGTAATTACCAAAAAATAAACTGGTTTCGTTTGATAGGTAATTTTGTGCTTGAGAAAATACAACTGAATATTCAAGACTGCCGAATGTTAGATAAATTAAAGCTAAAGCCAGAATTAAACCAAAATCTCCCACTCTATTAACAATAAAAGCCTTCATAGCTGCAGCATTGGCTGATTGCTTTTTAAACCAAAATCCAATTAGTAAATAAGAAGCCACACCGACACCTTCCCAGCCCACAAAAAGTTGTAAAAAATTATCTGCGGTTACTAAAATTAGCATGAAAAAGGTGAATAGCGACAAGTAAGACATGAAACGATTAATCGACATATCTTTTGCCATATAACCTATTGAATAAATATGAACCAAAGCTGAAACAACAGTTACAACAACTAACATAGTTGCAGTAAGCGAATCTAAATATAGCGACCAATTGACTACCAAAGTTCCTGAGGATATCCAGTTAAATAAAGTTATGTTTACTACTTCGGGAGATTGATAATATTGTGCAAAAATAATTATAGCACATATTGCCGAGATGACCAAAAGAGAGGAGGTGAAGAATTGCGCAAATTTATCGGCAAAAATCTTATTTTTACCGACTGCGAATCTGCCTAAAAGAGAAGATGCAAGAAAGGCAAGAAGCGGCAAAAAAACAGTTAGTTTGATTAGCATTATTTTTTATAAAATCTTTATAGCGAAAATATTACCCTATCAAACTACAATTTTTTTTAATTTCCACCAATAAAGTTATTAATTTTATCTTTATAAGATTTTTGAAATTTTAGACCAAAGCTAATTTTATTAAATGTAGAATTAGAGGCGAT
>Ga0209223_10004551_pt1 | contig 12601 bp, 9 predicted proteins | sample COG_06_FD_184750 | JGI IMG/M metagenome (GOLD analysis project Ga0209223, IMG submission 184750) | Pelagic Microbial community sample from North Sea - COGITO 998_met_06 (SPAdes) (version 2) | ecosystem: Environmental > Aquatic > Marine > Neritic zone/Coastal water | place: Helgoland, sampling...
CGTTAGTATCTATATATGGACGAGTACCACCAGGAACAGACCAATTCTGACTTGGCAAACTTGAGCTGCTTGTCGTTGTACTATATGGAATTTGGTATGCGGTTGTGGGAGTTGGGTTATGTATATACCACTTTCGGAATAAATCCCATTCTTTGGGGTTGTATCCATGAACATGTAAATTCAAGGGTATATCCACATACACCTCGCTCAGCTCAACAGGAACATTGTAGGGGTTCCAAAAGGCAACAGAAGGATAAAGTGCAAGTGCAAGTTTATTGTCAGATGTCCATGTTGGCACTGCTGACACCTTAAACTCAACAAGACTTGGTACAACCGAATGATTCTTGGGTTCTGGTCTGATAACAGTCTCTGCAAAGTGATTAAAGTTATCAACTAAATTACGAATGGGCATACCCAACTCGCCATTCGGATTATTTGGCCGTTCGGCAAAAACAACATTATTATCCCCAACAATTCTGGGAAAACCATCCGGTAAAAGTTCATCCTCGGGCAAAATATCTGATGAATCAAAACCCTCCCATTTATTATGAAAATCTTTGAGAACATCCCAGCGCGGTCCGGCTAAAATTGTATTCTTGTCTTCAATCGTAGGAGAAAACTGCCCGGTTGCTTGATCGTTCCATACATTGGCAAATGCAGTCGGTCTGTATGAAATATTTTTCATGTAAAAAATTCTATCTTGATAAAGATATCCTTGAAAATCATCCTCCCATGTGGATTCAGATTCAACGGCAAAGGCACTACTCAAATCCCTTTTAAGCCCACCCGCTCTTACATCTGCAAGTACACCATACGACTCGGTGGTTATGCCATGGTAGTGAGCAGCCATGGTATCAGATTTAGTCGATTGTTCACCAGAGACTTCATCAATCTCAGCAAACATACCCAGTGCTACAATATTCTGCTGGTTTTCTGCAATTGATTGCTCAAATGTAATCCCAAATCCTGCCTCTAAATTAGGTTCTGTGGCCACAGCAAGATCATCCCAATCATCTTCTCCTTTATTTGGGTTAATTATGTTTGCTTTTGTTTTTACCCCCTCATCGCCAACCCAGTAGGCATAAGCACTTGTAGATATTGGACTACCACCATCTTCATTTGGTACTTCAAACTTGGTTTTTCTGACCTTTATAGGTTCTCCAGCGAGATGGCTTTTCCACTCTTCTGGGTTTTCTGGATCGTAAGTCGATTTCAGCAGTGGTTTTTTTAACATCCAAACAACATCGTCAGAGAATGGATCTGATTCATCATCAGGATCAGGCAACTCAACCAATGGATGATAATAGTTAGGGATGTACTCGGAGGAGTCTCTATTTGCAAAAATATCTTCAACCAAACTCTGATAGTCAGCCCATGCATTCTCTTCCTGACCGTATGAAGACTGACTGCCAGTGAAATACCTCTGATCTTGTTCAATTGCATCAGGAATCTCAATGTAATCCAAAGTATTTATAAAAGATCCAGAGCCTTGCAGGACTGCCAATTTTTTCTCGTACCCTTCATTCCCGCTGACTAGCCAAGCAACTTCTACCGCAGGATGAGGATCAAACTCAGAATCCGGCATGATCGTTTTGTTAACGGAATTTCCGGTTTCCAAAATATTGGGTGATGGTTTAGCACCAGGTTGAACACCACCTTTGCTTTTCGCACGATTTTTCCAAACCCCCGTCCAGTATCTTTGCCCGAAGAATAATTTATTATATTCATTATCTTCGTTCAGATCTATACCACTAGAAACTTCAAGGTCAGGATCATAATTTTTACTCAAATAGTCATCACCTGACTCCACTCGTTCATCAAGAATATCGGCGGTTGCAGAAATCCTGGTATCCGGACCTAAATGCTTTTGTATTTCTCCAAGAGCCACCATCATGCCCATGCGTGCATTTGCTTGAGCTAAGACCTTTTGTTTTCTAAGTTCGGATAAATTTAAGTCCGTACTTACCAAGCTCACCAAAGAAACAACAAGCAGGAAAACAAGGCTCATTAAAGAAAGAGCTAAGACAAGAGCAAAGCCTTTCTTACGGTCTTGTGGTAAATCACATGATAAATCAGGTAATTTTTTCATAGGGCAGCATATCTAAATGGAGCCCTTTTTAACTGGGTTTGCAACTTTAAAATCAAGAGGACTGAACTAACGCGAAGGGATGGCTAGAATATCTGCCTCAGAAGGCCAGTATTTCTCAACATCTTCAATAGATGGGATTTCCCTTGGACGGATTACGCGGAATCCGACAAAAATTGCATCCGTATGATACCAGACACTTTTGGGAATTTGTGGATCCTGTTGCTTCCAGGCTTCCACCGATCCCATTCGAGCAGCACTTCTATGATTTGCCGCACCATCATCCCAGGATCCTCCCTTAACAATCCGTGGATATAATGTATTGGGTGCAACCAATGGATTAACTAGGGTACCGGTAGGTGCTTTTGCTGATGGAGGTACAAATTGATCAAGAACCCATTCCCAAACATTACCGTGCATATCATAAAGCCCAAAAGGGTTTGGAGATTTTTGTCCGATTTTTTGATATTTAAATCTACTATTTCCCAAATGCCAGGAATGATTGGAAAGTTCTTTGGGGTCATCACCATAACTGTAAGCTGTTTCGGTGCCTGCCTTGCATGCAAATTCCCACTCGGCTTCTGTAGGTAGTCGATAAAACTTTCCAGTACGTGCACTAAGCCACATACAATACATTTTTGCAGATAACTGAGTCATACAAATTGCAGGGTGTCCGCTTTTACCCATGCCAAAGGTCATATCAGTGTAAGGTGCAGTTGGTTTGGTTACCGCATCTGACAATGCATCTGCTTTGGTTAACTCTAATTTGTTATATTCTCGATTGTCTTTATCCAAATTGAGCATCCAAAGCTCATACTCATCCCAAGTAATTTCATATTTTCCCATCCAAAAGTCTGAAACTTTTACTTTATGAATAAGTAATTCATTTTTTCCTCTATTCTTGTCATTAGCAGAACTTCCCATGTTAAAAGTGCCTCCTTTGACCGGCATCATTTCAAAGGTAAGATCTGATGTAGGAATTTCTTGCCTATATCCAGTAAATTCTTCCTGAACCTGCCCCGCTTTAAAGCCCAGTTCTTTATAAAGATCTTTGGGCATCGTACCCAAAACCGTAAAGCTTTTCTTTTTGGGGCTCAGTAATGCCTCCTCGGGCCAATCAGCACCTTCTTCAATCCATCGGCGAAGCATAAAAAGGTCGGTCGGGGATAACGGATCGTTCCCCACAGGAGGCATAAACATTTCATCATCCTGGGGCAGAGTTGATAAAATATAAAGGTCACTATCTAAGGGCTTGCCGGGCGCAATCACATGATCTGCAGAAAAAGCATGTTCAAAAGTGTCTAATCTTAGATCACCCTTAATTTTTCCATCGTAATGGCACGCAACGCAATTTTGCTCAAGGATGGGTTGTACATGCTCAACAAAAGAAATGTCCTTGGGCAAGCGTTTCATTGGTTCAAGAACAACTTCTTCGGGCCAATCAGCACCAGCTAAAATCCAATTTTTCAAAATTTCTTTTTCTTCATCACGGAGAGGGTAATCTTTATCTGCATGCTTGTAAGGAGGCATGACCAATTCATCATCCAAGGGCAGGGTAGTAGTCCAATAAAGTGAACTATCATCTGGTTTCCCTGGGACAATTACATCCTCACCACCAAAGGCAGCTTTTTTACTATCTAAAATTACATCTCCCTTATCATTGCCTTCCCTGTGGCAACTTACACAGTTGTGTTCAAGGATGGGTTTCACATCCCGGATAAAATCAATATTTGCATAAGCACGATCTAAAAAAAAGTTGAGTGCGAGCAGGTATGATGAAAGGGTAATAAGTAATTTCATGGTAATTATGCTAAATTATAAAATATAATAATCTTCTTTTATCCCAAATTTCTTGGCGTAAGAAAAGAATATTAAGTTATTATATGGAAATGAATTTATTACGCGTAGCTTTACTTTTTACGCTTTGTGCAGGGATTCCTTCAATCTTTGCTAAAAAATCAAAGGGAGTAAACTATTACAAATTTACTGAGACGTGTATGGGGGCAGATTTTTCCATTTTAATTGACGAAGATGATTACAAGAAGGCAGAAAACGCGGCAAAGGCAGCGTTTTCTGAAGCTCAACGGCTAAATAATGTTTTCAGTGACTATGAGAGTGAGAGCGAACTGTCTTTATTTTCTAAAAAATCAGGAGATGAACATTTTCAGCCTTTATCTGGCGATCTACTTGAAATATTACGCCTAAGCAAAGAACTAGCCATCGAAACAGAAGGTGCGTTTGATATTACAATCGGTCCATTTTCAAGACTTTGGCGCATTTCACGATTTAGAAAAATGCTACCGTCCAAAGAAAAATTAGAACATGCCAAGAAAAGAGTTGGGCATGAAAAACTAATTCTGGATTTCGAAAATAAACAAGGAAAATTACTAATAAGCGGAATGGTTCTGGATCTGGGAGGAATCGCTAAGGGGTACACTGCAGATCGAATGCTTGAAATATTGAAATCCAATAAAATTACTCGGGTGCTTATTGATGCCGGTGGGGATTTGCTTGCTGGAGATGCCCCACGAGGAAAAAGAGGCTGGAAAATAGATATTGGAGGAAGAAAGCACCCAGATTTACCATCGATTATACTTTCTAATAAAGCAGTTGCAACATCTGGAGACATGGAACAATCAATCACCTTTAATGGAAAAACTTATTCTCACCTGATTCATCCTAAATCAGGTATTGGACTTACAACACTGTCACAGGTTTCAGTAATTGCTCCCACATGTATGGACGCAGACTCCCTTGCATCTGCCACTCTGGTTTTAGGAAAAGTTAAAGGTATTAAATTTTTAAAGTCAAAACCACTGGTTAAGGGATACCATGTTCAAAAAATTTCGGATAATGTAATTCTTACTAAAACCCATGATTAATTTGAATTTACTTTAACCCAAGAAGAATCAATTTATAAAATAGCAATTTACAACAAGGGATAGAGGATTGGACTTGTCAGATCTAGAGATTATCGACATGATAAAACTTTTAAACCTATTATACCCATGTCTAGAGTTTGTGCAATTACTGGAAAACGCCCCAAAGTTGGTGGTCGTATTATTCATAAAGGTGTCAGCAAAAAAGCTGGCGGAATCGGCTTGCAGTTGGTTAAAAACAACAAAAGAACTTTTCGCCCTAATGTTCAACGGGTCCGAGTTAAGCTTCCCAGCGGTCAAGTTAAGCGCATGTGGGTTTCTGTTAAAGCAATCAAGGCTGGCAAAATCGTAAAAGGCTGACTTTCAATTCCTTGGTCATTTTCAGACCAAATACCTGCGATCAATGATCGAGGAAATACAATATATGCATCGTGATTCAGGATGCATAGAGACTGAAAAAGTTTACGGAGAAAACTGGCTTAAGTTGATTTATGGTTCTCCTCTTGGAAAGATACCCCTCTGGTTAGCCATTAAACGGGCATGGTTTTCAAAATGGTACGGCCACAAAATGGATAGCCCAAAGAGTCGAGCAAAGATTTCGCCTTTTATTGAGAAATTCAGCTTAGATGAAAGTGAATTTCTTAAAGATCAAAATGAATTCAAATCATTCAATGAATTCTTTAGCAGGGAGTTAAAACCGGAAGCGAGAGAGATTGATCAATCTCCGGAATCTATAGTATTCCCAGCCGATGGCAGACATTTAGGAATTCAAAATTTATCTAAGACGGAACGTATATTCGTTAAAGGCCAACAATTTGATCTTCCGAAACTCTTTCAATCTGAAAAATTAGCAAAGCCATTTGAAGAAGGCACATTAGTTGTCAGCAGGTTATGCCCAGTAGATTATCATCGTTTTCATTTTCCAGTTTCAGGAGTTGCCACCTCGCCGAAGCTGATCAACGGTTCACTTTTTTCAGTAAACCCGATCGCCCTTAGGCAAAATATTGGTATCTTTTGGCAAAATAAGAGATATCTCTCCTTTATTGAAGAATCAGCCGTTGGGAAAGTGGCGTGCTTTTTGATTGGTGCAACTTGCGTAGGTTCAGTAAAAATTTCACAAGATTTACCCAACAAAGTTCAAAAAGGTGATGAATACGGATATTTTCTTTTTGGTGGATCTTCTGTCCTGACAGTTTTTGAGAAAGATGCTGTTTCACTAGCAGATGATTTATTGAATTCCACTTCCAATGGAATTGAACTTTATGCCAAGATGGGACAAGTGCTTGGAAATAGAATATAGTAAGTTTAATGTCCTCTCTCCTTGCCATAATATAAATTCGGATTTACATTTTAATTTCCTATTAAAATGCCCTCTATTCAATCTCAGAAATCAGGCTTTACCGTCCTTGAGCTTCTCGTAGCTGTATCTGTTACCGCACTCCTTGCTGGCATGCTTTTGAATATTACTTCACAAGTGGTAAGCACACAAACCCAAGCCTCCGGGGATCTTGAAACAAATCAGGTCGCACAATTTATTTTAGATCGTATCCAAGAAGATTTACACTGTGCCATTTATCGTAACGATGGAAATGTATGGATGGCAGCTACGATTCTTCAGAAAACTTCAAATAGCGAATCATGGAATGAGGTATCTAAAGGTTCACCAAAACCACAGGGTAATGAGGGAGGACCTTCTGAGTCTTTAAGAATTACTCCTAACGATTGGGCTGAAGGAGCTAATGATCTCTTTGCAAAATCTAATAATCAAATTCCACTTCACGATTCGAGGTTTGGAGTTGCTGGCACTTTTTTTCGTTTTTTCACGCAAGCACCTGAACTTGATCCGAAAGCAGAAAATTCCGGTGGTGCTCGTGCAGTTTCCTATCAGATTATTCGATATGGAATAACAAAGGCTTCAACATCCAGGTCACGCTATCAACTATTTCGCTCTGATGTGTCTGTCCAAGAGACATTCAAGGCTGGATATGACTTACACCCATCTTCTGAGCCATACAGTCAGGGATCAAATGGGAGCCGTGAACCAGCGAATATTAAAAATCCGGTATTCATTGAGGGTGGTGAGCTATCAACGGACTTTTCCCTTGCTTCAAATATTATTGATTTTGGAATTCGTGCGTACTTGATTGATAAAAATAGCTACGGAACTGGTCATTTAAAGCAGATATTCCCAGATGTTAATGCTTCAACAGGAGGTGGCAACCCACCATATGAATACTTTGCAACCAGTAACACCAACTATCGTGCATCTGAAAAACCAAGCAGGCTCTATGCGTTTCCTGAGGTAATCGATGTAATGGTGAGAATTCTAACAACTGAGGGAGCATCTGCTATCTCTGCCTATGAAGAAGGCTTAATTCCCACTCCAAGCGGAAAAAACCCAGACGAATATTGGTGGGAAATTGCTGAAAAAAACTCCGAAGTCTACACTAGAAGAGTACGCGTAATTCCCTCAGGAATATAATCTTTTTAAGCAAACCCTTTTTGCTTTCGGTACTTAAGGGGAGTTACTTTCATCTGACGACGAAAATGCTGAGTAAAAGAACTTTGATCATAAAATCCGTTTTCCTTCGCAATAACAGCAAGTTTCTTACTGGAAGTAAGTAGGTCATCGCAAGCTGCCTCTATTCGAGTACGAGTAATAAATTGCATAGGTGCAATTCCGAATAACTCGATAAATCCACGGTGCAGTTTTCGATGATTTAACCCGGATTCACTAACGAGATCAGAAATTGCCAAATCTTTACGGAATTTTTTTCGAATCAAACCAACTGCCCGACCAATTCCATCATCACGTTCCCATTTAAGTTCGCCATCATCGTGTGGACGAACCGTTCCCATTAGCCCAACAACCTCACCATCTTGGTCAAACATAGGATATTTATTGGTTAAGCACCATCCGGGCAGACCCTGTTTATTAAAAAAGAGTTCCAAAATATTAAGCCTAGGTTTTTGAGTATCAAAAACAATCCTGTCTTCTCTTCGAAAATGTTCAGCGAGGCGTGGGGGAAAAAGATCAAAATCCGTTTTACCGTACAGTTCCTCTTCGCTTTCTAGCCCGAAACGATTAAGTAAACTTTCATTAACAAAAATAAGTCTGTGGCTTCGGTCTTTAATAAAAAAGGAAACGCCTGGAATATTTTCAAAAATTAAACTAAGTTGTCCCGCACTTGAATTTTCATTACTGAACCAATCTTGAAGAAACTTGGTATCTTTTAAACTTTTTTTTCGAAAACTTTCCATTTTTAACTTGGATTTACAATTATGTGAAGTGTAGATTTATGCTTAAAGTGCAGATTATGTTTTCTCAATATTTAGCAATTATGCTTTTTTTTCAATAGTAAACTTTATAAAAACCTAATAAATATTTCCCTAAAGAACCATAATTGTAAATATTAGATTACAGATGAGCGAGTCTAATGGCGTCGCTAAGTTAGAAATCTACCATAGTTAATTCTTAAAAATTTTCGGAATTTAAGAATTAGTGCATTACTCTTCATAAACTATTAATTAAATATATAAACTTAAAGTTCTGATTTTTATCTTACGACAAAGCCTATTAATGATAATTTAATACTATTCTGACAAAATAAGCGTTTGGGTTTTGTACGATTTTACTAATCCTCAAAATCTAAATCGGGCTATTATTCCAGATTTAACTTTTTCAACTTAGGTCTGATGACGAATGAACAATAACCTTGATTAGGATTTTTTTTGTAATAATCCTGATGGTAATCTTCTGCAGGATAAAAAATGGGGGCGGCTACGATTTCAGTGACTACAGGGTCTTCCAATTTTTGAGAAAGCCTATTTTTCCATTCGATCGCTAAATTTTTCTGCTCATCTGAAAGATACATTATAGTAGAGCGATACTGAGTTCCTACATCAGCACCTTGCCTGTTTAATGTTGTTGGATCATGACATTCACCAAATAAGTTCAATATTTCAGAAAAGCTTATTATAGAAGGATCAAATGTAATCTTTATTACCTCAGCATGACCAGTCGTACCTGTACAGATCTGCTTGTATGTCGGGTTTAGCACTTCTCCTCCGGCATATCCAGAAACCACATCTCTAATGCCTTTTATTTTTTCGAAAACAGCTTCTGTGCACCAAAAGCAGCCTCCTCCTATAATGGAAATTTCCATAGGTGTCTTATTTTGAGCAATCTCATCAGAATTTTTCGGTTTTACTTTCAACAAAGCTTCTTCTTGCGGTAAACACCCTACAAAAGCAATAATTGTTAAAAGACAAAAGTAATATTTTATTTTAGTCATAATTTCTACCGGTTATCCATTCGTGATCAGTCCTCAAGAGAAGTTTGTCAGCTGCTAAAGGCCCCCAAGTTCCAGATGCATAGTTCTCCAATCCGTATTTGCCCTGACTATTCCAATAGTCAAGAACCGGGCTAAGCAAAGACCAGGAAGTTTCTGCCTCATCCCCTCTAATAAATAGGGTACCATCCCCATTAAGTGCATCCAAAATCAGTCTTTCATATGCCTCTGGAGTATTGGAGCCAAAGGTTGTCTCGTAGCCAAAGGCGAGCTTGATCTGCTGAAGTTTAGTTTCTAAACCAGGAGTTTTTGAATTTAAATATAAAGTGACCCCTTCATTTGGCTGAATTCTTATTACCAGTAAATTGGGGGAAACTTTAAGCCTAGAATCCTGCCCAAAGAGAATTGCAGGCGGACGGGAAAACTGTACAACAATTTCACTTGCCTTCATAGCCAACCTCTTTCCAGATCGTAAAAAGAACGGTACGCCCTTCCATCTCCAATTATCTAAATACAGCCGTAACGCAGCATAAGTTTCCGTTCCTGAATCTTTCGGTATTCCTTCTTCTTCTAAATAAGCTTTTGCAGGCAAGCCATCGACTAAACCAGCGGCATAAGATGCACGAATGACTTCAGGGCTATCACCCTCAATAACCAATGGTTTCAAAGCTTTGAGTGCTTTTACTTTTTCATCCCGAATTGACTCTGGGTCCAATGAAGATGGCGGTTCCATAGCAGTTAATGCGAGTAATTGCATAACATGGTTTTGAATCATATCCCGAAGGGCTCCACTACGATCGTAATAACCTCCACGGTTACCCACGCCTAAATCTTCAGATACTGTTATTTGAACACTTGATACATAATTCCGATTCCAAATCGGTTCAAAAATAGAATTCGCAAACCTCTGCACAAGCAAGCTTTGCACAGTTTCCTTACCAAGATAATGATCTATACGAAATACCTGCGATTCATCAAACCTGCGATTTATTACTTGGTTTAACTCTCGAGCAGTTTGCAGATCTCGGCCAAAGGGCTTTTCGATAATAACCTTGGATGCGGTTTCTGTTCCTCGATGCCTTTTCGCTAAACCACTTTCTCCCAAGTTTTCCAATATTGGCAAAAATACTCCTGGCGGGGTGGAAACATAAAAAAGACATTGAGCAGAGCAACCAATCTGCTCTTCAATCTTAGAAATTTTTTCTCCTAAAGAGATAAAGCTCTCTAAATCATCGTATGCACCTGCATGAAAAAAGAGATTTTTTTCTAAAGTATCCCAAGTCGATGCCTCAATTTTTCTCCTCGAATGAGCATTTAAAGCCTCTTTTATATCATCTTTAAATTTATCATCACTTATCGCAGACCTACCATAACCTATTAAAAAACATCTTTGGGGCAATAAACCATCTTTCGACAAATTAAAAATTGCAGGTGCCAACTTTCTAGAGGTTAAATCTCCTGAAGCACCAAAAATAACAATTATTGTAGGTGGCGTTTTACGATTTAATGTGGAGGGAGATGCTGCAGAATTTATCATTTTACTATATCTTTAATGTAAGGAGTCCTTAAAAATGGCAATGTTTTCATGATGAAAAACTTCTACCTTTTTACCAACTTGAGATGGCAAATCGATTTCCACTACATCAAATCTGTAAGAATCAGGAATTTCGGAGGTTTCTCGAAGATATGCTCTAAAAGAATTTAATAATGCTTTTCTCTTTCGATTATTTAAAGATTCAAAACCTGTAGTAAAAGAATTGACTGACCTCGCCCTGATTTCTACGAAAACTAAAATTTCGCGTTCCATACAAATCAAATCAATTTCATTTCTTCGATCTCTTCGACTTCGCCAATTTACGGATCGTACTTTAAAACCCTTTCGTTTTAAATACTTTTTACCAAGCCATTCTCCGTACTCTCCATTCTTAAGAGAATTTCCGAATTTTGGCTTCATACCCAAAGACCATGTAATCGATCTCAAATACTTTTTAAACAAAGTATATCTACTACCTCCATTCATGCTTAGGATATCTTCCAGATAGTTCTTTTTTTATATCAGGATAAGAACCAGTCCAAAATTCTTGTAAGTTATTTGTAATTTGAACACATCGATTATTAGGTGCTAAAATTTCCATCGTTACTAAATGCTTATCAAACACTACTTTTGGATGAACCTTTACCTCATATAAATCTTGCAAACTTACTCTTATCGTTGCTTTAACCCCGAGATATTCTACACGGTAGGGTCGCCTATCGCTTCTTAAAGAGATTGCCTGAGGAATTGCCTGAGTTAATAAATCTTTTTCGGCCCGTGAATAAAGCTTTAATATAATTGGTAAGACTTCTCGATTCCGAATTTCCTTCCAACTTTTCGCATTTGCACAAATTTCCTCATACACTAGGTTTTTTGAATCTTCATTAAACTCAGGAATTAGATATTCTGGATAATTTTGGGTAATAAAACAAACTCTCTGAAGAAAGTTTTCGACCTCTGCATTCCAATTTTTCAAATGTAAATTACCAACCTTTAATTCATTCGAATAGGCATGTTGCATATCCTCTTTTGTCGCACTTTCAGATTCCCGAATATTATATTTGATTGTTCCTAATTGATCATAATTCCTTTTAATTACCTTACGGGTTTGCTGATCTAAGATGACTTCTTGTCCATTTAATATTTTTTGTCCAAATGCTTTAATAATAATTTCTTCTTTGACCTCAGTAACAAACTCCATCTCTAAACCGATTTTCCCCTTGATCGGTTTTTCAAGGAGATTGAGTGCAACTACCCATTGTGCTTTTTGAACTTCCGAGTATTTATTTAAATGTAAATTGATGCCGTTAATGCTTTCATACATCATGGTTCCTCGGCTTTTCATAACGGCCAAATGATCGGGAAAAGCGACAAGAAGAACCTCAGCAAATTCTTTTATTTTCGGGATTTCAAAACTAAATTCTTGTAAACCTGCAATTCTACAAAACCTATTGGCTAAGCGTTCTGCCTCCCTACATCGAAATGCATGAATTCCAACATATTTGCATCGGTCAACTGAAAATTCTTCATTTTTTGCATATGCCCACGCACCCAAAAGCAGTTTAAGGTCAGAATCCAAACCCTCATCTTCTAAAGTTCCATACTTTTGCAATAGATATGAATCCACTATATTTCGATTAAAATCTTTATGTATTATTGGACTTCTATCCTCCATTAGTGCCAATGCTAATGCAAACGCGGGAAGGCATCCTAATTCTTTTGCCATTAAGAGAGCCATGGCCAATCTTGGTCTTAAGGGAAATTGACAAATTTTTCGACCATTGTCGGTTATTTCATGGGTATGCGTTAG
>Ga0209223_10004552_pt1 | contig 12598 bp, 9 predicted proteins | sample COG_06_FD_184750 | JGI IMG/M metagenome (GOLD analysis project Ga0209223, IMG submission 184750) | Pelagic Microbial community sample from North Sea - COGITO 998_met_06 (SPAdes) (version 2) | ecosystem: Environmental > Aquatic > Marine > Neritic zone/Coastal water | place: Helgoland, sampling...
CGTCGGATTGATAGAACAACATCTGTGCCACACCTTCATTTGCGTAAATCTTTGCAGGTAAGGGAGTGGTATTCGAAAATTCGAGTGTGACATGGCCTTCCCACTCAGGCTCCAACGGCGTCACGTTGACGATAATGCCGCAGCGCGCATAGGTCGACTTACCGAGGCAGATAGTCAGCACGTCTTTCGGGATACGAAAGTACTCTATAGTCCTTGCCAGGGCGAAGGAATTGGGTGGAATAACGCAGAACGGCTCCTCGATTGAGACGAAGCTAGATTCATCAAAATTCTTTGGGTCCACGACACTCGTCGTGTGTACATTAGTAAAAATTTTGAATTCAGTGGCGCAGCGCACATCGTAGCCGTAACTGGACGTGCCGTAAGAGATTACTTTCTCACCGTCCACGTACCGAACCTGACTAGGCTCGAATGGCTCTATCATTCCTTGCGTGGTTGACATTTCCTTTATCCAGCGGTCTGATTTAATACTCATAACTGACGATCCAAGATTACATGTGCTTCGGGCCACACTGATCATAGCCTCGTGATTCTCTGCTAATTCGCGCAGCAAAGGGAGCGCGAATGATAGAGCCAATCCATCATGGAATCATCCCTTATTTACCTTTTGATCCTACACCGCTTCTTTAAAGCGGCTGCGCCTGAAGACCGGGTCAGCACAAAAACAGGCTGAAAATACTCAGCCTTTGCAGTATGATGCGGCGCCTACCGTGATGACTACCGTTGTCCGAATTTAGTACGCAGAATCAACCAATAGAAAGGGTTTTGCAGAATTATAACCAGCTGACAGGTTTTTTGGCTTAGCAGCTGAACCAGTATCAACATTTGGAGGAAGTCGTGAGGAAATGGCAATGTTTAGTATGTAGTTTTATCTATGAGGAAGCTCTAGGTCTGCCGGACGACGGCGTTCCTGCCGGTACTAGCTGGGACGACATACCCGACGATTGGGCATGCCCAGAATGCGGCGTCGGTAAAGAAGATTTCGAAATGATCGAAATCTAACAGTAACAATACTAAATGCGCGAGGCGCCGGGCCGGGCTATCGCGTTAAATAACAGTGAAAATCGGCAGGTAGTGAACGTGAGTCAGCGAAAAATATTGGTTACTAGTGCTTTGCCTTATGCAAATGGGGGCATCCACCTTGGGCACCTCATGGAAGCCATTCAAACAGATATTTGGGTTCGCCTACAGAAACTTCGAGGTAACGATTGCGTCTATGTTTGTGCTGATGATGCACATGGCACAGCAATCATGCTCAGCGCTGAACAACAGGGTATTACCCCCGAACAGCTAATCGAAAATGTCAGCAATCAACATCAGGAAGATTATTCAGGCTTTCTGATTCAATTCGATAACTTTCATTCTACTCATTCCGAAGAGAACCGAGAGTTCTCCGAACACATCTACAAAACCCTAGATAAGAACGGACACATAAATAGAAGAAGCATCACACAGCTATTCGATCCAGAGAAGAGACTTTTTCTCGCAGACAGATACATCACCGGTACTTGCCCGAAGTGCAAGGCCGAAGATCAGTATGGAGACAACTGTGAGGCTTGCGGCTCTACTTATAGCCCGGCTGAGCTAATCGATCCGCGCTCTTCGATCTCTGGCGCGACACCTATCGAAAAAGAATCCGAACACTTCTTCTTTGCCCTGCCCGAATTCCGAGACATGCTCTCCCAATGGACTCGCAGCGGAACACTGCAAGATGCGGTCGCTAATAAACTGAGAGAATGGCTAGACACAGAATTACAGGAATGGGATATCAGTCGTGATGCACCCTATTTCGGATTCGAAATCCCCGGCTCTCCTGGCAAATATTTCTATGTGTGGCTTGATGCACCGATCGGCTATATGGCTAGCTTCAAAAACCTATGCGATCGCACAAATTACAACTTCGATGATTACTGGCAGAAAGGTCAGAATACAGAGTTGTACCATTTTATCGGCAAAGACATTATCAACTTCCACACGTTATTCTGGCCGGCAATGCTAACTAGCGCCGGCTACCGCACACCTACAGCCGTTCACGTGCATGGCTTTCTAACCGTCGATGGTACAAAGATGTCTAAGTCACGCGGGACTTTTATCAATGCGCGAACCTATCTTGATCACCTCAATCCTGAATATTTGCGTTACTTCCTCGCTGCGAAACTATCTAGCGGCATCGACGACCTCGATCTAAATCTTGAAGATTTTGCACTCAGAGTCAATTCAGACCTGGTCGGCAAGGTAGTAAACATAGCAAGCCGCTGTGCTGGCTTTATCGGTAAAGGCTTCGATGGTTACCTTGCGGAAAACCCAGATAATCCCGACTTACTCGCCAAAATTCAAGCAGCAAAAAACGAAATTGGAGATTATTTCGAAGCACGCGAGTACAGCAAGGCGATTCGTCTGATTATGGCCCTCGCCGACAAGGCGAACCAGTATATCAATGACAAAGAACCCTGGGTTATCGCAAAAACTGACAAGCAATCACCGGAGCTTCAGGCCATCTGCAGTAGTGGCATCAATGCCTTTCGTCTGCTCATGTGCTATCTAAAACCCGTGTTGCCAAAAATGGCAGCAGATGCAGAACAGTTCCTTGCTATAGAACCTCTGCTTTGGGATCACGCCGATAGCCTTTTGGTCGGACACAAGATCAATAAATTTAAGCCACTGATGACTCGCGTGGAATCTGACAAGGTACAAGCCATGGTAGACGCAACTCAAAAAGAGTTTGAGATACAGGCTCGCTCTAAAGCGACGTCCGACACAAAGAAGCAGCCTCTAGAAAATACTACAGGTTTCGAAAGCGAGATCGATTTCAATGATTTTGCAAAAGTCGATCTGCGCGTTGCCCAGATCACTAGCGCCGAACACGTCGAAGGGGCAGACAAATTATTGAAGCTGGTGCTGAATCTGGGTAAAGATAAAAATGAGCAAGACATTATGCGAACCGTTTTTTCTGGCATTAAGTCAGCCTACGACCCAGACAAACTAGTCGGCATGCTCACTGTCGTCGTGGCAAACCTCAAGCCCCGCAAAATGAAGTTTGGCATGTCTGAAGGCATGATTCTCGCCGCTGGCCCTGGTGGAAAAGAAATTTGGTTGTTTGAACCCCATGTTGGAGCCCAGCCTGGTATGCGCATCACCTAATTTCTGAAACGCAAGAGCTAAGTCTCAAGCTCTCGGATTGCAGCAATCACCGGCAAGATTACTCTCCCCTTACGGCGCTGTGGACAACAGATCTTTTTGCCCGAGCTATTCTACCCGCTCATGTAACGCGACTGGCGCTGTCGGCACTAACATACTAAGCTTCACCACTCGATCGTGTGTTGGCAGGTACTACCTTGCCAATGCGAGTATAAACTACAGGACTAGAGGTCCCCTGCTATGCGTTTTCCTAACAGCCTTTTGGGCAAACCGTCCCGCATGTTCTTGTTAGCGCTGTCTTTGCTCTCCTTCTTAGCTAGTAACGTCACAGCAGCACAGAACAGCGAAATAAGAGCAATCGAAGACTCGGTAATAAAGATTTACACCACGCAATCTGCACCAGACTACTTCACTCCGTGGCGCCTGCTTACACCCAGGCAAAGCAGCGGCTCAGGCTCGGTAATCTCCGGTAATCAAATTTTGACGAATGCACATGTCGTAGCGAACGCGAGCTATGTACAAGCGCAGAAGCACAACGATCCACAACGCTACCTGGCAAGAGTCACTTTCATCTCTCATGAAGCCGATCTCGCACTAATAACCGTTGACGAGCCCGGGTTTTTCAGTGACCTGAAGGCGCTAAGCATTGGCGATCTACCAGAGCCACTACAAGAAGTCTCCGTGTATGGATACCCAATGGGCGGCAAATCCCTAAGCATTACCAAAGGCATCCTATCCCGAGTTGAGCAGCAGATTTATTCGCATGCTGGCGCCTACCTATTAGCCGGTCAAATAGATGCAGCCATCAACCCTGGCAATAGCGGTGGGCCTGTCATAGTCGACCAAGAGATCGTCGGGGTTGTCATGCAGGCCAACAGCGGCGGTCGCGCGGAGAATCTCGGCTACTTCGTTCCGCCCAGCATGATCCGGCACGTACTAACCGACAGTGAAGATGGCGTTCACGATGGCTTCCCCGATTTAGGTTTTCGTACACAAACCCTTGACAGCCCCTCCGCAAAGAAAGCCTATGGCCTAAGCGATGAGCAAAACGGCGTAATGGTGATAAAAGTTTTTGACGATTCTCCGGCACAGGGCGTGTTGCAGAAAAATGATGTTATTCTTCAAATTGATGATTTCAACATCGCTGAGGATGGCAGTATCCGCCTTTCTGAGGATGTACTCACCGACTACAGACACGCCATAAACTTACACCACGTAGGTGATCCTGTTGATATCACTTATGTCCGGCAAGGCGAAGTGCAAACGACCAGTCTCGAGGCGCGCGAGGCTCTCGACAGTTACAGCCTAGTTACCGGTGAACAGTTCGATAAAATTCCTGAATACTGTATCTATGGAGGAATCCTATTCGTTCCTCTCAATATGAATCTCATCAAACGCTGGGGCAATGATTGGAGTCGCACCGCACCGGTAAGCCTCTTACAAGCTCGTAACGAGTGGAGTTCTCCAGACCGACGGCAATTAGTCGTGGCACTTCAAGTCATGGCTGCCGATGTAAATCTCGGTTATCACGACTGGCGCAACTGGATCGTGGAGGTCGTGAATGGTGAGTTAGTGAGAGACTTCGCTCACTTTTCCGACCTGATTAAGAACAACGAATTTGATAACGTAGTGATGGAAAACAAGAATGGTTATCAGTTAGTCATCAATCACCAGCAAGCTATCGAGAGCGAAGCGGACATCCTTGCGCGCTACCAGATACCTGCGGGCCAATCTGTCAACCTTTTCAAGGACTAGGAAGCACTGAGTGGGCTCACCAACGGTGTCGAACGCCCAAATCGACACCGCTGGTGCCGCCTACTGGCATGATCGTATTCGCCCGCTTGCTATCACTGCGCTTTAGCGGCCCATTCAAGTAGCCGCCTAGCTAAACGTTGGAGAAGCATCGCTTCGTGACAAACTACCTCAGTATCATTGCTGCCGCTGCTCTCGTAAATAACCTGATATTGATTCAGCTTTTCGGCGTCTCCTCACTCTTGAATTCGACTAAGAGATTACCCCAGGCAATCGAGTTTGCTCTGTTTAATTTTGTGGTCCTTTTTTTGGCCTCTGTGATTAACCTGTCAGCCTACCGCTTCATATTGATACCGTTTCACTTAGAATTCTTTCGCTTAGTTGTCTTTGTAGCGACAAGCGCCCTATTGACCACGCTTTTCCTGCAGGTGATCACGAGGCATTTTCCCTTCTCGACAAGGCAGCAGGGTATGCTGCTATTTCTAACAGGTGGCAATAGCGCCGTACTCGCAACGGCATTGTTAAGTAGCATTAGCGTGCTAACTCTCGGCGAAAGTATCGCTTACAGCTTCGGTGCGGCACTAGGCTATTCCCTGATAATTGTAGGCTTTGCCGCCCTGCGCACCCGCCTCGAATTCGCGGATGTCCCTGCGCCGTTTCGAGGCAACGCTATCCAGCTCATTACCGCAGGCCTCGTAACAATCAGCCTACTTGGCTTCGCAGGGCTGACATAGAACGATGCTACCCCTGATCTCACATTGGCTCACACAGCTCGTCATTGGAGCTAGCCTTTTACTGCTCACCGCATCCGTACTTGGGAAGATTACTAGATACTTAACCCAGCAGTTAACGGCGCAGAAATCTCTCGTGAATCGGATTAACCGCGCATTGCCACAGACGCAATGCGGGCAGTGTGGGCACCCAGGCTGCCTCCCTTATGCCCGTTCCATAAGCTTGGGCGAGGCGAGCAATAAATGTCCGCCCGGCGGGCAAGAGACAATTTTGGCGCTCGCCGAATTGCTCAATGAACCGGTGCGAGGCCTCGATCCAGCCCACGGCCAATTTAGAGACTTCAGTGTTGCCGTAATTAGAGAGGGAGAATGCATCGGATGCACGAAATGCATTCAAGCCTGCCCTGTGGATGCGATTCTGGGCGGACCAAAATTAATGCACACGGTAATTACTTCAGAATGCACAGGCTGCGATCTGTGCGTCGAGCCCTGTCCCGTAGATTGCATTGATATGATCAACCACTTAGCACCCGCTATTTCACACACGACACCCCCCTATTCCGATCTGCGTAGCTCACTCGGTGCGAACACATGAGTACTCTAAAGCAGCTAGCATCGAAATTTCTCGGTCACGACTCAGTATTTGCCAGACGAACTGCTGGCGGCATCCAGCCCCCGCCGTTTAAAGAACACTCTTTGCGTTCGCGAATAATGTCGACACCGATTCCGCCGCAGCTAACGATCCCAATTGGTCCGGAAAGTAGCGGCGAGATTACCCGACTAGTCGACATCGCAGACCAAGTGCTCAAATATCAGAAATTGGCTGTTATAAGCTTTTCTGCCAAAGGCCGTTCTGACGTGCCTGTGCATGCCCCTACTTCAGGCGTGATTACTTCGATCGAAAATTCAATTGTTGCGGACCACTCGCAGCAGCAGCAACTTTGTATAAACCTCACAGTCGATGGGCACGATGAGGCGCTGCTACTTAAACCTCACACAAATCATTCGCAGCTCTCTAGCGCCGACTTAGTGGCTCTAATTCGTGACGCGGGCGTCATTGGCATGGGAGGCGCTGGTTTCCCTACTGCTGACAAACTCAGTGCCTATAGCGTGCTTCCGATCGAATTTCTCATCATCAACGCGGCGGAGTGCGAGCCCTACATCAGCGCTGATGAAGCACTCCTCAGAGAGCGTGCAAATAGAGTTGTGTTGGGTGCTGAAATATTAAAGCGGGCCTGTGCAGCACAGCGCTGCATAATCGCTATCGAAGACACGAAGCCAGATGCAATAGCCGCAATCAAGCAAGCCCTGCTGAATGAGGCCAGTAATCAGCAATGCTGCGAGCTGGTAATTGTACCCAGCAAATACCCCGCAGGTTCGGAAAAACAACTCATTCAATGTGCCACGGGCATTGAGATAGCTACAGGCCAGCACCCGACTGAACATGGCATAATTATGCACAATGTCGGCACCGCATACGCGGCCTATGAAGCAATAATCGAAGGCAAACCCTGCATCAGCCGATTCACAACACTGTGCGGTCAGGCGCTGAAGACACCGAAAAATTTTGAAGTGCTCATCGGCACCGCAGTAGGCTTCCTGTTCGAACTCTGTGGCATCGAGGCTAACAAAAAGCAAAAGAGCATCGTTGGTGGATCACTTATGGGGAGCGAGCTTGGCAATGATAAAGCCGCTACTTGTAAAACGACAAACTGCCTCATCGCGGCGAGCTCAAATGAATTACAAGCTCCTAAAGCAGAGAGAGCCTGCATACGCTGTGGATACTGTGCGGACGCCTGTCCTTCCAAGCTCCTGCCCCAACAACTCTTTGCATTCAGCAAGACATTAGATACCACACAACTGCTAGAGCACGGCATACTTGACTGCATTGAGTGCGGCGCTTGCGACTACGTCTGTCCTAGCCAACTGCCTTTAGTGAGCACCTACAAAGAGAGCAAAAAACTCATAGAGACTCGCAGACAGAGTTTAGAGTACAGCGATTACTGGCAGCAAAGATTTCAATTTCGTCAATACCGAGTAAAGAAAGAGAAAGACCAGGCGTTGTCGAGAAAACTGGATGCGCCCCTACAATCTATGCAAGCTGCCGAGCGAGCACCTAAAAACAAGAATAACGAAGCTGACTTTATCTCCAAGGAGCAAGCGAGCAGAGATATCGCTGCGGCAGTGGCTCGAGTCAAAGCTCGCAGAAACGAGAAGAACAAATGAGCGCTTTACAGGCCGGTGCGCCCTTTCAACACAGCGGCAGAAATATTACCCAGCTCATGCAAACACTCATGTATGCGCTACTTCCTGGGATCTTCGCCTCACTGTGGTTTTTTGGTTTTGGGATTTTAATTAACATAGCTATCGCCATTACATTCGCAGTGCTCGCCGAAGCAGCGATGCTGCGACTGCGTAACCGAGATATACGTTCCCACCTAGGTGACAGAAGCGCACTAGTTACCGCGCTCCTCTTCGCCATCGCCATTCCACCTGGATCACCATGGTGGCTGGTAGCACTTGGAATCGTGTTCGCAATAGTAATTGTCAAGCATCTTTATGGGGGACTTGGGCAGAACCCCTTCAACCCGGCGATGTGCGGCTATGCAATGTTGTTACTGGCCTTCCCTTTAGAGATGACTGGCTGGCATATCCCGTTTGAGGTCATCACTGAGCCACAGTCCACCGATAATTTAGGCATACTTATCTTAACTGCTGAGCGGGAATTTCTAAGCCCATTGAGTTGGGGTGGCTTCAAGCAGGCATTACTACTTGCCTTCCCGTTCGTCGCATCAGGTGTCATCGACATCAGTGAATTTGTAGATGGGCTAGCGATGGCGACTCCACTTATCGAGTTCAAGATGGCCGGCAAAAGTGCGATATTGGCGGCTAGGGAATCAGGAGCCTCGCTGTTTGCTCGAGAATCAGAGACGGCATGGGAAATAATTAACATCAGCTACTTGTTCGGCGGACTATTTTTACTCTACAAGAAAATAATCAGCTGGCACATACCCTTGGCGATTATTGCAACCGTATTCGTCCTAGCCGCTCTATTTTATGCCCCCGGAAGTGTTGCGATTTACGGTACGCCTTACCTGCATCTTTTTGGAAGCGCGACCATGATTGGTGCTTTCTTTATTGCCACGGATCCGGTCAGCGCCGCCACCACGCGGCCAGGCAAGCTTGTTTACGGTATCGTTATCGGCGTGTCCATCTACGCCATACGGGTATGGGGCAGCTATCTCGATTCGATCGCTTTCGCGGTTTTGTTCGGCAATTTCTGCGCTCCGGTTCTAGATCAGTATTGCAGACCACGAATCTTTGGGCATGGACTGCGCAGCAAGTCCCGCCCTAATGAGGCGCCAGTAAACCGTGAATGATTTAGAGATTCAAGCACAAAGAAAAGGCATGGTTTGGGAGAATAACCCTGTGCTGGTGCAACTACTCGGCCTGAGCCCTGTGCTGGCAGTGTCTAGCACTCTAGCCTACGGCATCGGACTCGGTGTCGCGACATTTTTTATCTGCATCCTTTCCTGCCTTACAGCCTCTGTATTAAGGGGGATTATCTCGCAGAAATGGCGGCTTGTTTGGTATATGTTGATACTCGCTAGTTACACCACCCTAGTAGAAACAATAGGCCAACTTTACTTCTATCCTCTGTTTCTAAGACTTGGCATCTATCTTCCCCTTATCTGCTGTAACGTTGCTATCTTAATTCGCATAGAGACGGTCGCCGGACAGTCCCCCTGGCCAGTCGCTACCTTGGATGCCGCAAAAACCGGATTCGGGTTTCTAATAGCCCTTTGTCTACTCGCTTTTTGCAGGGAACTACTGATTAGCGGAACGATCTTCGCTAACTGGCAACTATTGTTTCCTGCGAGCAGCGAACTCTCCACCGTCGCAAGCGATCTAGACGACGTCCACTTCTTTCGATTCGCCAATACACAGGCAGGCGTTCTCCTATTATTAGGCTTGCTAATTGCATTACTAAATTCACTTACACTGTTAACGAATAACACGCCATTTGATGAATCAGAAAAAATTATTCCAGCTACAAGGGCGCGAGTTACTGGAAGGCTAAGCAAAGAATGAACAAAGAAAAAAGAATAGAAATTTTTTCTCGCCTTAGACGCGAAAACCCAGAGCCCAAAACCGAACTAAAATACAGCAGCACCTTCGAGTTATTGATATCGGTTATTCTTTCGGCACAGGCGACCGATGTCAGCGTCAACAAGGCCACAGAGAAACTCTACGCGGTTGCAAACACGCCTGAGGGAATAGCTGAGCTCGGTGTTACCGGCCTCAAAACGTACATTAAAACGATAGGGCTGTTCAATACTAAAGCCGTCAACGTAATCAAGACCTGCGAAATTTTAGCTCGAGAACACGATTCGGTAGTCCCTAATAAAAGAGAGTTACTAGAAGCACTTCCTGGTGTTGGGAGGAAAACGGCGAATGTGGTGCTAAACACAGCCTTTCGCCAGATTGCTATGGCCGTAGATACACATATATTTAGGATATCAAACCGCACTGGAATAGCGCCGGGAAAGAACGTCCTGGAAGTGGAGCGCCGGCTAATAAAGTTAGTGCCAGAGGAATTTTTGCTCGATGCTCATCACTGGCTAATACTGCATGGACGCTACGTCTGTCTGGCACGCAAGCCCCGCTGCGGAGCTTGCGTTATAGAAGACCTCTGCGAGTTTCGCAAAAAAGTCTACGCCGAATAACCCAGTCGGCAAGTGAAGTTGTAGCCGCTACAATCGACCCTTTTGTGCAGCGATTCTTAGTCGCAGAGCATTGAGCTTGATGAAGCCTTCTGCATCGCCTTGATTGTAGGCGCCAGCGTCATCTTCGAATGTTGCGATTTCTTCATCGAACAACGAGTGCTGAGACTCTCTGCCAACCACAACCACGTTGCCCTTGTAGAGCTTGAGCCTTACCTTGCCATTCACGAATTTCTGCGATTCATCGATAAGAGTCTGCAATGCAATTCGCTCCGGAGAGAACCAATAACCGTTATAAACCAAGGTCGCATAGCGAGGCATCAAATCATCCTTCAGGTGCGCTAGCTCACGATCGAGGGTCAACGATTCAATCGCGCGATGCCCTTTCAACATAATAGTGCCGCCCGGAGTCTCATAGCAGCCGCGCGACTTCATGCCTACATAGCGATTCTCAACTATGTCTGCTCTGCCGATTCCGTTTGCCCCACCGACGCGGTTAAGCTCTGCCAAAACTGTAGCAGGAGACATCTTCTCGCCATTTATTGCCATGATATCCCCACGCTCGTATTCCAGCTCGATATAAGTTGCAACATCCGGCGCCGCTTCAGGCGATACAGACCAGAGCCACATTTCTTCCTCAGGCTCGGCGCCAGGGTCTTCCAACACGTCACCTTCGTAGGAAATATGGAGTAAATTGGCATCCATGGAATAAGGCGATTTCGTTCCGAGTTTCTTCTCTACGGAGATGTTGTTCTGTGCGCAATAGGTCAGTAATTTGTCTCTCGAGTTCAGATCCCAGGTTCGCCATGGCGCGATTACTTCGATGCCAGGACTCAATGCGTAGGCGCCGAGTTCGAATCGTACCTGATCGTTTCCTTTTCCCGTCGCTCCGTGGGAAATAGCATCTGCATTTGTCTCAGCCGCGATCTCTATGAGTCGCTTAGCAATTAATGGCCTAGCGATGGAAGTGCCTAGCAAATATTCGCCTTCATATACTGCATTCGCACGAAACATCGGATTTACAAAGTCGCGCACGAACTCTTCACGCAGGTCTTCTATATAGATTTCCTTTATGCCCATGGCTTCGGCTTTCAACCGCGCTGGCTCCACCTCTTCTCCCTGGCCGATGTCGGCAGTGAAAGTCACCACTTCGCAGTCATAGGTCTGCTGCAACCATTTCGCGATTACCGAGGTATCAAGCCCCCCCGAATACGCTAAAACCACTTTGTTTATATCTGACATAACGAAACTCCAAATTCTTAGTCACTCTGGCTAAAATCAGAACAAATCAACTTTAGGCGCGGCAATTGTCGCCCCTAAAATCAAAGAGTGCTTGCAAATGCACCAAAGGAAGAAATTGCTGGCCTTGGCACGAAAAAGGATGCGTATTCTAGCACCAACCACCACTGCTGATCACTATTAGCGCGCTAATTCGAATATATTAAAGGCAACGGGGACAAATCGGCTTGAATAGTCAAACCTGAAAAACGCACCTCGATAGCGATTTCAATCACTTAGCTCCAGATATCGCTAAAATTCCGATCAGAAAACGGCGGCTGCATGCATTTTTCTGGTCAATGCGCGTTGCACATCGGATGTGCAACCATTGCCCACTCAGGGCAATGCGAGTGCGCCAAAAGCAAGTGAAATGACACTTTCGCGACAGCCTTTGGAGCACGACATGCTGGAAAGTCAGGGATGACTTTTCAGCATCGACTAAATAGACAATTCAGCTGCCTGCCTAATTCCGTTACAATGGGTTAGCAATCTTGCCTTTGAAGACACAGAAGCACGCATTAATGAGCCTCACAACTCTCAGTATTACCCAGCCCGATGACTGGCACTTACATCTGCGCGACGGTGGGGCACTCAAGACTACCGTAGCCCATAGCGCGCGAGTTTTTGGCAGGGCAATCGTCATGCCAAATCTTAAGCCGCCGGTAACCACCGTGGCACAGGCACTTTCCTACAGGCAACGAATTGTTTCCTGTGTGCCCCAAGGAAGCGCTTTTGAACCCCTTATGACCCTCTATCTTACTGATCAACTTTGTTCGCAGGAAATACAGCTAGCATATGAAGAAGACTGCCTAGCGGGCATCAAGTTCTATCCTGCAGGGGCAACGACCAATTCGGAGAGCGGCGTGGCCGAGCTCGAATGTGTCTATCCCGCTCTGGAAAAAATGGCAGAAATTGGCTTGCCACTTCTTATCCATGGGGAAGTCACCGATACCGAGG
>Ga0209223_10004560_pt1 | contig 12588 bp, 10 predicted proteins | sample COG_06_FD_184750 | JGI IMG/M metagenome (GOLD analysis project Ga0209223, IMG submission 184750) | Pelagic Microbial community sample from North Sea - COGITO 998_met_06 (SPAdes) (version 2) | ecosystem: Environmental > Aquatic > Marine > Neritic zone/Coastal water | place: Helgoland, sampling...
CAATGCCTGGCGAAACGCTTCTTTGCTATTGTCGATAACACGCCCATGTTCATAGGCGGCCGCCTCCCAAATGCGAGAAGAATCAGGTGTCCCCACTTCATCCATATAAATCAGTTCCTGCTCTCCAGCGCGGTTGCGCGCATAGCCAAATTCAAATTTTGTGTCAACAAACAGTTGATTGGCGTCTGCTAATGCGCCCGAAATCAACTCGAATCCTTCGGCCAGCAAGCGCTCATAAATAGCGATATGCTCAACCTTATGGAAACCAAATGCCCGCCAGTGACGCTCTATGTCGCTACGAGCAATATTGACATCGTCGACTTCAGGAATACCGACCAGCCCTCGCATCACGTCTTTGGTTGAGGGAGTAATCAACAGCTTGGTTAAACGTTGATGGCGAGCCAGTCCATCGGGGAGTTCGATGCCACAAAAATGCCGCTCACCGTCATGGTAGGCTCGCCACATTGACCCGGTAATGTATTGCCGTGCTATCGCCTCAATTTTTATAGGCTCGGCTCGCTGGACTATCCAGACGAGGGGGTGTGGGGCTTCAAGGACGTGACTGCGCGCCAAGCCAGCCGCTTGAAACTGGTCAAACCAATGCTTGGAAATACTGTTTAAAGCTGCGCCCTTTCCCGGCACTCCATCGAGACCCTGCTCCCCTCTCCATAGACATTCGAAAGCCGAGATACGATCCGATACCATCATAAGCGCTAGAGGAGCATCAGCAACAACATCATAGCCTCGCTCTTTGATTAATCGAGCACTGTCTTTTGGGGTCAACCAGTAGACTGATCGTACTTTCCCCGAATGAACAGGCTCTCGAGTGCGGACTGCAAAATCGTTGTTGGTATCGAGAACGCGGGACATACGTAGGCTCCTAGTCGGACAGCGGCATTTTACGCCCTGAAGTGCCTTTGAAACCAACTTTAATGTCGGTAACATGCCCAGCCTTCAGCATACAAAGAGTGACCGATCGATGAAACCCGTTTTCAACGCCACCACGACTGTTCATTGGCATCAAACCGCGGCCTACCTCTCGCTATTGTGCATCTTGGCTGTCGCAAGCCACAGTGCCCACGCTAATATTGCTGATGAGGTCATAGAAACGGTAGTCGTTACGGCAACGAGAGGCGATAGTTTGGGCAGTGAACTACCCCTGAGTTGGTCATCCATCGGTAGTGATGCCATAGCGTTTACCGTGCCGCAACATAGTAACCAACTACTGCAACGCGCAGCCGGTACATGGATTAGTCGTAACAACGGACAAGAATCATTAATTTCGTTGCGCTCCCCGGTATTTACCGGTACGGGCAGCTGTGGCGCATTCTTAACCGCTGCTGATGGCATATCGCTGCGTGCCCCAGGATTTTGTAACGTTAACCAGCTGTTTGATGCCAATCTAGCGCAAGCGGGAGCCGTTGAGATCATTCGTGGACCAGCGACCGCGATTTATGGCACAAACGCGATGCACGGGGTTATCGATATTCGCTCTGCCTCTGCAACCACGAGCAAGAACGCCCTACGTATTGATGTGGGTGCGCGAGACTATTACCGAGCGTTAGGAAGCGTTGTACGACCAGAGTCAGGTATTGCCGTGCACCTACAAACCACGACTTATGGTGGCTATCAAGATGACTCCGGTTATGACCAGCAAAAACTGACCCTTCGTCAAGATCTACAGCGGGGTAATTGGGCGATCACTTCGGTACTCGACGGCATGAATATTAATCAAGAAACCGCCGGCTATGTGCAAGGAAATTTAATTTACGAGGACGAGACGGCGAGCAAAAACAATCCCAACCCTGAGGCCTATCGTGATGCATGGTCAGTCCGGGGACATCTCAGCGCGTCCAGAGTACTGAGCGAAACAACCCGTTTCACCCTTACCCCTTACTTCCGCAATAACGCCATGAGATTTCTGCAACATTACCTTCCCTGGCAGTCGACCGAGGAAAATGGCCACAAAAGTCTAGGCCTACAGTCCACCCTGCATACTGAACACGATGCGAGAGGATGGGCGATAGGTGCTGATATTGATTACACCCAAGGTTGGCTTAAAGAAACACAAGATCAACCATTTAGTCCCAATCAGCCCGTGGGGGTTCATTACGACTACGAGGTCGATGCCGTCGTTTATGGCGGCTTTATACAGGGCCACCAAGCGCTAAACGAGCGATGGCGGATTGATGGAGGATTGCGAATAGAGCAGACGCGTTACGACTACAGCAATTTCACCGAGGATGGAAACGCCTGCGACCCCGCAGCAAGCGCCTGTCGCTTTTATCGACCGGCGAATAGAACTGACAGCTTCACCAATGTTTCAGGCAACCTTGCTATCAGCTATGACTTAGGTCCGGTGCGCACTTACGGTCGCCTTGCAAGGGGCTTTAGAGCGCCCCAGGCCGCCGAACTCTATCGACTGCAAGCCGGCCAACAAGTCGCAGACTTAGATGCCGAGCAACTGGATAGCGTCGAGCTAGGTCTACGCGGTACTTATGCGGGCACACTGAGCTACGGCATCAATGGCTATGTGATGCGTAAAAAGGAAGTCATTTTTCAGGATCGGGATCGACAAAATGTCAGCGGCGCTGATACTGACCATAAAGGAATAGAAATTGAACTAGCGTGGCAAATCAACAGCGTGTGGTATGCCCAGGTCGCAGCCAATGTAGCCGATCATGAATACGCTAGCTCGATTCAACTGATTGGCTCACGGGGGGACATTCTCGGTAATACTATTGATACCGCCCCTGAGCACTTCGGTAGTGCACGTATCGGCGCCGAGACCGTTATAGCCAATCGGTTTACCAAGGCCGAGCTCGAGTTCGTTTGGATAGATGACTATTTCGTCGATCCGAACAATGCCAACACTTATGAAGGTCATTCGCTGTGGAATCTTCGCGTTGATATATCCGCTAGCGAAACGCTCACGGCCAGTCTAGCCATTACCAACTTGGCGAATACGCGATATGCGGAGAGAGCCGACTTTGGGTTTGGAAACTTCCGCTATTTTGTCGGCGAACCCCGCAGTGCCATGGTCTCACTGAATTACCAGTTTGACTGACCAGACACCATAAGCAACTCGCGATGACAAAGGGCGGGACTTACCCCACAGCAATCTCCCGCCCCCATGTTTTTTAAACATCTATCGAGACACACATGGCTGACGTTTAGGCGTACGGGCGTAACCCGACTGCGTCGCGGACTCGCGCCAATAACGTGGCACTGTGAGGGCGTAAACGCTCAGCACCGGCCTGTAAAATCGCCTCAAGCTGCTGTGGGTCGTCTACTAGTTGTCGGTATCGCTCTCGAGCGGGAGCTAGCTCGTCATTCACTCGCTCGAATAACCGTGTCTTTGCTTCACCCCAGCCTATGCCGTCAAGAAATGCTTGCCGCATAAACTCCCGCTCCGCCTCATCGGCAAACGCACACCATAACTGAAATACCGTTGAGTCATGGGGATCCTTTGCTTCACCGGGCTCGAGCAGGTTGGTCTTGATTTTATTAATGCCCTTCTTCAACTGTTTTTCCGTGCCGAATAGCGGAATGGTATTACCGTAGCTTTTACTCATCTTACGGCCGTCTAGGCCCTGTAACACCGAAACGTTGTCGTCAACGACCGCCTTGGGTAAGGTAAAAATATCGCCAAAGTTATGGTTAAAGCGCTGGGCAATATCCCGCGCCATCTCAACGTGTTGGATTTGATCACGGCCCACGGGCACTTCGTGAGCATTAAAAATCAGTATATCTGCCGCCATCAATACCGGATACGAAAAAAGTCCCATCGTGATACCAAAATCAGGATCCTCCCCGGCGTCTTGATTAGCGTGCACTGCCGCTTTATACGCATGGGCTCGATTCATCAGGCCCTTAGCAGCGTTGCAGGTCAACACCCAAGAGAGCTCAGTAATTTCAGGAATATCCGATTGACGATAAAAATGCACCTGTGCAGGATCGAGCCCAAGAGCAAGCCAGGTGGCGGCAATTTCACGACTTGATTGCGCCACAGCTAGTGGATCGCTAGATTTTATCAGTGCGTGAAGGTCAGCCAAAAATAGGTAGGCGTCAACATCAGCGCGTTTTGAGGCCGCTATCGCAGGACGTATGGCACCAACAAGATTGCCCAAATGGGGCGTTCCTGTGGTGGTGATGCCGGTCAATACCCGGGTTACGTTCATGGTTGGTCTCCGGTCATCAAGCAATACGATTTAAAAAACCAGTGAGCAGTGTTTCGAGATAAGCCGGATCCCGGCTACCGGCCAACTCACGAATACTGTGCATGCCCAAGGTAGGCACCCCTAAATCAATAGTATCAATACCGGTTTCACTGGCAGTGATAGGCCCTATAGTACTGCCACAGCCTAGATCTGTGCGCACGACAAAATTCTGGATAGGCACATCGACACGCTCTGCAAGTAATCGTAGCAGCGCTGCTCCTGTCCCCGACGTTGCATAACGCTGATTGCGATTGATTTTTATGACCGGCCCTGCGTTTAATAATGGTCCATGGTTTTCATCATGCTTATCACTGAAATTTGGGTGGACAGCGTGGGCATTATCAACCGACACCATCACTGCTTGGGTTCGCAGCCTTCGATTCTCGACGTTGTTGGCGCTGATAGCCGAAATGAAGTCGGTCAACATGGGGCCTTGAGCGCCCACCGCAGAAGCGCTACCCACTTCCTCATGATCATTGCAAATAAGCACACTCCAATGAGCAGCACTAGCGGCCAATAGCGCGCGCATACCAATGAAGCAGCTGAGCAAATTATCCAATCGCGCGGAGGCAATGAAATCTTCATCGAGGCCAATCAGTGAGGGTGGCTGAGTGTCATAAAGCGACATCTCGTAATCCAATATCCGAATATCGCCAACCCCAGGCAGTTGCTTTCGCAATTGCCTAGCTAGCAATGAGCGAAAATCTACGGCATCTTCAGTCCGCGCTTCGAGTAGCACGGGTAATATATCTCGCTGTGGATTAACGCTTCGACTGTTGTTTGCCTCTCGATCGAGGTGTATCGCCAAACTTGGAATAGTGGCTAGGGGTTTTTTAAAATCGATGAGTTGTTTTTGCAAATTCCCCTCGGCATCAACAAAATTGACTCGGCCCGCTAGCGATAGGTCTCGATCGAACCACGGGTTAAGTAGTGCTCCCCCGTATACATCGACCGCCAGCTGTACCACCCCATGTACGACTTTAATAGGATTAGGCTTGACCGATAAGTTAGGGCTGTCAGTGTGGGCGCCGATAAATCGTACGCCTTGGTCAGGGGACGCTTGTCCCGCGCGAAAGGCAATGATGGAGCTGTCATTGCGCGTGTAAAAGTAACCTTTGCCGGGCTCTAAGATGACGCCATCAATGCCCTCAAGCTCCACAAAACCCCCAGCAGTCAGTCGCCCCGCCATAGCGGCAACGGCATGGAAAGGCGTCGTTGCCTCAGCCAGAAATTGAAGCAATTCATCGACAACAGACATTCTTAGCCCCCAAACCCGATAACGGCAAATAACCCAATACCCAACAACAGGCGATAATAGACAAAAGGCATCAAACCCATACGATTCAGCGCCGCTAAAAATAGGGCGATAGTCGCGTACGCACTAATAGCTGCCACAGTAGCCGCGACCAGCATTTGCATGAGGGGTACACGGGCTTCAATGCCCGATGCCAACTCCAAAGCCAAAAATAACATGGCTCCCAAGATCACGGGCACTGATAAAAGAAAAGAAAACCGAGCGGCTACCGCTGGGCTGTAACCCAAAAATAAGCCCACAGTAATCGTGATGCCAGAACGCGATGTACCGGGAACCAGTGCCAGTATCTGGGCTACACCAATAATAACAGCATGCCTCAAACGCACTGAATCGCCCACAGTATAGCTACCGCCAGACTCTATCAGTTTGTGGCGGCTATGATAATGAGACCATCCTAACAAAATACCAAACAGTAGCGTTGTGGTCGCGATAACGGGTAGAACACGAAGAGTGCTCTCAATAAAACCATTCAGCAGTAGACCAGCGACTAGCACGGGCAATGTCGCTGCCACTAGGCTCCATAGCTCTCTAGGGGTTCCACCAACAGTCGGCCGCGCCTGAGGTAGTATATCGCCAATAAGCGCCAGCAGGTCACGCCAGAAATAAACCACGACGGCGACCAAGGTTCCCATGTGGACAGCCACATCAAACATCAGGCCTTGATCTTTCCATCCCAGTAGTAGCGAGGGCAAAATTAAGTGAGCAGAACTTGATATAGGCAAGAATTCACTGAAGCCCTGAATCACAGCCAATGCCAGTGTTTGCCAGCCATCAAACACGACGCGGTTGCTCTGATAATTTTTTCCAGCCAATATCTTGCTGTACATAGGCTGGGGTTAACTCATGAGGCTTGCACAACTGACTGCGGTCAACATGGTTCGAAATAAAGCCGGCCATTGTAGCTCCACTAGGTCTTACGGCGTCGAGTAACAGCGTCGAAGAATCAATGACCGGCGTCACGCCGGGGTCAAAAAAATGACAGGCTGAGCCAATCACATAGCTGGCGATCCCGCCAGCAGGGGCTGGCAGATCGCTAACCGTGCTAATACCCGGCTCTGAAAGGGGCGATAACCCACCATCAGAACAGCTGAACCAGCGCCAATACAATTGACCAATATGAGCATCGATACAACTCAGCACTAAACCACTGGCACGAGGATTTTCCACCGCAAAAACCTGCGCCTGATTCTCCAGAGAACACATAGGTAGAACCAGCTTATCGAGGGACCAGGCTAGACCTTGGGTAATACTGGCAGCTATTCGCAGACCGGTAAAAGATCCAGGGCCCACACCACAGGCAAATATATCAATCGCATTGATGGGGTATTGATCGAGAAGATTATCAATCATGGAGAAAATATGTTTATCGTGGGCTCGAGGCAGCAGCTGATGTAAACCTGTAACACCGTGTTGCGTGGCCAACCCTATAGAACAGGCATCGGTCGACGTATCGATAGCAAGAACGTTTTGCATGGTTGGTCAGCGTAGGTTGTCAGCATTAGATGAGTTAAGCTGATGATTATCACACACTCCTGTGGAGCTTTATACGTTGGAACAAATAACCCTAGGGTTTCTCGCGGGTGGCAAAGGACAGCGATTAAAAAACCGAGATAAAGGCCTGCTAGTCATCGATGGCCAACCGCAAATTGGTCGATTAATCGATCAAATACCTGAGCACCGCACCAATGTTTTCATTGTCTGCCGCAGAAATGCATGGCTTTACGCCCATTACGCGACCCACATTTTTTGTGATGCAAGTCGAGACCAAGGGCCTACAGCGGGGGTAGTCGCGTTGCTAGACGCCTGCGATACCTCGCACTTGGCGATTATTCCCTGCGATCAACAACACATTCCCAGTCATTGGCGGGCATGGTTACAAGACGCGGGCAATCATGGGGACACTGGTTACTTCGCCACTGAAGCAGGTCAGCACACACCGCTGTCCCTAATACCCACGAACCAAAAAAATAAGGCTACAGATTATTATGATGGTGGCGGACGTTCGCTGTTTGGCCTGTATCAAGCCTTAGCATTGTCCCCTCTTGAGTGCCCGGGAGCAGCAAGTGATATTGATATGTCGAGTCAATTAAACGCGCTTGGGGATCATTAACTAGCCGCATTGACCCATACCAACCCATAAAAAAAGCCGACCTATGGTCGGCTTTGGTTCCGTCTAAGACCTAAGCGATTACTTCTTCGCTTTTTTCTTGGCGGGTGCTTTTTTCTTAGCGGGAGCTTTCTTCTTCGCTACCGCTTTTTTAGCCGGTGCTTTTTTCTTGGCGGGTGCTTTTTTCTTGGCTACCGCTTTTTTAGCCGGTGCTTTTTTCTTGGCGGGTGCTTTTTTCTTGGCTACCGCTTTTTTAGCTGGTGCTTTTTTCTTGGCGGGGGCTTTTTTCTTCGCTACCGCTTTTTTGGCCGGTGCCTTTTTCTTGGCGGGGGCTTTTTTCTTGGCTACTGCTTTCTTAGCAACTGCTTTTTTAGCTGCAGGCTTTTTCTTAACTACTTTTTTTGCGGAAGCTTTCTTTACTGTGGTTTTTTTAGCTGAACTCTTTTTTGCTGCGGTCTTCTTTGCGGCTGCCATACACATCTCCAATTAAACGGCGGGGTGTTGATGTGAAAGCTACCAGCGTTTTTTCTCTGAGACAAGTGGTGGTTACAAAATAATAATAATAATTAAGCGAGGCATTGGCGAATTTGTTTTGTAATGTCAGCCACTGAGCCCACACCCCCAATGCAATGGTAACGAGGTCCTGCTAGCGTCTGATAGAAAGCGACTAAAGGCTGTGTTTGCTGTTCATACACTGACAAACGTTTTCGAACTGTCTCCTCACGATCATCATCGCGTTGGACTAACGCCTCTCCTGTCTCATCATCGACACCGTCTTTTTTAGGCGGATTATGCGCCGTATGATAAATCCGACCGCTACCCAAATGGATTCGGCGACCGCTTAACCGAGCAACGATTTCTTCATGATCAACGTCAATTTCTATGACATGGTCGACAGTGATATTGGCATCGACCATCGCTTGAGCCTGAGGGATGGTGCGTGGAAAACCATCAAATAAACAGCCATTAGCACAATCAGGCTGGGCTAACCGATCTTTCACTAATCCAATAATCAGGTCATCAGAGACCAATCCCCCCGCATCCATGATCGCCTTCGCCTGAATACCGAGCTCAGTACCTTCAGACACCGCAGCGCGCAGCATATCCCCTGTCGAAATTTGAGGAATAGTATAGGTGTCACACAAAAACTGAGCCTGGGTGCCCTTACCTGCGCCCGGTGCGCCTAAAAGGATAATTCGCATAGCTTTTTCCTTACCTTCGTACCACTGTTATCTTCGACCACCCCACGAGGCAAACAAAAGTACACAGCCGCGGTAGCGCTGACAAGTACTAATCCGATGCTTTTGCTGCCTGCCACAGCGTATGCAGCTGTTCGGGTGTGTATTTTTCTAGCGACGTGTTGCTGGCCATCGCCTCCGCCTCCATCATACGGAAGCGGCGTTCAAACTTACGATTGGCACGTCTAAGTGCCCTTTCGTTATCCATGCGCAAATGTCTTCCGACATTGACCGCACTAAAGAGAACATCGCCCAATTCATCCTCTATATGATCGGTGTCACCATCGGCCAGAGCTTCCTTCAACTCCCCTATTTCATCCTCAAGGTTGCTGAGAACCTGTTTGAATTCGGACCAGTCGACGCCCGCATTGGCGGCCCGTTTTTGTAATTTTTGAGCCCGTGCTAACGCGGGTAGCGCGAGAGGCACATCGTCCAGAGCGCCATGCTGAGCTTTAGCTGCACGCTCTCGCTGTTTCAGCGCCTCCCAACTCACGCTGACGGATTCGGCACTAGCCGGGGCTCGTTCACCGCCATCAATATCGCCCTGTGGAAAAATATGGGGGTGCCGTCGAATCAGCTTATCAACTAAGCCATGGACCACCGACTCAAAGTCAAAGGCTTTTTCCTCACTGCCCAACTGACTATAAAAAATCACTTGAAAAAGCACATCACCCAGCTCTTCAGCCACGTGAGGCAAGTCCTGTCGCTCAATCGCGTCAGCCAGTTCATAGCATTCCTCTAGCGTTGACGGAACGATAGATTCAAAAGACTGCTTGATATCCCAAGGACAACCCTTCTCGGGATCGCGTAATATCGTCATCACTTTCAGCAAATCGTCAATAGAGTAGTGCCAATCTTCGCTGCCACACTCAACGTTCATTGCTCAAGAACCCGCTGCGCGGACATCACGTTATCAAGCTGATTCAATGTCACCAGCACTCGCCCTAAATTCTCCAACGAACAAACCTCGCAGCGCAGGCGCATATTTGCCGTATTAGTCTCAACATTACTCAGCGTGTTAATAGCGGTCACATTCACTTTAGCCCGAGCCATGACCCCAGTAATATCCGCCAGCAAGCCCTGACGATCGTATGCCTCAATAGTAACACTCACTTCAAATCGCTCCTCTTCACTACTCCCCCAGCTTATAGCAATGATTCGCTCCGGCGTTTTCTGCCGCAATGTCAGCAATCGACTACAGTCGATTCTATGGACTGACACTCCGCGAGAGCGGGTAATATAACCCTCTATCGCATCACCGGGCACGGGCATACAACAGCGGGCAAAGCTGGTTAGCATATTGCCCACGCCGTCAATACGGATGGCACCACGATGGTCATGCGCAGCGAGAGTTGCGAGTCTAATGGGCTGCATTTCAACGATACCAGTCACACTTTGCGCCGCGCGCACCACTTGACTTGAGGTCACATCACCCGTGCCAACAGCGGCAAATAGATCCTCCACACTGTTGCAACCCAATTGCCCAGCTATGGCTTTGTAATCTAGCGCATTGAGGGCAAGGCGGGCACACTCTCGCTCGACGAGCGTCCGGCCGGCATCGACATTGTCATCTCGAGTTTGCTCTTTAAACCACTGGTGAACACACGCCCTAGCTCTCGAAGTGCATAAGTAGCCAGCGCTACGTGATAACCAATCCCGGCGAGGCTTAGCTTCATTCGCTGTTAAAATTTGCACGCGTTCACCAGTTTTCAGCGGCTGCGTCAACGATACAATATTGCCATTCACTTTGGCGCCTCTACAGCGATGCCCCACTTCAGTATGTACGTGATAGGCAAAATCTAATGGGGTTGCGCCTTGAATAAGGCTTACCACATCGCCTTTCGGCGTAAATACGTAAACCCGATCCCCCGCTGTATCAAAGCTGAATGGCTCCTCTCCCTCGCCATCTTCGCCCAACACTTCATGCCATTCCAGCACTTGCCGCAGCCAGGCCAATTTCTCTTCATAGGTCCCTGAGTGACCATGAACATCGTCGCTGCCCTTATAGCGCCAGTGTGAACAGACGCCCAGCTCGGCTTCTTCGTGCATGGTGTGAGTACGAATTTGTATTTCCAGCACCTTACCCTGTGGGCCTATGACCGCTGTATGAAGCGAGCGATAGCCATTCTCTTTAGGATTTGCGACGTAGTCATCAAACTCATTGGGAATGTTCCGCCACATGCCATGAATAATGCCCAGCGTATGGTAACAATCACGTACATCATCAACTAAAATCCGCAGCGCGCGGATATCGTGAACTTGCGAAAAGCCGATGCCCTTGCGCTGCATTTTTCGCCAGATACTGTAGATATGTTTTGCTCGACCGGAAATATCGAAGTGAAGGCCAGCCTCGCCGAGAGCATGAGCTAGATCGGTGCGAATCCTAGCAATAAATTGATCACGCTCAAGACGCCGACCATCAAGCAACTTAGCAATGCGATGATAAGCATCTGCATGGGTGTAGCGAAACGAAAGGTCTTCTAGCTCCCACTTCAAATAACCAATGCCTAAGCGGTGAGCCAACGGGGCATACACATTGAAAACCTCCCCAGCAATCCGCTGTCTGTCAGTCTCTTGAGCACTCTTGAGAGTCCGCATGGCTACCGTGCGCTCGGCGAGCTTAATCAAGGCTACGCGCACATCGTCCACCATGGCGATCAACATGCGGCGAATATTGGTATTGGGCGAATCTGATTGCCCCAATACGGGCGCATCTGACGCTCCCGTTAATTCACTCACTGCCGCCATGCGCAGCACGCCCTCAAGTAGACGAGCCACCGAAGTACCGAAGCGCTTTTCCACCTCGCTACTACTCAAGCGCTGTTCTCGGACGCTTCGATAGACCAATCCTGCCAGCAGAACATCGGTGTTTACACTTAGCTCAGACAAAATATGGATAATTTCTAAACCCACAGCCAGTGGATTTGACCGCCCCGCCCAGTCGCTTGTTTCAACACTTGGGGTGCCCTCGAGAGTCTTTAAGTACTCAGCGGCTTCAATAATTCGAGCCATGTCTTCATTTTTTAGCTCCGCGGGCAACGCAGAAAGCCATTTCTCGAGAGTAAATCGATCGAGGTCTTTTATCTTCGGCACTACACGCACTTGAACCAAAATTAACGTTCCTCGCGCGCATAAACGCCGGTAGAGAGATACCGATCACCGCGATCACAGACAATGGCAACAATCGTGGCATTTTCCAGCTCACGGTTAAGTGTCAATGCAGCGCTTATCGACCCACCTGAAGATACGCCGGCAAAAATTCCCTCTTCTTGGGCTAGGCGACGCATCATTCGCTCAGATTCTGCCTGCGAAATATCCATCACTCGATCAACTTTGGCGGCATTAAAAATCGACGGCAAATAATCAGGTGACCATCGCCGAATACCCGGAATCGAAGAACCATCCTCAGGTTGTAGGCCAATAATTTGAATCGCGGGATTTTGCTGTTTCAAAAAAGCCGAAACGCCCATAATAGTGCCGGTGGTGCCCATTGAACTGACAAAATGAGTAACCTCCCCTCTTGTTTGCTGCCAAATTTCTGGCCCGGTGCCTTTATAGTGAGCCAATGGGTTGTCTGGATTTCCGAATTGATTGAGTACCTTGCCCTCACCGCTGGCCTCCATGGCTAGCGCTAGATCTCTAGCGCCTTCCATACCTTGTTCCGACGTCACTTCAATGAGCTCGGCGCCGTAGGCGCCCATTGCCCAT
>Ga0209223_10004561_pt1 | contig 12585 bp, 13 predicted proteins | sample COG_06_FD_184750 | JGI IMG/M metagenome (GOLD analysis project Ga0209223, IMG submission 184750) | Pelagic Microbial community sample from North Sea - COGITO 998_met_06 (SPAdes) (version 2) | ecosystem: Environmental > Aquatic > Marine > Neritic zone/Coastal water | place: Helgoland, sampling...
GTATACCCACATCACGAGCTGACGGGCAACAATGGTGACAGGTTCCAATGCAGAAAAAGGCGCCACGACCATGGCCATGACCGCCACCAGCGATAAAAACCGCGCTGTCCAGCTCGCCATGGTCGCCAAAAATGCCCCCGCCCAATGCCCCAAAGGCAAGGACTTCATTTCGAGGGAGCTTTGTCGCAGGTCGCCTGCAAATTCCGACAGGCTGTCCCGCCATCGAGAGAGCCATTTGATCTGTGCGCAGCGCAAGATGAGCTTTTGCGTAGAGTAGGGAGCGAGGAAAAGGCCGAATCCAATGATGCCAGCCAATAGCAGAATCAGGCCCCAACCCACCCAGAAAAAGCCCCATCCGATGGCGCTGTCAAAATCAGGGGGTGCGACGGCGTCGCCCAGGAAGAAAAACAAGGGGGGCACGGCCAAGACATAAAACAATTCGTCTAGAAGGGCCGTCGAAAACACCAGCGCTGTGCTTCGGCCGGCATTCATTCCTTGGCGGTGCAAGCCCCAAATGGCCACGGCACCGCCTCCCACAATGCCCGGTGTAATGGCCGATGCGAATTCCCAAACCACAGTGGTTTCAATGGCGTTGCGCCACGTTAAGCTGCCATTGGAAAGCCATTTTAGCCGAAGCACGTAACCCAAGTCGCGGATCAATACAAGGCCACACAAAGAGAGCAATGCGACCGGCCAACCCGGCAAGGTAACCGACCCTTGAACCGCTGACCAGCCTCCGTTTTCCTGAACGGTCTGATACAGCAGCCCGCCCACAACAGACAAGCCGATGGCCAGCGGGATGAAGGCACGCAACAGTTTTGGAGGACGGTTTCCAATCATGCCCAGACTTCCGTCCCCTCCGAGCAATTGCGGCACATTTCAATCCCCGCACGGTGGGTGAACACCGAGGTGCGGAATTGCTGGTAGCGCTCACTCTGCCATATTTCCCGGAAAGCAGCTCCGTTGGAAGCTTGTCCCATGCCGTGCTGGGCGTCTTTGTCGAAACAGCAGGGCACGACCTGTCCGTCCCATGTCACCACCGCTCCTTGCCACATCCGCCAACAGCGGTCGAGCATGGGGTTGCGCAGTGTCCACCGCCCTGAGGGATCGCGGTCATACCTGCGTAAGCGTGGGTCTTCGGTCAAGAGGGGGTGTCCATCCCGGGGAGCATCGAGCTGGGCCGTCTTGACCACAAACTCATCCACACCCCAGCGCCGAGCCATGGCCCTCATGGTGGGGAGTTGGTGTTCATTGGGCCCAACAACAAGGAACTGCCACACAACATGCGGCCGTTGTCCACGCAGCTTTTTTCGGGCATCCAATATGTGGCGGGTAGCATCGAGCACTTTCTCCAATCGACCACCTACCCGGTAGGACGCATACGAGGCCTGATCGGCACCGTCGATCGAAATAATTAGCCGGTCGATTCCACTCTTCACGATGCGCTCTGCGCGCTCAGGATTGATGTGGTGCGCGTTGGTAGAAGTGCTCACGTAAAGGCCTTCGCGCTTGCCGATGGAGACCAGTTCATCCATTCCAGGGTTGAGGTAAGGCTCACCTTGGAAATACAAATTGAGGTACACCAAATCGCGCCCCATCCCTTCGGGACCAGACAACAAGTCGGACAGCTTTTCGGGATTGAGCATGCCCGTGGGACGCGTAAACGAACGCAAGCCACTGGGGCATTCAGGACAGCGCAGGTTGCATGACGTGGTGGGCTCTACGCTGAGGCTCATGGGCCAGCCTGTCATGGCGGACATTTTTCCTCCCCCAGAGGCTTGGGCGGCCCGAAATCCCCGCAAAAGGCGCACAGAGTTGGCCAGTTTTCGGGCATCCAGAGGGGCAAACCTGGATCTCCGGTCCCTCCATTTGGCCCAGGCCCTCGAAAGGGCCTTTCGCTCGGGTCTTGAATCTGGTGGAGAGAACGGTGTTGAAGTCACGCTTGCAAGTTACCTCACCCGTGTTGCGCAGGGCGAGGTATCGGCGCCCGAGAGGCTTAAATTGCACCTGTGATCCTCATAGACGACACCCTCCTTTCGACCGAGTTGTTTGACAGGAAATTTTGCTGCGACCTCAAGGCTTGTAAGGGAGCCTGCTGTGTAGAAGGCGAAAGCGGGGCTCCGCTGGAGCCCGAGGAGCTGGCCGAAGTTGAAGCGGCTTTTCCGATCATCAAAAACCGGCTGAAGCCCGACAGCTTGGCGGTCATCGAGCGGGAAGGACTGCATGTGATCGATGCAGACGGAGACCATGTCACACCGATTGTCAATGGCAAAGAATGTGTGTATGCGACGTTCGACGAGGACGGCACCGCAAAATGTGCTTTTGAGCAAGCCCATTTGGCTGGGGAAATTGAATGGCGCAAGCCCATCAGCTGTCACCTGTATCCCATTCGACTGACGCCGCTCAAGGACCTCGTGGCAGTGAATTACCACCAATGGCCCATTTGTGATGGCGCTGTGAGTTGCGGTGTGGGCCTCAATCTGAGCATTCTTCAATTCTGTAAGTCCTCGTTGACCCGCCGTTTTGGTGAAGCTTGGTTTGCCGAAGCTTCCATTGCAGAGCGCGAATGGCGGAAGGCCACACAAGACCGAGACCAAAAATCCAACGGCACCTCCTGACCACCATGATCCCGAAGGGTTTCTCTTCCACCGCCGGTCTATTGGCCTTGTTCATTGCGGCTGTCGTGCCCCTCGGGGCACAGCCAGATATGAAGTTGCTGGAACAGGCGGCGACTTCAGACGACGAGGTCGTGCTGGGCTTGGATGGCGTTCACCTGATGTTGCGGACACGTCCGCAAGGAGAGTCTGGAAGCGTGTGGGGCGGAGAAACGCGCATGGCACAATTGGACGGCACACCTTGGGCAGTGACCCTGCCTGAAGTCTGGGGGCATGTTCCACAGCGCGAACGTGCATGGGAAGGGCTGGGCGAAACCGTTCACCTCGACATCGATCCCGGTTGGGGAATGGCGGTGATCACCCTGCATTCCGAGGGGGCGGGCCGCGTCATGTTCGCGGGCAAGACGGGCCGCGATGACCCCGCTTGGGGCCGTCCGTGGAACGTCCCGGCTCTTGCCCGATTTTCTGGGACCTGTGGCTTTGCTGTATTCGATGTTCACCCAGGTCGCGAAGGAGACTTGTTGGTCGCCTTGCGGCCCAAAATGCGCGGCGGCACAGAGACATTGGTGCCTGCTGCAGGACAATGGAAGGGGGGCTACGATATGGCCCGAATTCCGCGCAACGGAGGCTACACCGAAGTCATGTTGTTGGACGCGATCAACAGCGCAGCCGATGAAGTGGCCCTCGTTCCGGGGCCTGATGGGGGAGGTTGGTTGTCGGCCGAGCGCTTGCGGGGCGCCGGAGGATTGGACCCTTGGTGGGTTGCGTCCATTCCAGAAGGGAGCGAGGCGGTGAATGCACCAAGCGAGGGCATGTTGGCTGGTCACACCTTGCAAGTCAAGTGCGGCGGACAAGCGGTTTTAAATGCGGTCTGGCAGGTCAAGGTTGATGGAGTGCCATTGAGCCAGCTGCAAAGCGATGCTCTGGGCTATGCAGATTTGAGCGCGCTGGGTGCAGACAAGCGTTATGCATTTGAATGGGTGGGCAGGACCCCGGTTTCATGTTCTGACGCGGTGGCGGAGTGGCGCGGTGCCGATGGCCGCCTGTTGCGCCGCATGGAGTTGTCTGGTGCTGCGTGGAGTTTGTCTTTGTTGACGGCGATGCCATTGGGCGGGTGGAGGCCCCTTGGAGGCGACCATTCGCGCTTGCCGAGGGTTCACTCTGCGACCGAGTCGCGTGTTGTAGAGCAGCCCTCCGTTGTGCGAGATTCAATGGCTGAATGGGCTCCGGCATCTTCCAATGAGCCTGCCGCTTGGGTGGTGTTTCACAGGGTCGGACAAATGGCCCTTTCGCCACAGGACCGCATTCACATTCGGACACTGGCGGGGCAGTTGAAAGGGCGCCCTGGAGACGTGATTCGCATTACCGGCCATGCCAGCATCGATGGCGATCCCCAAACCAATTTGACCCTGGCATCAGAGCGTGCCCGACACGTGGCGGCACAATTGGAATTTGCCGGTCTTCAGGCTGCACAAATCCGATTCGAGGGCATGGGGACCAGCCAGCCCTTGAACGTCTGCCCCCCCGGTGTGGTCTGCCCTGAGGACAAGTTGGAGCGCAGCCGAAGGACAGAGCTGCACATCGAACGCGGCAAGGGTGGTGATGGCCGTGCCATGCAGTAATTTTACGCCATGCACATTGAAGTTATGCGGGCGAAACTGCACCGCATCACGGTGACAGAAGCCGACCTCAACTACATCGGGAGCATTACGCTCGACCTTGACCTCATTGAGGCAGCTGGCCTTGTAGCTGGCGAAAAGGTTCAAATCGTGAATTGCAACAACGGAGAGCGCATCGAAACCTATGTCATTGAGGGAGAGCGCGGGACAGGCCAAGTGTGCCTGAATGGTCCCGCTGCACGGCGCTGCCAGCCAGGGGACATCGTCATCGTGATCGCTTATGGCAGCATGGAGATGGAGGCGGCCAAGACATTTAAACCGACGGTGGTATTTCCAGACACCGCCACCAACCTCATAGCCCCATGAAAAGCAAGCTCGGTCAGGTTGTAAAGTACATCTTGATGCTGGGCATCGGGGTGCTGTTGATGGCCTTGGCGATGCGTGCGGTTGAGGATCCACAGGCGCTGTGGGATGACATGCGCAGTGCGAGTTGGAAAGGCATTGCGGCAAGCTTTGTCATGGGCTACCTCGCCATTGTCAGCCGGGGCATGCGGTGGCTCATTCTGTTGGAGCCCCTCGGCCATGCACCCAAAATGGGAAACAGCATCCACGCAGTGGCCTTCAGTTACTTCTCAAACGCCTTTGTTCCGCGGAGTGGAGAACTGGCGCGGTGCGGTGCTTTGAATCAAACCGACAACATTCCTGTGGACGAGCTATTTGGAACCGTGATCTCTGAACGGGTGGTAGACTTTGCCCTGTTGTTCTTGTTGACGGGCATCGCCTTGTTGTCCAACATGGATTCCTTCTTGGCGTTTAGCGCGTCGTTCTCATTGCCCGGTGGAACCGGACCTTTGCCTTGGTTGGCAGGGGCAGCCGCGGTGTTTGTGATCGGTGCAGGGATGGCTTGGATGAAGCGCGAGGCCCTAGCTCAGGTACCCTTCATCGCCAAAGTATTCGGCTTCATTTCTGGCATTGGACGTGGGCTCGTGAGTGTGCGGCACATGCGCAGAAAGTGGGCTTTTCTGGGCCACACGGCCTTCATCTGGACCATGTATTTCATGATGACCTACGTGATTTTCTTGGGCATCGATTCTCTCGATGGCATCACAGCAGCCCAGTCTTTGTTTGTCATGATGGCCGGAGGATTCGGAATGGTGCTGCCTTCTCCCGGAGGCATTGGAAGTTATCAGCTGGCCGTTCAATACGCCTTGGTGGCCCTTGGGTACAACGAGGTTTTGGGACTGGCGACAGCCAATGTTGTGTGGGCAACCCAGACCGGCATGATCATCACCACAGGAGGCATCGGCTATCTGTTTCTGATGGCCGCAGGGCTCAAGAAAAAAAAGGCCGTTGAGGCCGATCCCGTCTGATGGCGCACCACTCGGCAGCTGACGGTCACATCAACACCCTTGCAGAGCTCGGCGCCTTGCGCAAGGAATGGAGCCTTGCTGGCCAGAAAGTGGTGTTCACCAATGGTGTGTTTGACTTGCTGCACAAAGGCCACGTGACCTACCTCGCTTCGGCCGCTCGGCTGGGTGACGTTCTGGTTGTCGGAGTCAACGACGACGAAAGCGTGCGCAGGTTGGGCAAAGGCGAGGACAGGCCCATCGTTCAAGAGTCGGACCGCGCTGCTGTCGTGGCAGCGCTGCGCGCCGTGGATGCGGTTGTCTTGTTTGGCAGCGATACCCCCCTTTCCATCATCGCGGCTCTAAGGCCCGACGTTCTCGTCAAAGGAGGCGATTACGATGCGGAATGCACAGATCCTCACGATCCACGCTACATCGTGGGCAGCACTGAAGTGCGTTCAGAGGGCGGCAAGGTGGTCACCATTGACCTTGTGCCAGGCCGCAGCACTACAGCCATTGCACAGAAGCTTAAAGGCCAGGACAGGCCTTAAATCGTCTCTTCCTCGAGGAACTTCGTGGTGAAGTCTCCGCTGCGGAAGCGCTCATGGCGCATCAGCTTCTGGTGGAAAGGAATGGTGGTCTTTACCCCTTCGATGATGTACTCATCCAAGGCCCGCTGCATTTTGGTGATGGCTTCCTCACGGGTCTGTGCGACCACAATCAGCTTGGCGACCATGCTGTCATAGTGCGGTGGAATGCGATAACCGGCATAGACGTGCGTATCGATCCGGATGCCATGGCCGCCGGGGCCGTGGTAATCGGTAACGGTTCCTGGGCTTGGCGCAAAATTCCGATCGGGATCCTCAGCGTTGATGCGGCACTGAATGGCATGCATTTTGGGGTAGTAGTTCCTTCCGGAAATCGACGCTCCTGCAGCCAGTTTGATTTGCTCCTTGACCAAATCGAAGTCCACCACCTCTTCTGTGATGGTGTGCTCAACCTGAATCCGGGTGTTCATCTCCATGAAATAGAAGTTCCGGTCGGCATCGACCAAGAATTCTACAGTACCCACACCTTCGTATTTCACGGCTTCTCCTGCAGCAATAGCAGCTTGGCCCATCTTCTCACGGAGATCATCCGTCATGTAGGGAGACGGGGTCTCCTCGACGAGCTTCTGGTGGCGGCGCTGGATGGAACAATCCCGCTCAGAGAGGTGACAGCATTTTCCATTGCGGTCACCGGCGATTTGAATCTCGATGTGTCTGGGCTCTGTCACGAATTTCTCCATGTACATGCCGTCGTTGCCAAAAGCAGCTCCTGCTTCACGCCGTGTCGTATCCCAGGCGTCGGTGGTGTCTTCATCGTTTTGGCACATCCTCATGCCGCGGCCACCGCCGCCGGCTGTTGCCTTGAGCATGATGGGATATCCGATTTCTTTGGCGCACGCCAAGGCGTCCTCCAAACTGCTGAGAATGCCCACACTCCCGGGAATGGTGGGCACGCCTGCGGCTTTCATGGTGGCCTTGGCCGAAGCCTTGTCCCCCATGGCCTCAATCATTTCAGGAGAAGCGCCAATGAACTTGATGTCATTTTCGCCGCACACTTTGGAGAACTGGGCGTTCTCTGAGAGAAAGCCGTAACCGGGGTGGATGGCGTCCGCATTGGTGATCTCAGCTGCCGCGATGATGTTCGGGATGTTGAGGTAGCTCTTGGCGCTTTGTGGAGGGCCGATACAGACGGCCTCATCGGCAAAGCGCACGTGGAGGCTTTCGGCGTCCGCCGTGGAGTAAACGGCCACCGTCTTGATGCCCATCTCCTTGCAGGTGCGGATGACCCGAAGGGCGATCTCACCGCGGTTGGCGATCAGGATTTTCTTGAACATGTCGTGAATCGATGGGGTTGATCCGGCATTAGGCCGGTTCCACGAGGAAGAGTGGCTGGTCGTATTCGACCGGGCTGTTGTCGTCCACGAGGATCTTCACAATGCGTCCAGAAACCTCACTTTCGATTTCATTGAACAGCTTCATGGCTTCGATCACGCAGACAGTATCGCCCACTTTGACTGCATCTCCCACCTCGATAAAGTTGTCTTTGTCAGGAGAAGGTTTGCGGTAGAATGTCCCGATCATCGGGCTTTTGATCTCAATCAAGCCAGCATCAGCAGCAAGTTCAGCAGGTGGCCCTGCCGCAGGAGCAGGAGCAGCAGCAGGTGCTGGCGCAGGTGCAGGTGCAGGCATGGCTGCGGGCATCTGCATGGGCATGGCCATTCCAGCGGGCATGGCCATTTGGACAGTGTGGGGCTCCTGAAAAGCCGCCTTACCGCGTTTGTTGCCGTTTCCAGGACTCTTGATGGTGATCTTGAAGTCCTTGCGTTCGATCTCTACTTCGTTCACGCCAGACTTGGCTACGAATTTGATCAGGTCCTGTATTTCTTCCTGGGTCATGGTTTGTGTGACTTTAGGAATTGGTGTGTCCAGAGCGGCAAAGTAACCGCAAAAATCATGGAGGGTATCCCGCGGGTCGGGATCACTCTGCTTTTGTTTGTTGAGGGATGGCCCATTTGAGCCAGATACTGCCCCATGTGAAACCACCTCCAAAGCTACTGAGGATGAGGTTTTCACCAGGGGTTAGTCGGTCTGCCCACTCCCACAAACACAGCGGAATGGTAGCAGCAGTGGTGTTTCCGTACTTCTCAATGTTGATCATCACCTTGTCGCGACCAACCCCCATCCGTTTCGCTGTGGCGTCGATGATGCGCAGGTTTGCTTGGTGCGGGACAAGCCAAGAAACGTCGTCAGCTGTCAGGCCGTTGCGTTCCATGATCTCGTAACTCACATCGGCCATGGATGTGACTGCAGCCTTGAAGACGGGCTTTCCATCTTGCTCGAGGTAGTGCATTTTGGCATCCACGGTTTCGTGGCTGGGTGGGTTCAAAGATCCACCTCCTTGCATGCGCAAGTATTCGGCACCTCTGCCATCGCTGCGCAAAATCGCATCGCGTATGCCGTTTTCACCCGTGGCGTCAGCTTCCAACAATACGCCCGCCGCAGCGTCACCAAAGAGGACGCAAGTGGTGCGGTCGGTGTAGTCTACAATGCTGCTCATTTTATCAGAGCCAACAACAATCACACGCTTGTGTGTGCCTGCAGAAATGAACTGACCTCCAGTCCGCAAGGCAAAAAGAAAGCCGCTGCAAGCTGCGCTCAGGTCAAAACCCCAAGCTTTGGTGGCGCCTGATTTGACACATGCCAACTGCGCAGTCGACGGAAAGAACATGTCAGGAGTCACCGTAGCGACAATCACCAAGTCGATGGTCTCTGGCGAAATGTCACGCTGAGCGCACAGGCCTTTGATGACTTCGGCGGCCATGTCAGAAGTGGCCTTGGTGGGGTCCTTGAGGATGCGTCGCTCTGAAATGCCAGTGCGGGTACGGATCCACTCGTCGTTGGTGTCGACCAGCTTCTCTAGGTCGGCATTGGTCAACTTATCGGGGGGAAGCCATCCCTGCACAGCAGTAATGGCGGCGGATTGAAGTGAGCTCATCGCACGGTTTATTGTCCCTGTATTGGTAGGGTGGCGTCGAAATTAACGCCCCTTTCTTCCCGGGCTAAGCATGAAACACAGCTTGGGCCACGACCGGATGTGGAAAAACCCGCTTCAGCCATCGGCTGGGCGGGTTTCCGAAAAAAGACTCGAAAGAGAAATCAGGCCTCAGCGACCTCTTTCTCCATCAAAACGCGTCCCTTGTAGTAGAGTTTACCCTCGTACCAATGGGCGCGGTGGAACATGTGGGCCTGGCCTGTCGTTGAACAGGTGGAGACGTTGGGCGTCTCGGCCTTGTAGTGCGTCCGGCGCTTACGTGAGCGCGTCTTGCTCTGGCGTCGCTTTGGATGTGCCATGGTGGTATTGTTGTTCCTCAGTGCCTAAGCACATCGGGGTCAATGGTTTGTACTGTCAAAATCACTCCTCTTTACCCTTCTCCTCGTCTTTTGGACCACTGGAAGACAAGCCTCTCAGCGCCGCCCATCTCGGATCGGTCTCCTCTTGCTCTTCTTCAGGTGCGAAGTCCACGCTGCCTGTTAGCCACTCCAACACCTTAGGGTCACAGTCATCCTCTAATTCGTGAACACGTCTCAAGGGGATGCCCAAAACGGTTGACTCAAAAAGGAATGCTCTAACGTCCAACAGGTGTTCCGCAGGTCCGAGAACAAAAATGTCATCGTCGTTGCGGTAGGTAGAGTCTCCGAACTTGACCACGTATCTCGCGTGGTGGTCGATCGGGAGTGTAACGGGCGCGTTGCAACGGTCGCATGAGGACCGCACCGTGCCTGTCACATGGACATCGAAGTGCATCATTCCTTCGAACCTGTCCAACTCTGTCTTCGCTGTTATGTCAGCGTCGTCAAAGCTTTTAGATTCGAAATCCGAAAAGAACGTTCCATCTAGCTGAAATCTGAAAGCGTGCCTTCCAATGCCCAATCCCGTGTAGGGAATTTCGAATTCGGAATTGCCGCGCATGCGTGACCCCAGCTTTGAGGGGGGGCAAAGGTACGGGTTTCAATGCAATCTGCGTCAAGCGCTGTTTGCACTCAGAAACGGTCGCGTTCCCAATCCTTGCGAGGGGACACTTCCAAAGGGTTCGATGTCATCTCTCGGTGCTCGGATTGGTGGCGACGGATGTCGATGGCAGCCCAGCATGCTGCCCGCAAACTGGCGCCATCGGCCTCGCCTTTTCCGGCGATGTCAAAAGCAGTACCATGGTCAGGGCTGGTGCGCACAATGGGCAGTCCCGCTGTGAAATTCACGCCTTCACCAAAGGACAGACTCTTGAAGGGAACGAGGCCTTGATCGTGGTACATCGCGAGCACACCGTCGAACTTTTTGAAGCCTGCTGTCCCGAAGAATCCATCAGCACCAAAGGGCCCATGGACATCCAGCCCTTGCTCTTGCAGCGCTCGAACGGCAGGTAGGATGATGGTCTTTTCTTCGTCGCCGATCAGGCCATTGTCTCCCGCATGAGGATTGAGTCCCATGACAGCAATGCGCGGTGTAGCAATGCCAAAGTCACGCCCGAGGCTTTCGTGCAAGAGCCGGGCCTTGCGCACAATGGCGTCTTTGCTCAGCGCGCTAGCGACGTCTTTGATGGGGACATGGCCGGTCACCACACCGACCCGCAAAGCATCTGTGGCGAGTATCATCAAGACATCGCTAACACCTGCCATGTCGGCGAGGTATTCGGTGTGCCCTGGAAATTTGAACTTCCCCCCTTGGATGGTGTCTTTGTTGATGGGCGCAGTCACCAAGACATCGACTTTATTGGCAGCCAAGTCCTTAACCGCTGCCTCCAAGCTGAGCCGAGCGAATTCACCTGCATCCGGATGGGGCTGTCCCCAATCAGGCTGGGGCAAAGTGGGGGCGATGTCCACACAGTGCAAAGCGCCTTGCTTGGTCCGCTCGGGTTCTTCTGTAGACTGTATGTCGACTTGAACATCAAACTGTTGTGCCTGTGCACGCAGGGTTTCCGTGTGACCGTAGACCACAGGAATCATGTCTTGGAGTACACGCTCATCGGCAAAAGCCTTGAGGATACATTCAGAGCCGACACCATGGGGGTCACCCCAGGTAATGCCGATGCGGACGGGTTTGGTCGCTGCCATGGCTGCGAAGGTACTCCGGAAGGCGAAGGCGCAGGGCCGCATAGATTTGACTTGTGCAGTGGTTTTTTTTGCACCGGCGGCCAACTTCTGCTGTGTTTGAGCGTTTACCTTTCGGTGTCCATGCGGTCGTTTTTCTTTTTGCTCATCCTCTGTCTTTCGATTCCCCTCAGGATGGAAGCGACCCACAACCGGGCGGGCGAAATCACGTACCGGCATCTGACGGGATCCACCTACGAGGTCACCATTACGACGTACACCAAGGCCAGTGTCGTCGCGGACCGCGAATTCCTGCAGATTCAATGGGGTGATGAAGGCTCTGAAGGCATTACTGACAGCTTGCCGCGCATCAATGGGCCTGTCAATCCTGCCGGAATTCCCACTGGAGAGCTGCTGGCTGGCGACATTCGACTCAACCTGTACAGGGGCACCCATACCTATGCCGGCCCCGGGGTATACAGTTTGATTGTCGAAGACCCCAACCGCAATGCAGGAGTGCTGAACATTCCGGGTTCGGTGGATGTCCCATTTTGCATCTCGAGCCTGCTCATCATTGACCCACAAGCTGGGCACAACGACAGTCCAACGCTGCTCTATCCAGCGATAGAGAACGCCTGCATCAACCAAGTGTGGGAACACAACCCAGGGGCTTACGACCCCGATGGCGATTCATTGACCTATGATTTGGTCTCCTGCGCTGGATTCAATTGTTCGCCTATCCAAAATTTCGTTCAGCCGAACCAAGTGGAAGGAGCAGGTGGTGAGTTCTATGTGGAGCCTACAACAGGCACCGTTGTGTGGGATGCGCCCGGACTTGCAGGCGAATACAACATCGCTTTAAGGATCCGAGAATGGCGGGAAGTGGCGGGCCAGTGGATCTTGGTGGGCGAAGTCACCCGAGACATGCAAATCACAGTAGAGATCTGCAACAACGAGCCGCCGGTGGTCGAAGTCCTGCCAGATACCTGCGTCCTTCAAGGTTCTTCGCTGATTTTTCAGGTGGGGGCCTCTGACCCTAATGGAGACGACGTTACGGTTACTGTGGTGGGTGGGCCCACAGATGCATTGGATCCAGAAGCGGTGTTCACTTGGAATCCCATTATGGATGCCGGGACGTTCAGCTGGGTGCCAGGCTGCGATGCGGTGAGAGAGGCGCCGTATCAATTGGTGTTCAAAGCCACCGACGACGATGCCATCCCGCTCAGTGATGTCTCCACCATGCGCGTCAAGGTCATTGCACGTCCCGTATCGACCACAGACGCTGTGCCCATTGGAAATGCCGTAGAGGTGGATTGGTCGGTTCACCCATGTGCGGGAAGCTACTCCGAAGCGCTCCAAGCCGTGGGGGGCT
>Ga0209223_10004571_pt1 | contig 12567 bp, 9 predicted proteins | sample COG_06_FD_184750 | JGI IMG/M metagenome (GOLD analysis project Ga0209223, IMG submission 184750) | Pelagic Microbial community sample from North Sea - COGITO 998_met_06 (SPAdes) (version 2) | ecosystem: Environmental > Aquatic > Marine > Neritic zone/Coastal water | place: Helgoland, sampling...
ATTTTCTTTTTTTCTATCTTAAATCTTGAATACAACCCTTAAATACAACCAATTATGATAAGTATTATAAAATCGATATCCTTAATTGCGACACTAGGTCTATTTACCTTTGGAATTTTTACAGCTCCTAAATCAGTTGAGAGCGTAGGTTCAATGCTTCATGAAGACGGTATAACGTTCCCGGAAAATGTACAAAAAATCATTACTGAGAAATGTACTGGTTGTCATAAACCAGATGCGAGAAATGAAAAAGCGCGTGAGAAATTACAATGGGTAAAAGTGCCAGATATGGATAAAGAAGAACAGGAGCATTTGATTGCAGAGCTATTTGAAGTGCTTGAAGATGGTAAAATGCCTCCTAAAAAGACAGTGGAAAGAAAACCAGAAATGAAATTAACTACAGACGAAACAAAAACACTGCTTGCATGGCTTGAAGTAGAAGATAAGCGTTTGAAAGGGCAATGATTTAATTCAAGAATAAAGAAAATGGGCGCAAATTAATTGCGCCTTTTTTATTTAAATCAAATCTGTTTTATCAGATCAATAATACCTTCGTTTTTTCCTTTAGGCCTAACGAGCAGCATTGGTGTTCCAGTATTTTCTTGCACAAACTTCTCTGCTTTACTTCCGATAAATAGAGCAGTTGTTGCCGTTCTTCCTTTCGCTCCAATTATCACGCAGCCTGGTTGGGTCTCCTCCATATAATCTGTTATATCATTCACAGGGTTGTCATCCTTGTCAATTGAATAAACATCTTCGATTTTTATTCCTTTTTGGTCAATCCCTTTCATGAATTTTTTGAAGCTCTTTTGAGCATTCTCTTTCATGATTTCAGCGAATTCTTCGTAGGTTTTTCCTGAATAATGCCAGCTTGAAGGTACTGAGTAAACATTTTGACAAACTAACCTCTCAGACCCATACCGCTTTGCAAGTTCTATTCCAGTCTGCATTGCAAGTTTAGAGTATTTTGAAAAGTCACATGGCACTAATAAATAATTAGGATTGGGTGCTGCATCTTGTGGAACAATAAATAAAGAGCAAGTAGCTCTACGCGCAAGTCGACTCGAAAGCACGCCATGCCCTCTGAAATCTCGATGACGCCCCATCATTAACAAGTCTATACTGTGCTTTTCAATAAAGTTTAAAACCCCTTTACTTGGAGCACCTTCTTCTATATGTATTTGGATAATTGGCTTTATCTCCGCATCAACATTATTATCAATTGCTTCCTGTATTTTGTTCTTTCGATCTTCAAAGGCACGATCTCTCAGGTCTGGAAACTCTTTCAAAATATTTTCAGGAATATTTAAAGCCGGAATACTATTAAAAACATGAATTTCTTTCGTGTCAGAAGCTTTGGCTACTAATGCTGCAAAATTTAGTAAGGTATTATCTGCCTCACTAGTATCAACTAGCACCATCACTTTGTCTCGGCTAATCATGTTGAAATTGCTTTTCATAATCTTAATAATAATTCAATGTTTTGATTAAAACTAATAAGATATTTTGTTGATTTCATCTACAAGCATTTCTATCAGCTCTTTGGAATGGGTTGGAAATGAGGCGATTCGTATTTGTTTGCTCTTTAAATCACCATAACCATTCCCAATTACTAATCCTTTTTTGGAGAGTTCATTTATTATATAATCCGAGTCTGATATTGAATTAGCCACTGTGACAGTTTTGGATCTCAATTCAGTTTGATTAACGAAATGTGTTAAATCAGGATGCTCATTAACCATATGTTGTAATAAGGAGCTTTTATATGTTGCTTCTCTTCTTATAACATCAATTCCCTTCTCAAGCATATCGGCAGTTACTTTAGCAAGAAGGTAGACGTCCAAAACATTCGTTGTATACGTTGGTTGATATTTTTGAGCGTTTTTTAATAGATTAGGTAAAGACTGATAAGTGCCAATGTTCTGACCATCTTTTAATTTTTTTTCTGCTTTAGCAATACATTTGTCATTAACAATCCAGACGCCTAGACCTGCAGGCAATCCAAAACACTTTTGAACTGAAAAATATGCAGAATCGATTTGAGAAAAATCAATATCAATGACGGGGAAAGCTGAAACGCCATCAACGGCTAAGATGGCATCAGGAAAATGTTGATTTAGATCATAAATTCTTTCAACAGGGTAGGTGACACCACTACTCGTTTCATTGAGGGCAAGACTGATTAACTCGGTATCACTATCAATCGCATTCATTTTGAAGTCAGGGATTTCTCCCAAGGCTGAGTTTATAGAACTTGCATTATATCCTAGTTTTGTAGAGAAATCGTAAAATCGATTTGAAAAAGCGCCATAACTTAAATGGGTGGATTTTTCCTGAATACAGTTCTGAATAAGCCGTTCCCAAATCTCTGTCGCAGAACTAAGATAGAATATATGATAGCCTTTAGGGATGCCCATTAAGGCCCTTAGGTTTTCTGTGACCTCTTGGAAATAGCCAGCGGCCTGTTTACTTCTATGGTTGATTTCAGGAACTTGCAACTTAAGTGCCCGCTTTATATGACTTTCGACCGTAAAATAAAGTGCTGAGGGACCGGGGGTAAAGAAGATTTTTTTAGACATCGCTTTGTTCTGCCTCTAGTAGCTTCAATTGCCTGAAATAATGCTTTCTCACAAAAAGGAAGTAATAGACTAACGGGAGCAAAAGTATTAATCCGCAGGCAAAAAACATCATTCTATAACCCAAAATTTCTGCCAAATATCCTAGTGTAATTGCGCCTACACCAATGCCTAAATCAATGGCCGAGAAGAAGGTTGCATTGGCAGCACCTCTACTATCTAAAGGTACAATATTTAGGGCCATTGTTTGGACTGTCGGCATGACTAGTCCATTCCCCATTCCAACTAGGACACCACATATCATGAATAACCAGAAGGTATCAGTAAAGCGCAATAGTACAAGCCCTGCAATCGTCAAAATGATACCAAGAGAAACGATTCCAGAAGGGCCTCTTCTATCCATTATTTTTCCTACTAACAATCGTACAATGGCAACACCTGCAGCAAAAAATATAAAGAATGCTTCCGGATCTAGGTTAAAGAACCCCACTCTTATCGATGGTATTTGCGCTTCTTCTGCAAAAATCATAATAAATGCAATAATACCGGCATAGGGAAATGCCGATGTAAACATTACTACAGCTATCCTAGTGACACGTTTATCAAACATTTTCTTCAGATCTAATTTTGTGTCTCCTGTTTTAATTTTAGGGACTTTGATGAACAAAGCCAGTATGAAAGCAGCCAAACCGAAAGCCAATGAAATTGAAAAGAGGTTGTTATAATTTCCATCCCCCATGATCACACCTCCAAAATAAGGTGCTAAAGCCATTGAGAATGTCATGGCCAATCCAAAGTAACCAATGCCTTGCGCTCTTTTATTATCAGGAATGATGTCTGCAGCTATAGTACTTCCTCCTGTCGTGATTACGCCCCATGTAAAGCCGTGAAAAATCCTCACAAGAAGCAAAAGAACAAAAGTAGAGGTGAAATGGTAGAGTCCGAGGAGCAGTGCAAAGATCCCTAAGGCCCAAAGATAAATTGACTTTCTTCCATATGCATCGAGTACGTAACCACAAAAAGGACGAATGATAAGTGCTGCAATTGCATAAACCCCCATTATGTAACCTACTTGATTATTAGAGGCTCCTAAAAAATTCTTTGCATACACCGGAAGTGTAGGAAGAAGAAAATAGAAAGCATTTGACATCAAAAAATAAGAGATGAAATGCAGGATATAATCGCGCGTAAGGATTCGATCTGTGCTACTAGGTAAGGACAACTAGTTGGTTTTGTGTTTTTGTAAAGTTCTAAATACGCAAGAATTATGGAGCTATGAAAATTTTAAACTCGATTCTACGACTTTCTTACTGTAGGTGTTCTTTTAAGATATAGCGACAGCAGTTAAAAAAAAGGCTGAAAAAAGAACTTTTTTATTTCTCTGTTACGTTACTTTATTAAGTTTGTAGCAGAAAAGAAATTGAAGATTTCCCGTAGGGCTTGGACAAGTTTTTGAACTTTACAAGTTAAACTAATATACCGGGTGATTCTCCTCCAAAACAAGGCCTCATCTCGATTTATCGAGACCTCATTCGCAAGATCAGGATAACAGTGGACTGTTGCGGAAAAAGAGATAGCCCAAATCCTGTCTATAAAGGGAGGTTCAAATACGACTGAGTTCTATGGGTATGTTATTAGAAGGCTCCACGCGGAGCCTTCTTTATTTTCCAGCCTCGTAAGCTACTTTTCCGTTAACAATTGTCATTGCTACCTTTGTCTTTAAGATATCATCTTCGGGAATTGTCATGATATTCTTATCGAAAACGGTAAAATCTGCAGCTTTACCTACTTCTATTGAACCCTTGAAGTCTTCTTCGAATTCACCAAAGGCTGCATCCAAAGTAAATGACCTCAAGGCCTCAGTTCTTGACATTTTCTGATCAGGTTCAAACCCACCTTCAGGCAAACCAGCCAGGGTTCGTCGGCTTACAGAAGCATAAAAGGAGGGAAGTGGATCAACTGGCTCTACAGGCGCATCGGTGCCGTTAATGATTTTAGCACCTGACTGTAATAATTTTTGCCAAACATAAGCCCCTTCAATTATTCGTTTTTCTCCCAACCTGTCTATGGCCCAAGGACGATCCGAGCTCATATGTACGGCTTGCATTGCTGGTATTACGCCTAGTTCTCCGAATCTAGGGATATCATCTGGATGCAAGTGCTGTGCATGTTCTATTCTAAACCTATGGTCTGTTACGCTAGGGTTCTTTTTAAACGCAGTTTCATAGCGATCCATTATTTCCCGATTTGCACGGTCACCTATAGCATGTGAAGCTACTTGGAAGCCTAGTGCTAAACCTTTGTCCGAAACAGTGGTTACAGTTTCCATTGGTAATGTCTCGTGACCAGTATGATCAGGTCGATCAGTATAATCTTCCAATAACCAGGCACCTCGCGAACCAAGAGCACCGTCACAATTCAGTTTTATGGATCTTACTGTCAAGAAATGCTCTTCAGTGTCAATCATCGGTCCTTTTTCGTACCATTTATCAAGCAATTCAGGCGACCTTCCTGTAAGCATTACATACATTCTGATCCCTAGCTTACCTGAATCTTTAAATCGCTGCAGTCTGTCAATAGTCGCTTGTCCAGAACCTGCATCATGAAAACTTGTAAGTCCTTTTTCCAGGCATTCTTGAATTCCCATTTCAAGCGCCATTTCATTTCTTAATTCGTCATTTTGGGGCACTAAACGTCCAACGAGGCTTGAAGCTCTTTCTGTAAAAACACCTGTGGGATTTCCCATTTCGTCTTTTATGATTTCTCCACCTTCAACTTTACTTGAAAGGCTTTCCATACTTAATCGGTTTACACCTGCCAATTGCATTGCCTTTGCATTAGCAAAAGTAGCATGCCCACTAGCGTGCCTTAAAAAAACAGGATTTTCAGGAGATACCGCACTTAATTGATCGTGGGTCTGAAAACCCTTTACTACTTTTTCAGGCGTTTCGATCCATTTACTTTGGTGCCAACCCCTTCCAGTAATCCAATCGCCGGGATCAGCCTTTGCCACAGCTTCTGCAACCTTTTCGACTAACTCATCATATGTTTTAACATACATTAGATCGAGTTCCAATTTGTTATAGCCAATACCCATTAGATGTCCATGTGATTCAATAAAACCAGGAGTCATCGTTTTGCCTTTAAGGTCAACGATATTTGTGTTTTCACCCTCGTATTGGACTGCACCTGATGAGTTTCCAACATAAATAATCCGACCATCCTTTACGGCTACAGCTTCTGACTCTGGGGCACTTTCATCCATTGTATAGATGATGCCATTTTTAAATACAATATCTGCTTTTTCATTTGAGTCATTGGTGCCACAAGAAAATATTGTGACAAGTATAAAAACGGATAAGATTGAAGTAATTTTTTTCATTGGTTTTCTAGTATGGTGGTTAAAAGCTAATGCAATTTTATGAATTCAGCAACGGATTTTTTTTAGGTTCTTCTAGTGTTGTAAATTGACGACACCAATTCACATAACTTGGAGCAATGGATATTTTAAATTTAGATCAATTAAAACAACTAATTGATATTGAGCAATTGATTGAGGATTTAGAGCAGGGATATCTTTTATACTCCCAAGGTCGAGTTGAAGTGCCTCCAGTCGGTTTTTTAAATTTTCAAAATCCTCCAGGTGATGTGCATATCAAATATGGTTATATAAAACAAGATAGCGTTTACGTGGTCAAGATTGCCTCAGGTTTTTATGACAACCCTCAATTGGGCATAAGTTCCAGTGATGGTTTGCTTTTGGTATTTAATCAGCAAACAGGAAAATTAGAAAGTATTTTACTTGATGAATGTTATTTAACTGATGTGCGCACAGCAGTTGGTGGGGCAGTGGCTGCCAAATTATTGGCACCATCCAAAGTTTCATCAATTGGCATTGTTGGCGCAGGTGTTCAAGCCAAAATGCAGTTGCAGATGCTTCAAAATGTGATTAAATGCAACAAGTGTATCGTTTGGGCAAGAGATGTTAAAAAGGCTAATGATTTTGTAGATGGCATTCGCCAAGATAGTAGTTTTTGGAACGAAGATTTAGAGATAGAAGTAGCGCTATACATGGATTATTTGACAGATAATTGCAACTTAATCGTAACAACGACTCCTGCAAAATCGCCCTTGATAATGGCTGATCAGATCAAGCCAGGCACGCATATAACTGCAATGGGATCTGACGATAAGGGAAAACAAGAGTTAGATGCCGCTTTGTTAGTAAAGGCTGATATTTTAGTAGCCGACAGTAGAGCGCAATGCATTCAATATGGTGAAATGTCACATGGTATTAAAGCAGGTTTGATTCAAGAAAGTGATATTCATGAAATAGGAGACTTGATTCAAGACAAGTCTCTACGCAGAAGTAGCGATAACCAAATTACAATTGCAGATCAAACAGGTGTAGCTGTTCAAGATATTCAAATCGCGAAAATGGTGAATACGTTATTAAGAAAAACGAAAACTAGTTAAGCAGCTGTTGCTTTTAATTCCTCTTTGTTTGTCCCTAAATTAACTGACTGTGGTTGATAGTTATTCCCTAATTTCTTCAAAAATCTAACATGCGACTTTAAGGCTGCCCAGAAAGAAGGTAACTCATTGTATGGTACCTCATATTCTTCTGCTGTTTTCTTTACAATCTCTGAAACTTCAGGGTAATGAATATGGCAGATTTTTGGGAAAAGGTGGTGTTCAACTTGAAAGTTCAGTCCACCAGTAATAAAACTCGTGATTGGACTTTTTCTACCAAAATCAACAGTAGTACGCATTTGCGTCACTGCCCAAGTGTCTTCAATATGTCCTTCATTATCAGGAATTGGGAAATGAGCTTCTTCAACTACATGTGCCAACATAAAGATTATTACAATTGCGAAACCGCCAAATAGATGGCCTAGTACAAAACCACTAAATACTGTATACCAAGGCATATCAATCATTATTATTGGTAATGCAATGAATAAAAAGTAGTAGAGAGCTTTAAAGAAAAAGAGCCTGAAATATTCTTTTCTGGGGTGTTTGGAATTATCTAATGTACCAATTTTCTTTTGAAAAAATTTAACATAATCCTTCTTGAAAACCCAAGAAAGTGTTCCAAATGGATATAAAAAGAACAACCAAATATGCTGGTATTTCTGAATTGGTTTCCATTCTTGTGATGGTGCTAATCTAGCAATCGGTACGGACTCAATGTCTTCGTCATGTCCAGCAATATTAGTGAAGGTGTGGTGAACAACGTTGTGAATTTTTGCCCATATGTAGGAATTTGCTCCAGTGATATTGAAGGAGTTCCCGAAAAAATTATTAACCCATTTTTTTGAAGACATGGAACCATGAATTGCATCATGTCCACAATTAACAGCCATAAAAACAGATGTCAATCCATTTACTATCCAAAGTAAGTTATTCGTAAGTAAGCTGAAATCACCAAAAAGTAGCGCGAAGTACGAGCCTAACCATAGAAAAATATAAAAGAAGGACTTGAAGTACATAAAGCCATTTGCACCCTTACTTTTTCCTGTTGATTCGAAATAGTGATCGACCCTTTCAATCACTGCCTTGTGGAAATCTCTATTACCTTTTTGGAATTTTATCTTATCAATCATAGATAACCAATTACATGCGTTTTCATTCTCTATTTTTCAAGCAGTGTAAGAATGAAACTCGTTTAAATTAAAAGTTTTAATAAAGTACTTTGGCCGATTAATTCAATGTGCAAATATAAGAAGTATAATGAGAGAACTAGTCCTAATTCACAATGTTTAAAATCATCATTAGTTATAGTCCCTTTAAAAGGCTGTAGAGAATATTACAATGAAATTTTTTAGCCAAAATGTGCAATTTGAGATTTCATGCCTCAATATCACCTAATGATTTATCACAAGTAATTTTTCGAATTCAAAAATGACTTGGTCAACGTTCTCTTTTGAAAAGCAAAGTGGCGGCTTTGATTTTATAACATTGTCATATGGGCCATCAGTGCTAACTAAGACATTTCGATTTCTAAGTTCATTTTTAATGGTATTGGCTAAAAAAGTGTCGGGAGTAAGATTGTCGTCTTTAATTAACTCAATCCCGATAAAGAGACCTGATCCTCTAACGTCTCCAATACAATTAAATTTATTTTGTAGGGTGCTTAACTGAGCCATGAAATAGTTACCTACTTCTAAAGAATTCTTTTGAAGACCTTCTTCGTCAATAACATCTAGCACAGCAGATCCAATGGCGCAGGAAACTGGATTCCCTCCGAAAGAGCTGAAGAATTCCATCCCATTGTTAAATGATTCGGCAATTTCATTGGTTGTAACAACTGCACCTATTGGATGTCCATTTCCCATTGGTTTACCGAGGATTACAATGTCCGGAACAACACCATACATTTCATATCCCCAGAAATGACTGCCTAATCTCCCGAATCCCGTTTGGACTTCATCACTAATACATACACCACCCTGATTTCGAATAGCTGGATATACTAGTTTTAAATAATCTTTTGCTAATGGTACTTGTCCACCACAACCAACAATAGGCTCGGAAATAAAACCTGCAATGTCTCCACTATTTCTATTAATTGTCTCAATCAAATCCTTCGCATATAAGGCTCCAGCATTTTGGCCTTTGTACATTCCTCTGAAAGTACCTGGAATTATGGCTTCGATTATTCCCTCTGATTGACCCGGCCCACCTTTACTTTTGTATTTGTAATGGCTTATATCAATTCCTTGTTTTGTATTGCCATGGTAGCCATGTTCCATTACTACCATTTGTTGCTTTTGGGCATGACGCTTTGCCAATCGGATGGCTAAATCACTGGCAGCAGATCCTGAATTAACGAAGTAGACCTTGTTAAGTGCATCGGGAAATTTGGAAAGTAATTTTTCAGCATACTCTTGCAAAGGGTCATACAGGTAACGCGTATTTGTATTTAATTGCCCCATTTGACGCTGCCCTGCAGCCACAATTTTTGGGTGTTGATGACCAACATGTGGTATATTATTGTAAGCATCCAATATTGTGTTGCCTGTTTTATCATACATGTACTGAAAAGCAGCGCTGTCTAAATACAATGGCTTCTTGTATGAAACAGAAAAAATTGGGCTAACAGATTGATGTCGTTTTTTTAGTACCTCTTCCTCTGATGGGAAGGTACTAGGCTCAAACCCCACAGCTTTATAAAATTGGTTTTTGGCAAATGATGGATTGATTGTTATCCATTTTTTAAGTAGGTCCCATCCTGGCGCTTCGCTAATGAGTATGTACTTATTATCGGGTTGTAATTTCTTTTCTTTTGCCGTGGTACAAACACCCATGCAAAGTCTTCCTGCAATTAAATAGTAGAGTAAGTCTAGCTCTGACTTCAGTAAAGGGAACTCTTCATGGTAGCCTTCAACAACAGGAATGGCAGAAGCAATTGGGTCATCTTTACCGAACATGGCATAAGTGACTGTAATTGCTAACTCGAAAATAGTAGCGGAATATGTAGCATCACCAAAATCAATAATTCCGCAGACCTGATCACCATTTACTAAAACATTCCAATCATTGGCGTCATTATGGATAATTGACTTCCTTAAACTGGATATTTTGGGATACACATGTTGGTCCCATTGCATGAAAAAGTATTCCACTAACTTTCTGTCTGCTGCTTCTGGAATATGTTCTTTTAATTGTCTACTTATGTTGATGTTTTGTAAATCCCAATCGATATTTCTCGCTTTAATTCCTGTGTTCCTATAGCTAATTAAATTACGATCTATTTCACCAATGAAAGCGCCCAGAGACCTTAGCATTTCATTTGAATGCTTCACTTCAGCCATAAATTGACCTTCAACAAATGTGATTAGCCTTAATATTTTCTCGTCATTCTCAATTGTTACATGAGTAATGATACCCCCATTATTGTTTTTTATTGGGTTCGAAATTAATTGTTGAGGAAGATAATCAAGTTGTTGAATGAGTAGGGTTTCAGCCAACACATCTGCTGCCTCACTTTGAGGGTATACTTTTAAAACAAACCGTCCTTGATCTGAATCAACACGATAATTTGTGCTGATGTAACCTTCCATTTTTGTTAATGAGATGTTTTCAAGACCGTAATGATTTAAAAGTAGTTCTTTCATTGGTGTCAAATTGTGTTGCCAAGATACATAATCATGCTTTTAGCTAGCTATATCAAATCGGCAAAAGGCATGCTTGTTTTGACCTACTTTTTGCTGAGAACATTTGATATTTTGTTGGCCTCAAATTGAGCGTCAAAGTCAGGGTTTGGCTCGGTTGGCACTGGAGCATTTCTTTCAATTCTCCACGTTTTTAATGCGTTCAATAGGGTATTAACGATTTCAGGGTTGCTGCTCGCAATGTTATTTGTCTCTCCTTTGTCTAGTTCTAAATTATAGAGTTCAATTTCATTTTTTTCAAAATACTGATGTAATTTCCATTTGCCTTTCCGAATAATCGAACCTGGTCTAGTACGGAATAAAACATCCCTGGCGCCATCGGTCAGCCCATTATAAGCTTCTAGGTAGACTGGGAAATGCCAAACCAATGCACGTTCCTCGGCAAGTCCATTTTGCAATAGTGGTAAAAGACTTTCGCCATCAAGTCTGGGCGATTCAACTTTGCTCTTTAAGATTTCTTTGAAAGTAGGGAAGAAGTCAAGGTGAGTAACAGGGACGTCATTCGTGGTGAATTCAGTAATTGCACCGGGTAACTTCATAATCAATGGAACCCTAATTCCTCCTTCATAATAGCTGCCTTTTCCAGCCCTTAATGGTGCTAAAGGTGAAATTGATGTTAATCCCCCATTGTCTGAAGTAAATACGACTAAAGTGTTTTTTTCTAAATCGAGGGCTTTTATTGCTTTCATTAATCGACCGATATTCATATCCATTGTTTCTACCATGGCGCCATATATGGCTTGCCTTTCACTTAGGATATGAGGCATCGCACTGTATTTGTCGATTATTACCTGTTTACTCAAAAGCGGCGTATGTACAGTATAATAAGGGAGGTAAGCGAAGAATGACTTGTCTTTGTTTTCAGTAATGAATTGAATGGCTTCATCTGTAAGTCTGTCTGGTAAATATTCCCCTTCCGGTCCGTTGTCAATATTGGGGACGTTATAAGGAGAAAAATAACCGTTCCTTCCAGGATTGCCATTTTTGCCTCCAGCTATGTTTTTATTGAACCCTTGATTCAGTGGGTCAATTCCTAAATGCCATTTCCCAAATGTACCGGTCACATATCCGGCTTTCTGAAATAAGTCACCTAATGTCTGATTGTCCTCTTCCAAATAATTGGTATTCTTAGTTGGTATTAATCTTCTAGTTTTTTTGTTACCACGTGTCGATGGGCTTACTGTATAAATACCATGCCGAGGTGTCGAAGTACCCGTCATGAAGCTTGCCCTGCTTGGTGCACAATTTGAGGCGCCCGCATAGGCTTGCATGAAAGTCATTCCTTCTGTAGCAAGCTTGTCAATATTTGGCGTTTGAAACCACTTACTCCCCATATAACCCACATCATTCCATCCCAAATCATCCACCATGATGAACAGGACATTAGGTTTGTTTTGAAAAAAGTCTTCTTTCTTAGTTTGGCTACAGCCTAAGCAACAAATAAGAAGCAATATGAATATGGATTTAATCAGCTTCATATTCATTAATAGAGAACTCTGAATTTAATAGTATGCTCAATATTTTTAAGTGCTTTAATGAGTTTCTTGTTATAGACTTTATCAATGTCTGTAATGACATAACCGATGAGTTCATTGGTCTTTAGGTATTGACCTACAATGTTAATTTCATGTTCGGCAAATACATTGTTGATTTTTGCCATTACTCCTAGAGAATTCTCGTGGATATGGATTAATCTATGGGCATTCTGCAGAGGAGGGAGGGCTAAATTCGGGAAGTTAACACTGCTCGCTGTATTGCCTCTATTGATGTAACCTATGATTTGATTTGGTACAAAATCGGCAATATTTGCTTGC
>Ga0209223_10004572_pt1 | contig 12565 bp, 9 predicted proteins | sample COG_06_FD_184750 | JGI IMG/M metagenome (GOLD analysis project Ga0209223, IMG submission 184750) | Pelagic Microbial community sample from North Sea - COGITO 998_met_06 (SPAdes) (version 2) | ecosystem: Environmental > Aquatic > Marine > Neritic zone/Coastal water | place: Helgoland, sampling...
GTGTGAAATGTAAACAATGGGATTTGGTACGTGACGGTATTCTTGTTAATTACCAGGCCATTAGAGACCAAGTCCATATGATTGGACAGGACGAATCACATGGATGTTGCTATTCTCAGAGCTGGAATGATGTTCAGTTCCAAAGAATGCCGAATGTTTCACTAGAGGCAGGTAAGACGCCATATTCTGTGGAGCAAATGATTCAGGACACGGAAAAGGGAATTTATATTGCTGGAAGAGGTTCATATTCAATTGATCAACAGCGATACAACTTCCAATTTGGAGGTACCGTCTTTTATGAAATCAAAGAGGGTAAGGTAGTAGGTATGTTGAACGATGTGGCGTATCAGTCGAATACGCAAGAGTTTTGGAACTCATGTTCTAAGATTTGCGATCAAAATGATTATCGAATGTTTGGTTCATTCTTCGATGGTAAAGGGCAGCCTGCGCAAGTAAGTGCTGTTTCACATGGAAGTTCTACCACACGTTTTGATGATGTAAATGTGATCAACACAGGTCGAAGCATCTAATCATTTGTTTAACAAAAACTGATTTAAGAAAATGGCAATTTATACAAAAGAAGAAGCAAGACAGATAATGGAGAAAGCTTTAAGCTACTCCAAAGCTGATGATTGCGAGATAAACCTATCGGGTAGTGAGAGTGGAAATATTCGTTATGCACGAAACTCAGTATCCACTGCAGGACACCGTTCTAATCAGAACATGGTTGTGCAAAGTAATTTTGGTAAGAAAGTAGGAGTGGCGACACTCGATGAGTTTGATGATGCCTCTTTGCAAAAAGCGGTAGCACTTTCAGAAGAGTTAGCGCAACTTTCTCCGGAAAATCCTGAGTTTATGGGCCCACTTGGTCCACAAAACTATTTAGAGTCGAAGACATTCTCTCAGTCAACTGCAGACATTAAACCTGAATTCAGGACAGGCGTTGCTGCGAAGAGCATTGATCCGGCTTCAGCTAAAGAAGTAACCGCAGCGGGGTTTTTGGACGATTCTAATAATTTCAATGCAATGATTAACTCCAAAGGACTCTTTGCTTACAATCAATCTACTAATGTAGATTTCACCGTAACAATGCGTTCTAATGATGGAACTGGTTCAGGTTGGGTATCTAGAGATTTCAATGATGTCAATAAATTTGACGCATCTGAAGCTGCAAATGTTGCTTTAAACAAAGCTGTTGACTCTCGAAATGCTAAGGCCATTGAGCCAGGACGATATACTGTGATTTTGGAGCCCGCTGCATCCGTTGGCCTAATTGGTAATATGATGAGGTCCTTTAATGCGCGAACAGCGGATGAAGGAAGAAGTTTTATGGCCAAGGAAGGTGGTGGTAATAAGTTAGGAGAGAAGATTGTAGATGAACGCGTTCAAATATATTCTGATCCTCAAAATTCAGAAGTACCTGTAGCCACGTGGAATGGAGCAGGTGAACCATTAAAAAGGACAGATTGGTTAAAAGATGGTGTAGTGAAGAATCTTTTCTACGACCGGTATTGGGCAGGACAAAAAGGTGTTGACTCAGTCCCTTTTCCTAGTAATATGATCATGGAAGGCGGAAGCAAGTCGCTGGACGAATTGATCAAAGGAACCCGTAGAGGAATTTTGGTTACTAGAATGTGGTACATAAGAGGAGTTGATCCTCAGACTTTATTGTATACTGGATTGACGCGTGATGGTACTTTTTTCATTGAAAACGGTAGGATCAAACATCCTGTTAAGAACTTCAGGTTCAATGAAAGTCCGATAATCATGTTGAATAACTTGGAAGAGTTAGGAGAGCAGGTTCGTATCGATGGCAATCTTATCCCATACATGAAGATTAGAGACTTTACTTTCTCTTCTCTTTCTGATGCTGTCTAGACTATTGCATAGAATATTTATGTGAGGTTGTCTCAAAAGTCCGTTTCGTCATTCCCGCGAAGGCGGGAATCTCCAAAAAGTGACTAAAAGCTGGATAGAGATTCCCAATCAAGTTGGGAATGACGTTTAAGATTGACTTTTAAGACACCTCATTTTTTATTCCTATCTATCAACCAAAATCTAAATAGTACATCATTCTGAACTCGTTTCAGAATCTATGCTCTGAGATCCTGAAACAAGTTAAGGATGACAGCTATTGGGAACTGAAAATTTTGATAAATACATTTGACTATTAGGTTAGTCTGATTATGACAAAACACAATGAATTCTTCTTTACACGGCTTCAGTATGAATCTGGAGATTGGGATGTTGATCAACGCATGCCATCTAATGTATTGAACTCTCTTGTGGAATACACAACCTTAAAAATTGATTCCCAAGAGAAGATTGTTTTGTTGGCAGACGAGGAAATCTTTAACTGCCCCTTTTGTTATTTATCAGGACATAAATTGGTTGAGTTTACCAAAGAGGAGGAGGCCAACTTTAAACGATACATTGAGAATGGTGGCTTTGTCTTTGTAGATGATTGTAACCATGATATCGATGGCCTTTTTGCGAAATCATTTGAGATTCAGATGGAGCGTACTTTTGGCAAGTCGGAGTTGAAAAAGATACCAAACGATCACGCTCTATATTCTAGCTTCTTTGAATTTGAAAATGGCCCACCAACCACCTCTCAAGAATTGAATGGTTGGGGTGACGATATAGTGCATGATTACTTAAAGGCAATAGAAGTAAAGAACAGAATAGGAGTGCTTTATAGTAATAAGGATTATGGTTGTGAATGGGATTATGATTTCAGAAATAAGCGTTGGTATAAAATTGATAACACAAAATTTAGTGTGAATATCGTGATGTACGCACTCACCTCATAGAAGGAATATTATGAACGAGGAACTCATAAAAGTAGAGAAAGAAGTTACTGGCTTGATAGCAAAGCTGGGTGATTTAAAACAAGAGATTGCAAAGGTAATTGTAGGGCAGGACAAAACGGTTGACCAACTGATCATCACGTTTTTGGCTGGTGGCCATGCCCTGTTAGAGGGCGTTCCGGGTCTAGCAAAGACCCTGATGATAAGAACACTTTCCCAGGCAATTGATTTGGACTTTAAACGCATCCAATTTACACCAGACCTGATGCCTTCAGATATTATCGGAACTGAAATACTGGAAGAAGACCATTCAACAGGGAATAAGTTCTTTAAATTCAACAAAGGGCCCATTTTTTCTAATATCATCTTGGCAGATGAGATCAATAGGACACCACCCAAAACACAGGCTGCTTTGTTAGAAGCAATGCAGGAGTTTGAAGTATCCTATAGTGGAAAGACTTATGAATTGACAAAACCATTCTTCATTTTGGCTACGCAAAACCCTATTGAGCAGGCAGGAACATTTCCATTACCTGAAGCTCAATTAGATCGCTTCTTACTCTATATCCAAATTGGTTATCCTGAGGAAGCGGAAGAAACGGACATTTTAAGGTTAACTACAGGCTCCAAAAAAGAAAAGGTGCAAGCTGTGATCACCGGTGAGGAGATCATTAAATTGCAGGCATATGTCCGTGAAGTCCATATTAGCGATGACCTTATTCAATTTGTAAGTAAAATGATACGGGCAACTAGGCCTGCTCAGACTGCTGACAGTTATGTAAAAGATTGGGTGAGTTGGGGAGCAGGTCCAAGGGCAGGACAAGCCATGATCCTTACTGCTAAAGCAAGAGCGTTGCAGCAAGGAAGGTTTTCCGTTGTTATGGAAGACTTAGAAAATGTAGCTCCTCCAGTGCTTAGGCATAGAATTCTAGTCAATTTTAAAGCTGAAACACAGGGAGTGACCTCCGATGAGGTAACCAAACACCTGTTAAAGTATATCCAACTTCCTCTAAACGGACAATAGTTGTGGGTAATGAATTCCAAGAGCTACTAAAACCAGAAATCCTTTCGAATGTAAAACACCTCGAATTGGTTGCTAAGGTGATCGTGGATGGCTATTTATCAGGTCTCAATAGAAGCCATAGGGTCGGTTCAGGTATGGAATTCAGCCAATATCGAAGTTATGAGCCTGGCGACGATCTAAGGCTGCTTGATTGGAAGATGTTGGCCCGATCATCAAGGTACTATATCAAGCAATCAGAAATTGATACTAATATTTCTGTCAAGTTTATTCTTGACGCAAGTAATTCGATGCAGCACAAGGAGAATGCGATTACTAAAATTGAGTTTGCACGATTGCTCATTGCCTCATTAGGTTATTTGGCACAGACACAAGGGGATGCTTTAGGATTATTTGCAGTGAATGAGCACCAGCTTTACAGTCTTTATCCAAGGGTACAGAAACAACATTTTAATCGATTTCTTCATCAGCTAATAGCAATTCAACCAGAAGGACGTTGGCCTAAGGCCGCCACCGAAACAGCTACACTGCATGACCGAAGACATAGAGAACTGATCATTATAGTTTCTGATATGTATCAGGAAGAAAGTGAATTGTTAGATTTTGTGATAAGCCAGAAGACAATGCGCAATGAGGTTATTCTACTCAGGGTCATGGGTGGTGAGGAGACTGACATGTCCTATTCTGGCACAGTCACCCTTGAAGACCTAGAGTCCGGAAACCGGGTAAAGATCGATTCCAATGCGGTGAGGGAGATGTACAAGGAAAACCTAGCGACTGCAAACGAGTCAATTAACGCAAGTTTAACAGAAGCAGGTATTGGATATGAGGTGTTTCGAATGGATAAACCGATTCATGAAGCATTGAATTTGTTCTTTAAGAAAAGGAAAAATTTATTGTAGATGAGTTTCATTAATCCCATATGGCTTTATGGTCTACTAGGACTTTTGGTCCCGATTTTTATTCACCTATGGAGTAAAAAGGAAGGCAAGACCATCAAGGTGGGAAGTATTCAGTTTTTTCCAGAAAGTGAAACACGCCAATCAAGTAAACTTCATCTCAATGAAATCTTATTATTACTGCTTAGGACCTTTATGCTAGCCTTGCTGGTGATGCTGATTGCGCAACCCATAATTATAAGTGCTAAGAAAAGAGATAAAACAACAGTCTTGATTGAACCAGCGTTATTGGTTGAAAATGGACTTGGTCGTGTTTTAGATACGCTTTTATCTGTAGAATACAACGTGAAGCTTTTAACCACTGGCTTGCCTGATTACGATTCAGAAGCAACTCAGACTTATCCGAAAACAGATTATTGGCAACTTAATCAGGACATTGAGCAATTGGCGTCAAATGAAGTGATCGTCTTTTCTTCAAGTCGCTTGGTTAATTTTAAAGGCAAAGTCCCAGCTTCTTCAAAGGACATTACATGGTACAATGTTCCACCTAAATATAATGTCAGTCAAGTATTGGAAGCATCTGTCTATGAAGGTGTCTATAATGTACTTCTTGGTAAATTTGAAGAAGGGCAGACCGGAATTGAGCGAATTAGTTTTGTTAATAGAAACGAGGCATCCAGTTTACAATTCAGAAATAGCAATGGTGCGGAGGAGGTGAAGCACAAATCACAAGACATATGGCTGGAAGTTAAACCAGCAGTGCCCACATTGATAACTATAAATTATGACGAAGAATTTGAAACAGATGCACGGCTGTTGGCCGCTGCATTTCAGGCAATTCAAGCCACCAATGGCATTCCGGTCCAAGTTGATTTGGCATTGATTTTAGAACAAGAGAGGGCAACTGATAACGCCAATATTGATGTTTGGTTAAGTAATAAAGTGTACATTCAATTAAAAGGTATTAAATCACTGATATATAGAGATAATATGTACAATAATAATTTGATTCATTGGTCCAATATTCCAAACCAATATGTGTTAACAAGAAGGTTGGGAGTGGCGAATATGACAACCGATGATTTACCTGAGTCGTTGCTCCAAACGTTATTTGATAATAAGGCACTAACTGAACAAGTCAATGTTTTAGACCAGCGCAGCATTGAATCACAATTGATAGCTCCGACTAAAGTAACTGAAGGAACAATTGGCGTTAAGGAACAATTGGCTATCCCACAGTATTATTGGATTGTGTTCATGGCCTTGATGGCCTTGGAAAGGATTATTTCATTTCAACGAAAACAATGAGATGGAAGGACTGAGCTACATCAAAAAAATAAAAATGAAATGGCAAGGCTTTAAGTGGCTTGAAGCTGCCCTATACGCTATTGGTATGACTTTGTTTTGCTGGTTTGGTTTTAGCAGCAATCTTTTTGTTTTAAATACTGTACTCATAGTTGTTTTTGCGATTGCTGCATTATGGGGTAAGCCTTGGAAGATTGACCTTCTACAGTCTGCAAAGTTGATCGATCGTCAGGTGGATGAAGCAGAAGGCAGTGCAGTACTACTGGTTGAGATGAAGCAGGATAGCTCGGTCTTGTATCAGTTGCAACAATTGAAAGTGGGCAAAGCATTAGGGAATTTAACAACCAATGTTAAAGTACCTCATCATTTATTAAGAACGGCTTTACTTAGTGTTGCGTTAGCAATTGCCGGTTTAATCATCCCCAAAACAACTACTGAGTCATCATTAAATACAACACCTAAAACAGCCCAAGAACTAATCGTTACACCTTCAGATATAATTGCTGCTCCTCTTGAGATGGCAACAATCAATACTATCAATGTGCGTTTATCGCCGCCAGGCTATACTAAGTTGAGGCAAACGAATACAAGTAATCCCAACCTAAACCTATTAGAAGGTACCGTCATCAGATGGGAAATTGACCTTTCCAGTCCTGTCGAACGGTTCATAATTAAATCAGGCGGAGTGGAGAAGCCATTTTCAAAAACCAAGGAAACGACCTATGAAGGTACTTGGCAAGCAAAAGGATCAGGTTTTTACAGTTTTGAATACCTGAGCAATGGACAGCGCATGCAGTCTGAAATCTATAAAATAGAAGTCATCAAGGATGCTTTACCGGAAATAACCCTGACCGGGATTAATCAGCACACCAACTTTAACTATTGGGATGATAAGAAAGTAGATTTTACAGCAATGATAAAAGATGATTTTGGCATCATAGAGGCTGATATTATCGCCACAGTTGCAAAAGGATCTGGCGAATCGGTTAAGTTCAGGGAAGAGAAAATGGCATTTGATGAAGGTTTTTCAAAAGGGGCAAAGGCCATTGAACTGAACAAGGCAATTGATTTGGACGCAATGGGATTGACCCCAGGGGATGAACTCTATTTTTATGTACAAGTACAAGATAACAAGGCGCCAGAGGTCAATATCAACCGAACAGCCACATATTTCTTGAGCATTATTGATACTACTAACATTGAGTTTTCTCTGGAGGGCTCATTAGGCGTAGACCAGATGCCTGATTATTTCAGAAGTCAAAGACAAATAATCATTGAGACGGAGCAGCTCATTAAGGATAAGCCATTACTAGATCCACAAGACTTTAAATCTAAGAGCAATGAATTGGGTTTTGACCAGAAGGCATTAAGGCTGCGCTACGGACAATTTATGGGAGAGGAGTTTGAAAGTGGGATCATGTTGGAAGATGCTGAAGGCAATGAAATTGAAAGAGCGGAAGATCCTTTGGCTGCGTATGTAGAGGATCATGACGGTGATAATGAGGCGAATCTTGTGGATGAAGTGGCCAAACAAAAAGCTTTATTGGAAAAGTACATTGATAACCATGAGGATGGTGAAGAGGCTTCTTTTTTTACAGTTTCCATAAAGCAGAAACTGCGCCAGGCAATGAATGAAATGTGGGATGCAGAGCTGTACTTGAGGCTGTTTGAGCCAGAAAAGTCCTTGCCTTACCAGTACAGGGCCTTGGAATTACTCAAGCAGATTAAGAACCATGCTCGGGTTTACGTACACCGCATAGGTTTCGATCCGGCACCGATTAAAGAAGAAGTTCGATTGTCAGGTGATTTGGAAGACCTTAATGACTTGAACATAATTGGAGCTAACGCAGCGGTTCGTCCTTATGAAAGCATCAAGAAAAGTATTGGTCAAATGGCCTATTTGATTGAAAGGGAATTGTTGCCAACTGCGCCAAACAAAATACTTTTTGAAGCAGCAGGTATTGAATTAGCAGCTTTGGCCATTGAAAATCCAGGAGAATACTTGTTGACCTTACAGCAGCTAAAGCAATTGAGTTTCGATGAGCTGACAGATGACAAGGTTGGTCTTATTCTATTACTGGCCTATGAGGGATTGATAAAGGCATTACCAGAAACAATTGAACAACCCAATTTGAGTACTGGCCAAATGACCGCTGTGAAAAAAGCCTATCTCAAACAATTTTCCCAGATCAATAATGACTGAGCAGCTTTTCACTTTTCAAGAAGACTATTCTGCTTTGGTATTGATCATGGCGGCTGTCTTATTGGTGATCTTGGTCCTTAAAGAATGGCTGCGTGAAAACAAGCGCCGGAGAGTGGGCCGTATTGTTGCTGCAGTGTTCGTGATCATTGCATTGCTCGGTATCATGTTTCAACCGGCTGTGCGGAGGCCCTTAGAACGCTCGAACTTGGTAATACTTACCGATGGCTATCACGAAGCACAATTGGACAGCCTGAAGCGCCTATTGCCTAAATTCATAAGCTTAGAGATTGATTCAGTTAATACTTTAATCTATCCGGACCTCAATGAGTTCGGCCAAGTATTTGTTTTGGGCAACGGTATCCCATCTTACGACCTCTGGCAGTTTGAAGGCAGGCAGGTGAGCTACTTGCCAGGCATGATAGAAAAGGGTATTACACAATTGAATGTTCCAAGAACGCCGCTGCAAGACCAACCATTTAGTATTGTGGGCAGATACAAAGGGTATTCAGGCGTCCAATTGACATTAAATGGAGCAGCAGGAAACTTAGATTCAGCCCAAGTGGATGATAACGGTCATTTTGAATTGACTACCAGGCCTAAGGCAAGCGGCCAATTTATTTATACGCTTTCGAATTCTGATGATGGAACAATTGAGAAAATACCTGTAAATGTATTGCCTCAAAAACGTCTAAAGATACTGATAATCAATGCTTTTCCCACCTTTGAAACGCGCTACTTAAAAACCTTCTTGGCTGAGACAGGACATGAAGTTATAGTAAGGAATCAAGTCAGTAAGGATATCTTTAAATACGAATACTTCAATACTAAAAAGAAAAATTTTAGCCGATTTACTTCTACTATTTTAGAGAAACAAGATTTGATGATAATGGACTTAGCGTCACTCAACAATTTATCTAGAACAGAAAGTCAATTGTTGAGAACAGCAATTAAGGAGCAGGGACTTGGCCTTTTTATTCAACCCGAGCAAGCCTTGTTTTTAAGCAAGACTTGGATGAACCTTCAAAGTAATTCAGTAGAAGAGGAGCACCTGCTTTTTAATTTGGAATCTGACACATTTAGCATTTCTAGATACAACAGGTTATTAAAGCTAGAATCGAATCAATTTGAATTGTTAACTACGAGTAAAGAGCATATTGCGTTAGCCGAAAGGAACGGTTTGGGAAAAATTGGTACCACTGTTCTCAAAGACCTTTACCGACAACAATTGGCCGGCGATAGTACGGTTTATGCACATGTCTGGACCGAGATATTGAATGGGCTGAGCAAATTGAATGAGGAAAAAGTAGGCTTCTCAGGCCTGGATCAATTAGTCTATCCATTAGCACCCTTAAACTTCACAGTTCAAAACATAGCGGCTGATGGGAAACTTACCATCGAAAACCAAAACATCCCTTTAGCCCAGAATGCGTTGATACCTGAACAATGGGAAGGACTGTTCTGGCCAAGAGCAGCAGGATGGCATCAAATTGAAGCAGGAGAGGACAGTACGGTGTTTTATGTCTATAAAGAAGGGGATTGGAAAACGCGAAGGGATTTTTCGCGAAGTCAGGCCAATGAAAAGTTCTTTGCACAACAAGCTACTTCATCTCTTGTTGTACAATACCATCATAAAGCTATTCCCAAAATTTGGTTTTACCTGCTCTTTTTATTCGGATTAGGATTTTTGTGGTTGGAGCCCAAGATATAACTACCAGCTAACCTCTGTAAACTAGGTCCGATTTACTAGAATAACCCACGACTATTTGCAATTGGAGGGGGAGCTTAATGGGGGGTAGCGCTAGTCGTGAGTCGTTATTCCTTTAAAATTATATTTTGTTCTTCTAATTTAACTAGAAGTGGTTGAATCTGATTTTGATCGCTTTTGACAATTTGAACAAACTCACCTTTTTGCTTATTAAAAAGTTCTAGCCTATAGTGTGTTTGCGAAACCGTAGAAGATTGAGCCCAATTAGCCATCACGGCAGTTTGTTTATTCAGTAGCATGACCCTGTAGTAGCTAAAAGCGTCTAGATTGATACTTTCTTTCTGTCGGATTTTTATAAAAAACAATACTTCTCTAAAATCTGTCAAGTTAGATTCACCAAAATCAAAATCTACACCGGTTCGTGAAGTTTCAAAAGCCAAGTAAATAATTATCAAAACAATACCTAAGAAAATAAATCCTTGAATGAATAGCAGAATTGCTGGTAAAATCAAAAAACCCATTAAAATTCCACCTACATAGCTCTTGCGTGTTGAAGTTTGATTATAGATTTTCATAAACTGACAAATGATACATAACGTTTAGTCTGAAAGTAGTAGCGGATTAAAATAGCAATTTATTTTCGTCTAACAGTCTTGTATATAAAAAGTAGCGGGTGTTACTCACTAGTTTTTGGTTTTATATTGACCTTTAATCTATTCAATTTTTTTTTGGTTTAAAGGACTAAACCGCTATGTTTTATGTATGTCATTAGGCAAAGTATTTAGCTCATATTTGTTATGGATTATTATTATTGCTAATCCAAAAAGAACAGCAATTACAATTAAAATTGTGCTTACTAATCCACTCACTCCGAAGGACATACGGATCAAAATCGTTGAAACTACAAATCCAGAATTTCTTATTATTTTGTGAAATTTATCTGTGTAAAAGAATGAGATTAATAGTAGAACAACATCCACTAAAATCAGGACGGTAAAAAATTCGTCAAAGAATAGATTATTAATTGTTTCAAAACTAGGATAAACATTTGAAGCAAAAGATACACCTGATGTCCAATTAACGAGTGTAATTAAGGCCATCGTAAAAAATATTGGGACTAAAACAACGGCAATTATTTTCTTTCTATTAATGAATCTTACAATTTTTGGTTTATTCAGATTTTCTTGTTGCGATATGCGTATTCCTTGCTTTTGAAATTGAAATATCAGGTAGAAAAGAATGATGGATGCCAAAATATCATAAGTAAATTGTAAATCTCTTTTAATATCAAACCAATCAGACGATAGTTCAATTACAGATAAATCCTTAAACAATTTTCGAATAATAATTAGTGTTATTATTTCATATTGTTTGGTTATGTAGGTGGTAAAAGATTTTGGTAAGTAATATATTAGTAAGTAAACTTCATAGATAAGTATAAAAGAGAATGGGGTGTATATGGCAGATATCGGATTATTAAATAATTCTGACTCTGGAAGAATATTAATGATGCTGAATTTTGATAAGTAGATTAAAATTAAGTGGATGAAAAATCCAAATAACGCAACGTATAGTATTGTTTTTTCAATTTTTCTTTTGGCGTATTCAGAGAGAAAAATTTTATAAAGTTTATTTAATAAATTCATATGCTTTACATTATGATATGTTTTGCTAACCTCTGAAAGTATCAGACGTGAGTTGTGCACCTGCCTGCCGCAGGTAGGGAAGATAGAAAGACTTTTCGAATTTTGGATATGAAAGTTTGAAGGAGTGCTGTTTAGCTGGTTATAGGAAGGCACAAATTCTTGATTAGTATGCGTCCGGCGTTTTGAGCTTGCGAGAAAATAGGGAAATGCACCTCGAAGGGCATTGATTTCAGGTAATTATGCACGGTTAAACGCTATAAGGCAGATGTTCTCACTTGTTGATTTTTGTCATTAACAATTCGTCAAAATAGATTGACTTTTATTGTGTTGATCTTAGCGCTTCGAGTACGTTTCGATGTGCCAAGGAAATGACAGTTCCCCTTCGTTTAATTCGAATCCATTTGTATTCATTAATTCTCTGACTGAAGCAACCCGATGAATATAGGGTTTAAATGGATTTCCTCTTAATTTCATGCCGAGCACCATAAATCCTCTGAAAAAATCAGCTATGAAGCCGTCCATTGGATAGCTAAGGGTGACAGTATTAGTAGATTTTGTACAGGCTAATTGTAGGATGGCTTCATAATCTGGATAACAGCATATCACTTTATCCAATGTTACATGATTGACAACTGGTATATCTTCGGCTTTGGCCGTGAAATCCCCCACGAGGTAATTGGCCTTTTCTGTCAAGTTGTTTTTTGCTGCATGTTCTTGTGCTAACTGGGTGTATCCCGAGGAGGCGTCTACCCCAAATGTGTGGCTCCCTCCATTATTCAAGAACCACCATTGTATGGCGCCAATGCCACCACCGACATCCAGGAGTGTCCCTTCTGCATTACTTTTATTTAATTGTGCAATGAGTTTTTTAGTGACTTTTGACGGTCCTTTTTTTAAGTATTTTTTGTACTGCTTTTTGGCTGTTTTGGCATCAAAAAAAAGGTCTGCACCGCAGCAGTGTTCTTTTATGGCTGTC
>Ga0209223_10004579_pt1 | contig 12550 bp, 11 predicted proteins | sample COG_06_FD_184750 | JGI IMG/M metagenome (GOLD analysis project Ga0209223, IMG submission 184750) | Pelagic Microbial community sample from North Sea - COGITO 998_met_06 (SPAdes) (version 2) | ecosystem: Environmental > Aquatic > Marine > Neritic zone/Coastal water | place: Helgoland, sampling...
TGACCTGAGAGCATTAACTCAACTAACATAATTTTAAAGTCCTTGTCGTATCTTTTTGTTTTACTCATAATTCAAATATATTCATTTATGAGCCGTTTTAACTGTAACTATAAAAGTAGGCATTCCATTTGATAGTACAGGAGAAAGAGGCTTATATTTACTTACTAATGCTTCGAAAAAAATAATAAACAATGATTCGGTAAAATATTATCAAGTAGATTTACCTAACATCATCTTGAATACGGCCGAGATTGAACATAACTTGAGTTTTTTGACAGATGTAATTGAAGGAGATAAAAATGAATTTATTAAAAATAATTTACCACTATTGACAAAGCTAAATTTGTCGGGTTTTAAAAACTCTTTAGAGGATAAAATATTATTGCCTAAGTTATCGGTAAATCATAAGCAATATGCAAAAGATAAAACGCGATTTATTGCTCATGCTGGTGGAGGAATTGATGGAAATAGTTATACAAATTCATTAGAAGCAATGGATTTAAATTACAAAAAAGGTTTCCGTCAATTTGAATTAGATTTTTTAAAAACATCAGATGGAAAAATTGTTGCTGTACATGATTGGGAACAATGGAGAGGGTATACAAATTACACTTTAGAAGGTGTTCCTAGTTACAAAGATTTTATGAATTTAAAGATTTTAGATAAATACACTCCTATGGATATAGCAATGGTGAATGATTGGTTTGCGTTGCATGATGATGCTGTATTGGTTACCGATAAGATAAACAACCCATTAGAGTTTTCAAATCAGTATGAATTTAAAAATAGATTAATAATGGAATTGTTTTCATGGGAGGCTATTAAAGAAGCAGTTCATGTTGGTGTTAGAGCAATGCCTTCACATAATGTGGTTTTTTCAGGTTCGAAAAACTCTAATCTAGAGCGCATGTTAAAGTATAATATCAAAGAAGTAGCGTTATCAAGAAATGCACTTGTTAGAAATCAAGAGATGTTTTTAAAGTTAAAAAACAATGGAATTAAAATATTTGCTTATCATATTAATGACAATATTGATAAAGATGAGCATTATGTTGTAAAGTATGAGATGGATTATTATCATGGAATATATGCTGATAATTGGTCATTTGAAAAATGAGATTTGAAAATAGAGTGTTAATTTTATTCAATTTTTTCAAGATATTATCATAACAAAACAAAAGAGAATTTGTAAATTTGCATTTTATTTTTATAAACTGTAAATCTTAAAAGATGCAACGTGATCAAATCATCTTCGACTTAGTACAAGACGAAAAAGAAAGACAATTAGAGGGGTTAGAATTAATCGCTTCTGAAAATTTTGTTAGTGAGCAAGTAATGGAAGCACAAGGTTCTGTGTTGACTAATAAATATGCTGAAGGATACCCTGGAAAGCGTTATTATGGTGGTTGTGAAGTAGTAGATGTTGTTGAGCAAATTGCTATTGACAGAGCTAAAGAATTATTTGGTGCTGCTTATGTAAATGTTCAGCCTCATTCAGGTTCTCAAGCAAATGCTGCTGTTTTTTTAGCGGTATTAAATCCAGGTGATAAAATGTTAGGTTTTGATCTTTCTCATGGTGGTCACTTAACTCATGGTTCGCCAGTAAATTTCTCAGGAAAAACTTACAAGACTTCTTTTTATGGAGTTGAAGAAGAAACAGGTCGTTTAGACTATGATAATATTCAAAAAATTGCTTTAGAAGAAAAACCGAAAATTATTATTGCAGGAGCTTCTTCTTATTCAAGAGATATAGATTTCGCTCGTTTTAGAGAAATCGCTGATAGTGTAGATGCTTATTTGTTAGCAGATATTTCACATCCAGCAGGGATGATTGCAAAAGGTTTGTTAAATGACCCAATACCTCACTGTCATTTTGTAACAACAACTACTCATAAGACCTTAAGAGGTCCAAGAGGAGGGATGATTTTGATGGGACAGGATTTTGATAATAAAATGGGAATCACTTTAAAAAGTGGAAAATTACGTAAAATGTCAGGATTGTTAAATTCAGCTGTATTCCCTGGAATGCAAGGTGGACCTTTAGAGCATGTGATTGCTGCAAAGGCAATTGCTTTTGGTGAGGCTTTGACAGATAACTTTTTACACTACCAAGTTCAAGTAAAAGAAAATGCTGCTGCTTTGGCCGCTGCTTTTGTAGCAAAAGGATATAAAATTATTTCAGGAGGTACTGACAATCACTGTATGTTGATTGATTTACGTAACAAAAACTTATCTGGTAAAGATGCTGAAGAGGCATTGGTAAAAGCGGATATCACTGTAAATAAAAACATGGTTCCTTTTGATGATAAATCACCATTTGTAACTTCAGGTGTTCGTATTGGAGCCGCTGCTGTTACTACTCGTGGATTGAAAGCTGATGAAATGTCAACAGTTGTTGATTTAATTGATGAGGTAATTGTGAACTTCGAAGATGAAGCTGTTTTAGAGTCAGTTGGAGAAAAAGTAAATAAATTAATGAGCGGAAGAAAATTATTCAACGCATAATTATTTAACACATATTTTTTTTAAAAACCTTTCCATTCATTTGGGAAGGTTTTTTTGTATAAAATAAATTTATTAAGTTTTTAAAACTTATGTTTGCCGAAAATTTTGAAAAATTGATTATGAAAAAAATTATTTTATGTGTCATTTTGATGGCATCAGGGTTAAACATGTTTGCACAAGAAGAAAATGCTTTTGGTATTGCTGCTGGATATTCGTCATTTATCGTAAAAGCAAAAGCATCCTATCAAGGTAATTCTGAATCTGAATCGACTTCTGCGGGTGGTTTTTATGTTGGGCTATTTAAGGAGTTTGACATTAATGAGAAATTTACGATTCGTCCAAAATTTCAATATGCTAGACATTCGAAGGATGGTGAAACAAGTTCTGAACTTTTGATACCAGTTATGTTTTCAGTTCGAGGTAGCAAAAGCTTTTAGTTTATTAGTTGGACCTCAGTTTGATTATCTTTTAGATGATGATGCAGATGACTTTAATAAATTCGGTCTTGGTTTGGCTGTAGGAGCAGAGATAGATTTTACGAGCAAATTATTTTTAAATCTTAGGTATTCTTTCGGGATTTCAGAAAGAATAAAAGATGAAGAAATATATGAACCATTTGAGATAGATATGAGATTTAGCACTTTTAATTTAGGTGTAGGATATAGGTTCTAAACTTAACTATTTTACTTTTTAAAAAACCTTTTCATTTATTTGGGAAGGTTTTTTTATTTAATAGGTAGGGTTTTTTATAAAAAGCTTGTTTTAGTATTATAAAACCTAATACCCTATATCATGAAAAATTCTTCTACTAAAATTTTAACAACATTATTTTTCTCAAGTATTTTCTTTATCAGCTGTGCTTCTGATGACACCACAGAAATAGCAATGGAAGAAGAGGATACTAATTCAGATATTGAAATCTTAACAGGTGAATTGCATGCTGCATTTGCAGAGTTTGATGAAGGAGAAATAGATATTTATTTGATAAATGATGGGGCTGATGTTACAATCGAAACAACAGAACTTCCTAATCATGAATCGTATTATTGGGGAAGTAGTCATGAGTTGTAAATAGAGGAAGATAATTCTTTTCAGGGAACACCTTCCACTATAAATCCAGACGGTACCTATACAGATATGCGTGGCGAGGCAAGAACTTATGATGATTCTTTTACTGTATCAACCAATCCATCTTTAGCAACGAATATCACTTCAACTTCATTGGGCTTGATTGGGATTTCTGTTTCTGGTGCTGCAATTTATAACGATCAAGAAGGATCAGGTTCTTTAGATGAAGCGGCAGTAAGCTTAGATTGGACTGGTGGGCATATTGGCCCTGATGTATATCATTATCATTTAGAGCCGCATGCTATTACTAATGACGACGAGAAATTAGTAGGAATTTTGAAAGATGGATTCTTTATTTATGGAAGAAAATGTAATTCTACAGGAACATACCCTACAGATTTAGACAGTTCAGGTGGACATACGCATACTACACAACATTCTGAAACAGCAGAGTATCACTATCATATCATCAATGAAATGTATTCTACAACATCATCAGGAGACGTCGGATATATTTTGTCTGCAGGACCATATAAAGGAAGTTTATAAACACTATTATAAGGACTTACAGATACATATTAATTTTTGCCTTCCTTATCTCGTGGGCTTGCTCTAAAAATGAAATCACTCAAAAATCTATTTCTTTTGATGATATCAAAAACGAAGTTGTTCTAAAGTCAGATTTAAAACTTGATGGAAACAAAGGAGTTTGGAGTTATAAAGGAAAGCCTTTTAACGGATTTGCGGCAAGATATTATGGAAACGGAAGAAAAGCAGAATTTGTAGGTTTTTATAATGGAAAAAAAGAAGGTGTTTCCAAACAATGGTTTGCAAACGGTAGAGCGCGTAAAATTTGTTACTATAAAAATAATGTACTTGTTTCTGATTATACAACTTATTGGTCTAATGGAAATAAAGCGTACCATGTTACGTATAATCTAAATGGGAAAAGAAATGGACTAGAAACAAGTTGGTGGGCAGATGGGAAACTTTCTAAAAAAAGAAACTTAAGTAATGGTAAAGAAAACGGTTTGCAAAAAGCATGGTTGCAAAATGGTAAATTATGAAGCAAAAGAAGGCAGGATCTTTGGAATGCGTCGTGCAAATTCTTGCTATAATTTAAAGAAAGAAACCGTTGTCAAATATGAAGATTATAAAAATTAATGTATTACTTCTTTTCCTGATTTGTTTAGGTTGTAAAGATGCTAAAACAAAAAGTAGGGTGGCAAATTTACCTTATTATAAAGATGAAAGTTTTACTCCTTATTGGTTAGAACGAGGTAGTGAAGAAGAAAAGAATTTTCATAGTGTTTCTAATTTTTCTCTGACCAATCAAGAAGGGGAAAATATTACAGATGCTACTTTTTCAGGTAAAATATATGTAACTGATTTTTTCTTTACCTCATGTCCAGGAATTTGTCCAAGAATGACTGCAAATATGAAAGAGATTCAAGAGGCTTTTTTGAATGAAGAAAAGTTATTGCTATTGTCTCATTCTGTGACACCTGAAAAAGATTCTGTTCCAGCTTTAAAAAACTATGCCATAAATAAAGGAGCGATTTCAGGAAAATGGCATTTGGTTACCGGTGATAGAAAGGCGATTTACGACTTGGGTAGAAATCAATATTTTGTAGAGAATGATTTGGGGATTGTAAAAGATGAAGATGATTTTTTACATACAGAGAATTTTTTATTGATTGATAAAAACAGGCATATAAGTGGGATTTATAATGGTTTGAATAGAGCCTCTATAAATCAGCTTAAAATTGATATAGAAACCTTGCTAAAGGAATAATAACTATTGAGAAATTAAGAGAAATGTATGGTCACCAACTAGGATTTCAATATTTTTGCGTTCAAAATAAATGATATGAGTGCAAAGAAACTTTTTGGATTGGTTGGTAAAAATATTGAATATTCATTTTCTAGAGGATATTTCTCTGAAAAGTTTGACAAACTGCAATTGAATGATAATTCATATGTTAATTTTGACTTAGCATCTATTGATGAGTTTCCTGCTGTTTTTGATACGCACAAAGAAACTTTGCTGGGAATGAATGTTACCATCCCTTACAAAGAGGATGTAGGCGCTTTTTTAGATGAAATAGATGAAGAGGCTGCAGAAATAGGAGCAATCAATACCATTAAAATATATAAGGATGGGAAACGCAAAGGTTTTAATACCGATGTGTATGGCTTTGATCAATCTATTGCACCCTTTATAAAAGACACTCACAAAACAGCATTGGTTTTAGGAACTGGTGGAGCCTCTAAGGCGGTTGCATATGCGTTTAAGAAACGTGGAATAAGTTATAAATTTGTATCTCGAATTCCTAAGGATGATAATCAGATTAGCTATGAAAACCTATCAGAAAAAGTAATTTTAGAAACAGGAATTATAGTAAATTGTTCTCCAATAGGCACACATCCAGATGTTGACAAACATCCTAACATACCATTTCAATTCTTAAATGAGTCTCATTTATTATTTGATTTGATATACAATCCTTCAGAAACTGCGTTTTTGAGAAAAGGAAAAGAGCGGGGGGCGAGTATTGCCAATGGAATGAAAATGCTAGAACTTCAGGCAGAAAAATCTTGGGAAATTTGGAATAGAGATTAGGGAAATAGTGCGTTTCTTTAAATTTAACGCCTTCTTTTTTAAAGCGTTTAATTTTGTTGTTTAAGATGCTATAGTTATATTTAAACAATTATAATTAGGAACTTTAAACACGTTAAGATGTTAGACGCAGTAAATAATAATTCTGAAGAGATAGAAAAATCAACAGAAGATCAGAAACAAACAGATTCTTCAACAAAAATAGAAGCTAAAGAGGTAGAAAAAAACACAGAAAATACATCTGATGAGACTACTGCAGCTTTAGAAAAAGTTGTTTCTTCCATAGAGGATAAAGTAGCTGCTGATGCTGAAAAAGTTGAGGAGAAAGAAGTAGTTCCAACCATAGATTATGCTTCCTTAAGCATGGAAGATATTGTGAAGGAAATAAAAAATCTTGTCAAGGATGAGAAAATTCAAGCAATAAAGACAAGTGTTGAATCTCTTAGAAAATCTTTCGATACTAAATTTAGCGAATTATTGGCTTCTAAAAAGGCTGCTTTTCTAGCGGAAGGAGGAGAGTCTATTGATTTTCATTTCTCAAGTCCTGTCAAAGTTGAGTTCAACGAAATTATCAATGACTATAGAACAAAAAGAAATAAGCATTATTCAGAATTAGAATCTCAATTGAAAGAAAATCTTGATAAGAGAGTGGCGACCATTGAGGCTTTAAAGGAAATTATTGAAAAAGCTGATTCTAAAACCATGCATAAGGAGTTCAAAGAACTTCAAGAAACTTGGAAATCTATTGGTCCCGTACCAAGAACAAAATATAACAATACCTGGAGAAATTACCATCATCATGTAGAGCGTTTTTACGATTTACTGCATATGAATAATGATTTACGCGAGTTGGATTTTAAACACAATCTTGAGGAAAAAATCAAAATTGTTGAAAAGGCATTTGAACTGACTCTAATGGAAGATGTTTCAAAAGCGTTTAAAGGCTTGCAAGAACTTCATAAAGCTTGGAAAGAAGACATCGGGCCGGTTTCAAGAGAGTTTAGAGAAGAAATCTGGCAAAAATTTAGTGAAGCAACAAAAATCATTCATGACAAGAGAGATAAGTATTTTGATGAGCAAAAATCGAAATATCAAGAAAATATTCAAAAGAAGTTAGAAGTAATCGCTGCATTGGATAAATTTGATGTTTCTAAAAATAAAACCCATTCTGATTGGCAAAGGTCAATCAAATATTTTGAAGCTCAGAGAGAGGTGTTTTTTACTATCGGAAAAGTGCCAAGGAATAAAAGTCAGAAAATTTGGGATCAATTGAAAGCTGTTACAAAGCGTTTCAATCATGCAAAAAATCAATTCTATAAGGAATTAAATTCTGTGCAACTTTCCAATTTAGAAAAAAAGACGGCTTTGTTGGAATTGGCTAAATCTTTAAAAGATAGTGACGATTTTAAAAGTGTTACTGGACAGATGAAAAAAATCCAAGCCGATTGGAAAACGATTGGTCATGTGCCTAGGAAACTTTCCGATAAAATTTGGAAAGAATTCAAAGACGCATGTAATCATTATTTTGATAGAGTACATCAGATTCAGGATAATGGTTCTAATGAAGAGTTGGAGGCTTTGGCAACGAAAAAAGATTTCTTATCTCAAATTTTAGGGGTGATTGGAAACACTGAAATTACGCCAGAGGAAGTGAAAGCCTATATGCAAACTTGGAAAAACATAGGTAGAGTTCCTAGAAAAGACAAGCAGATTGACGCGGATTTTAATTCAGCTATAGAAAAGTTGTTTGCTCAGTTAGCAATTGAAGGATCTGAATTACAAATGTTAAAATACAAAATGCAAATTGACACGTATTTGACTTCAAATAACTCTAGAAAAATTGAGAGTGAAGTTCAGTTTGTGAGAAAGAAAATTGACGAAATTACGAAAGGAATTCAGCAGCTAGATAATAATATTAGTTTTATTGCCAATGCAACTGAGGATAACCCTTTGGTTAAAAATGTTAGAAACTCAATTGCCGAACAAACAAAAGGATTGAAAGTTTGGAAAGATAAATTAGCTTATTTAAGAAGTGTAAACTAATTTTAATTTGGAAAATAAAAAAGGCTACCTATAAAGTAGCCTTTTTTTTATGCAATAGATTTAAATAAATAATTGAATGACATGCATTCAAGAATTCGAAAACTTTGTCAGGACAACCTGAAAATTTTTCTGTTTATTTGATAAGTCTATACGAAGTATCATAATAAAGAAAGGCTACCGACTTGGTAGCCTTTTTTAGTTTAAGAAAATAAATGTTATTTCTTTTTCTTTCCTTGTTTTTGTTGCACTTGTTGTTGCTCTTGTGCTTGTTTCATTGCATCGTCCATTCTTTGTCTGAATTTACCTTTCTTCTTTTCAGGACGTTTTTTGTTTTCTTGAATCTGAGCATGAATCTTATCTTCATCAATGATAAAGTTTTTGATTACTAACATAATTGTAATTGTCAATAAGTTAGATACAAAATAATACAAACTTAAACCTGATCCATATGAGTTAAAGAAAACTAACATCATTATAGGAGAGAAGTACATCATCATCTTCATCATTTTCTGCATGTCAGGCATTCCTTCTTGTGCAGGTTGTTGCATATTCATTTGTTGACTCTGACTCATTCTCATGTAAAAGAAAATTGCAACAGAAGCCAATATTGGAAATAAACTAACGTGATCTCCGTAGAAAGGAATTGTAAATGGCAATTGAAAAACAGAATCGTAAGATGATAAATCATCTGCCCATAAAAATCCTTGTTGACGTAAGTCTATTGCTGCAGGGAAAAACCTAAATAAAGCAAAGAAAACTGGCATCTGCAAAAGAGCAGGAATACAACCTGCCATCATGCTTACACCTGCTTTACGTTGTAAAGCCATTGTTTCTTGTTGACGTTTCATTGCATTGTCTTTACCAGGATATTTTTCATTGATTGCTGTCATTTCAGGTTTCAATACTTTCATTCTAGCACTTGACAAGTAAGACTTGTATACCAACGGAGACATGAAAATTCTAACCACAATGGTCATTAAAATAATAACCAATCCGTAGTTGCTAATCAATCCTCCTAAAAGATTAAACAAAGGAATAAAAGCATGTTTGTTAATCCATCCAAAGATTCCCCAACCAAGGTCGACTACATTTTCAATATTTTTATCATAACTAGATAATAAACTGTAATCGTTTGGTCCTATAAATAAGCTAAAGCCATTGTTTATTTCTCCGTTATTTAATTCTATCGGAGCAGAAACTTCAAAGTTTTTAGTGAATACCTTATCTGTAGCTTCGTCCTTGAATAATGTTTGAGAAGAAAGGTTGGCCGTTTTAAATGGTGTTTCAGCAATTAAAATCGTTGAAAAGAAATGTTGTTTAAAAGCAAACCATGAAATTTGAGATTCTTGCTCACTGTCATCACCAGAAATAGAAAGATCATCTTTTTTGTTTCCCTCTTTTTCATAGATCAAAGCAGTCATCTGATTTTCGTATTTCATGCTTTTTTCATGACGAAAAGCCTTTAATTGGTAGTTCAAATTAATTTTATTTGAACTATTGATCACAGAACCTAATCCTGCAGAACGCACAGCAAAACCAACCATATAGTTATTTGGTTTTAGTTCATATCTGTATTCTAGATAATTACTTTCAGAAACTTTTAATCTCATTGAAAGAACTGAATTCTCTCCATTTTTAGTAAGATTTGGTTGAAATACTAAATCTTTTGTATTAAAAGTTCTATTGGATGTAGTTCCAAAATTTAAATTAAAAGAAGCATTGGCATCTTTAATTAAATATAAAGGTAAAGAATCGTACGATTTATAATTTTTAACTAACGCTTCTACAATTTGTCCCCCTTTATTAGCAACAGTAAGTTTTAATAAGTCGTTTTCTATAACAGTAGTGCCTTCTTGTTTCACATTCAATCCCGCAGAATAAGCAAAGCTTCCTAATCTTTTTTGAGCTTCAATAGAAGCTATAGAATCAGAAACAACAGTTTGCGTTGTTAAGTTTCCTTCGGTTGGTCCAGGAAAACCGTCTTGAGTAGCGATTTCTTCTGTTGAAGTAGCTTCTTCTATTTGTTCTTCTGGTTGGTTTGTGTACATGAACCAAAGCATGATCGCCCCTAAAAGCAAAAATCCAATTATTGAATTGGCATCAAATTTTTTTTCTTCCATTTTGATTTTATTAAACTGAGAATTCAGTTTTTAATTAATAATCGTCTTTTTTAGAGTGTATTGTAAAGCAGCATCCACAAACTCCACAAATAGAGGATGAGGATTCAATACAGTACTCTTGTATTCTGGGTGGTATTGAACAGCTACAAACCAAGGATGATCTTCTACTTCAACAATTTCTACCAATCCAGTTTTCGGATTAACACCCGTAACTTTTAAACCAGCATCTGTTAATTGTTTTAAATATTCGTTGTTAAATTCATAACGGTGTCTATGACGCTCACTAATCAATTCAGACTTATAAGCAGCGTATACTGTAGAATTCTCAGAAATTTTACAATCCCAAGCACCCAAACGCATCGTTCCTCCTTTTTCAGTAACATCTTTTTGGTCTTCCATTAAGTTGATCACGGGGTTTGGACAAGCAGCATCCATTTCTAAAGAATTGGCATCTTTTATTCCTACCACATTTCTAGCATATTCAATTACTGCCATTTGCATTCCCAAACAAATTCCTAAGAATGGAATTTTGTTTTCACGTGCATAACGTACAGCATCAACTTTTCCTTCTGTTCCACGGTTTCCAAATCCAGGTGCTACTAAAATAGCATCTAAATCTTTTAGTTTTCTAGGGATGTTCTCCAAAGTAAGATCTTCAGAATGGATCCATTGAATTTTAACTTTTACTTCATTGGCAGCACCTGCATGAATAAAAGCTTCGGAAATTGATTTATAAGCATCATGTAATTCAACATATTTACCAATCAAACCAATTTTTACTTTATTTTTAGGACTTTTATGTTTTCCTAAAAATTTATTCCAATCCACCAATTTAGGCTGATCGTTATCGCATAAATCTAATTTTTTCAAAACCACTTTGTCCAATCCTTCATAAAACATAAGATTTGGGACATCGTAAATAGTTTCAGCATCTAAAGAAGAAATTACATCCTCTTTTTTAACGTTACAGAACAATGCTAATTTACGTTTGATATCATCAGAGATTTTATGCTCTGATCTACATACTAATACATCTGGGCTAACTCCACTTTGCATCAACATTTTTACAGAATGCTGAGTTGGTTTTGTTTTTAATTCTCCTGCAGCAGCCAAGTAAGGTACCAAAGTCAAGTGAACAACAATCGCATTGTTATCTCCTAACTCCCATAATAATTGACGTACAGATTCTACATAAGGTAACGATTCAATATCACCTACAGTTCCACCTATTTCCGTAATTACTACATCGTAATCACCTGTTTTACCTAGAATTTGTATTCTTTCTTTAATTTCATTGGTGATATGAGGAATTACTTGAACGGTTTTTCCTAAAAACTCTCCTTTTCTTTCTTTATCAATAACAGATTGATAGATTCTTCCTGTGGTAACATTGTTAGCCTGAGAAGTTGGGATATTTAAAAATCGTTCGTAGTGACCTAAATCTAAATCAGTTTCAGCCCCGTCATCCGTCACATAACATTCTCCATGTTCGTATGGATTTAAGGTTCCTGGGTCGATGTTGATATAGGGATCTAATTTCTGAATAGTAACAGAATATCCTCTTTCTTGAAGTAATTTCGCTAGTGAAGCAGCAATAATACCTTTTCCTAGTGATGAAGTAACGCCTCCTGTAACAAAAACGTATTTGGTGTTTTTCATTATCCTTATGTTTCGGCAAAAATACTAACTCTATTTTAGTTGACAAACCAAATAAGTCTAAAAATACTGTGAAATTTAATGATCAATTGTTTTCTAAATAACTTTCAGTGCGTTAAATCAAAATCTAATCATTTTTAAGTTCATTTAGTATTCGTTCGTATTCTTGATAACAGTTATTGAAAGTAGGTAGTGTTGATTCAAAAACAGCATTGATTTTACTCAAAGATTTGTTTTCTCTAGCAAGCTCCTCTAACTGTAAATACTCTTTTATGGGTGGCACTTCTAAAGTAGAAAAGGTAGATTTTAATAATGTGCATTTTCTCTAATTTGGGTATGGTTTTGCTCGGTAATTCCAGATTTTATGGCATCTAGTTTTGAAGGGGTATCTTTTAAGAAAATATTGTTAACACCCGTTGTGCATTTAGGTTATATTAATTTTAAGATTATTAATATTTCGTTCAAAATGAAATTTATTAATAAATTGTATGATAGTCATTGCGGTAATTTTAGCCAGTATTCTAGTTTTAAAACCGTC
>Ga0209223_10004581_pt1 | contig 12546 bp, 11 predicted proteins | sample COG_06_FD_184750 | JGI IMG/M metagenome (GOLD analysis project Ga0209223, IMG submission 184750) | Pelagic Microbial community sample from North Sea - COGITO 998_met_06 (SPAdes) (version 2) | ecosystem: Environmental > Aquatic > Marine > Neritic zone/Coastal water | place: Helgoland, sampling...
CAACAACTTAATACTATAGGTCGAGTCCGGCCACTGGTACCAAACAATAAAACCCTGCCTCTGAAAAAGAGGCGGGGTTTTTTGTTAGGTATGAGTTGTCGGCGAGACCGGCACCTCCGGTTCGACTAATTGCGAAAGCAATTTGGACGCCGAGCGCAGCGAAGGCGCTTGCGAAGCAAGTGACAACAACCCCTAGGTTTTTAACATCACTAATTGCGAAAGCAATTTGGACGCCGAGCGCAGCGAAGGCGCTTGCGAAGCAAGTGACAACAACCCCTAGGTTGTTGTCATCAATCCGGCCACGCTCTCTATTACAGGCTAACCAAACAACAAAACCCTGCCCCTGAAAAGCAACATGACCTTACAACACCCTTAACGCACCCTGGTTGTGAAGGAGAATATCCGCATATTTACAATCTCCTTTATTGCGCTGAAAGGCACTATTGGCAATCAGCCAGACACGCACAACACGTGCGGGAGGCTCACCCATATAATGTTTATAATCATCAAACAGGTTTCTCCTCTCATCCATCCACTCGCCCAGCCCTTCTGTGCCACTGCGAATAGCAATATGGTATTCCTTGCCCTTCCAGTTTGGCAGTGGGCAATCGTAACCTGTGCCCACTGGTAGTGTGCTGCTCCAGTAGTAAGTGATATCTCTGCCATTATCAAATTCAATTGCAATGCTTAGATAGTCATGACTGGGAACAGTATCTTCTCGCAATGTTGAAGGCAGTTGATCGACACACCATTTCCAGCTTATTTCGGTATGCTCATCGAGGACCATATCAACATCTTTCTGAAGAATCCCGGTATCACCGTGAGTTTGGCAATGGATACATCCATCACCATTTTGCAAAGGCTGGTTGCGAAATATATGACTCTGGCCGATATTCCATAGATAGGACCAGCCATTAGGGGTGGTGTCACCGACCTCTATACGGTCAATTTCAGACTGTAAATTACCCTCGAAATCACCAAGCCTTAGCATTTCTCGCAAGCAATCAACGGCCGCTGCATTCCAGCGAATAATGAGAATACGCGACATGCCACTAGAGGCTTGGTAAACATTGTCATCCTGTTTACGCTTTCCCTGGGAGTTCTGCCAGTCGTTGGGAAAATAGTTACCAAACTGCAACAATCCATTTTCTTGAGCGACAAAAGAATGGCTATTGTTTGTCCCCCTAAATATGTCGCCATCTCCCACTTTGTACCAAACCTGCAGCGCTAGACTCAACCATATATCTAGCGGCTTACTGGCAAAAACTCGTCCAGCCATAAAACAACTGATCTCATCGCCTTTTTGCAGATTCATACCACAATCAACCCATGGCGGACGATTGCCAGGAAGATCCAACCACTGATAATCTCGAATCAGCCCCTCAGGAGACCGATCGAGCACATTTTGCATGCCTGAGAAATACTGTTCTACATCCGGTGCGGGGTCACTATTAGATGACAACTTTCTGGCGGTCGCCCTGATTAAAAGTTTTCCAGCCACGGTTAAATCATTCATTATTCCTGGCATAGTTGTATCCTGATGTGGAGGGAGTTTTTGAATTGACTAAGGGTGTTTTCTGTAACCTACATTATGTTCACTACCTGCACACGCTCAAGCGATGATATTTAAAGCCCGCTTTAACGCCCTGTAATGGCTGTCACGCGCGCGCGCAGACACATCAGCTAGAGGGTAAATAAACTCAAAGGCATGCACACCACCGGGGTAAACACTGAACTCAACGGGCACGCCGGCGGCTTCTAAACGCTGAGCATAGTGGGCATTTTCGTCGACAAATAAATCCAGCGATCCGACTGGAATATAAGCCGGAGGCAGTCCACTGAGATCTGTTGCTCGCGCTGCTGCGGCATAAGGTGAATCTGTACCCTGCTGCCCCAAGTAAGCGGCCCATCCGTTTATATTACAGTGACGGTTCCAGGTACGTTGGTCAGTAATACGATGGCTGGATGGCGTGCTGTTATTGTCGTCGATCATCGGACACAGCAACATCTGAAATACCGGCGCAAACTCACCGCGATCTCGCGCTAACAGCGCCAGTGCTGCCGCCAAACCACCCCCAGCACTGATGCCGCCAATGGCAATTCGTGTGCTATCGAGCTGTAAGGTTTGGCTTTGACTAAATAACCAGTTAAGCGCGGCGTAACAGTCTTCCAACGGCGCCGGGAAAGGGTGCTCCGGCGCGAGTCGATAATCGACCGAGACGACAGCGCAGCCGACGGCTTCTACCATTTTCTTAACCATATAGTCGTCACCGAGCATGCTGCCCATGACATAGCCGCCACCATGAATCCACAACAATGCTGGCAGACCAATGCTGTGATTCGCCGGAACGTAAAGTCTCACTGACACATCAGGCTCTCCTGCCGGACCGGGCACAAGGTGATCTGATGTAATCACACTTTCTACCGGCGCCAGCTCGGCGGCTATTTTCTCGCGCATCAGCTCATCAAAGGCCCTCGTCGCGGGAATATCTTGCCAAATCCTATCAGCATAAACAGGCGTAGCTAAAAATTCTTCAGCAAAATCTGGATGCAGTTGTTGCAGGTTCATAATGACGGTCTCACAAATTTGGTGGCAGTTATAATGCATGCATGGGAGATTCTTTGTGCCAGTTAACTACAGTGCCTACAAAATTGCCAACATCACAATGATTGCCCATTGCTACAAAATTGAAGAACCTAATCTCGGCCGCGTATAAGGATATAGACATAGCAAAAATAATTAAAAATGAATTTATCGTGAAACTCTCTGCCTCTTATCGTCAGCTATTTATCTCACCTATTTATCTTCATTTACACATTATGCAAAAATCTCTGCTCGCGCCGTGCCTGGTTATTCTCTTCTGTGCATCGCGTATTACATGCTGGCAAGGCTGTAAGTCGTTCAGATTGCCTGGTTAGACAATCAGTCTTTATCTTCACAACAACTCGCCGAGTAATCGTTGGACGATTAATGCTGAAATAGCCGAGCTTTTGGTCTCAAGCGGGCATTGACTGCAGCGCCCTACTGGTGGCTAGTTGCGCGCTTTTTGCAGACACAGCTGAGCTGCCAAACAGCCCACCCAGATGACTTTTTAAAACTTGTTCGACTGTCATTTATTTTTGTTTTGAATAAACCGCTTTTGTGATAATTTAATGTTCGATTAGACACCGATTGTCGGTTGAAAACATTATTTTGGGTGTAATTTATGCTGTCTTTTTCTGGTCATGTTGAAATAGTTGAAGGCGCCGTGGCACTGAGCCTTAACAATGGCGAGGGTGGCGTCTTTAACTACGATTTGCCTAATCTATGGCTGCGTGACAATTGCCCCTGTGACGATTGCCGAGTTCCCCAGACACAAGAGAAGCGTTTTATTTTGTCCTCTGTGGCCGCGGACATTTCACCCCAGAATGTTTTGATTGAAGACGCCGAGTTAAAAATTATCTGGCCGGATAGTCACCAGACCTATTACACACTGGACAGTATTCGTGATCTTGTTCAGCCGACCAGAAGTTTACAGCAGTCATGGCCTGACGACTTTACCCCCGCCTCCTACCAATGGGATTTATTCTTACATAACAGTGCGGTTGCCATTGAGGCATTGGAAAGCTTTATGCGCCTCGGGGTTATTTTGATCACTGATGCTCCCACAGAACCCGATACCCTGGAGCAACTGGCGCCAATACTTGGTCCAATTCGAGAGCTGTTATTTGATCGTATTCACAATGTTTCTGTGGAGGGACATGTCTACAACATTGCTCATACTTCACTCGGCCTGCCACCACACAATGATTTTGCCAGCTACAGTTTCCCACCTTCAGCACAGGCGCTGCATATGCTGCATAATGAGGTTCCCGGCGGTAATTCAATTGTTGTCGACGGCTGGGCGGTGCTCGAACAGTTGCGGTTCGATCACCCGGATTATTTCCGTATTCTGTGTGACTTTGCGGTGCCGTTTCGAGAGTTTGATGACAACAATGAAACCTTTGCTGTTGAGCCGATAATCCGCTGCGATAGCGCCGGCAATATTGTCAGCCTGCGCTTTAGTAATCAGCTGATGCAGACAATGAACCCACTGCAAAAGAGTATCAAAGAATTTTATCGAGCCTATCATGAGCTCTGTGTTCGAGTGGCAGATGTGAGGTACCGGTCAACCTTTCGGCTTGAGAGCGGACAAATTATACTAGTCGCTGCGCACCGCGTGTTACACGCTCGCGAGGCTTTTGACCCGATCGGCAAGCGACATTTACAGGATGCTTACTTTGAACTGGATAATATCGCCAATAAATTAGTCTGGCTAAAGCGCCAGTGAGTAGCACTCAATGAAAACCGACAACAAAAACCATCAAGTTGGCTTCACCGCTATGGATCACGCCACTCGCGCTGATTACGACTTGGTATTTGCCCATGATGCCGACAATATTGCCGGTCATGCCGCGCGTGTCATTGCCTTTCTGAATATGATGGATGGTGAATCGCCCTATCAAATCAGCCGCCTAGATCACTGCCTGCAAACAGCCACTCGCGCCGAGCGCGATGGGGCTGATGAAGAGACCATTGTCTGCGCGCTGTTGCATGATATTGGTGATGTGATTGCGCCAGCTAATCATTCTCAAGCGGCGGCAGCATTACTTCGCCCCTATATCAGCGATAAGAACCACTGGATTGTGTTGCATCATGGTTTATTTCAGGGCTATTACTGGATGCAGCATTATGACCAAGACAGAAATGCTCGCGACCAACTCGCCGATCACCCCTACTATCAGGAGTGCGTCGATTTTTGTGCTAACTGGGACCAAGCCTCTTTTGATCCAGACTATCAGAGCGAATCGCTGGACCATTTTATTCCGATGATCGAGCGCCTGTTTGCGCGCCCCCCCCAGAGCTGTCTATAAGCTTCTTTATTCAACGTTCTTTCGAGGCTGTTGAAGCCGACGCCCCTGTTTGCCAAACCTGCAAACCCTCTTGCAATGGTTGAAGATGCTTTGCATAGGCTTTTGCATAGCCAACGGAAGACCCATAGAGCGGTTGTTTAACCTGATGATACGATGCGGTTGTTACAACTCGATCTGACTGATAAAAAGACAGCACCGCGTCTTCCCAAGGCAGACCACAGAAATCTAAAATCTTATGCGCAGTGGTTTCAAAGTCGCCGACCAAGGTCTCATAGTTAACCTCCAGTATTGGCAGCGGCAACACTCTTTTCCAGTGCTCGGTCAGCCGTTTAAGCTGTCCCATATAGTGGCCGACAGACCATAGATCAGTCGCATAATCGTGGCTGGCGTGAAAGTTCCTGCGATAGCAGGAAAGACCCGTATCCAAATCGTCGCGACGACAGAGGATGATTTTGGCGGCGGGAAACAGCTGCGCAATCAACCCCAAATGTAAATAGTTGTGCGGCATTTTATCGGTGATATGCCGCGCTTCTGGGGCTAGTGATTTCAGTGCAGAAATATAACGCTCAGCGGCAGCTGAAATTTGCTGCTGGCTATCTGGCGACACATATTGCGCGAGACCGTCGATATGATCCAGCTCTCCGGCGCAGTGCATGGCGCTGTGCATGGAGAGGATTTGCTCAAGCAAACTGCTACCTGTACGCGGCATACCGACAATAAAGATTGGCAAGTCAGCGAAACTCTCTGCTGACGGCAGCGAGTTAAAAATCGATGCCTGTGGGTACTGGGCGATAATTGTGGAAATGCGCTTTTCATGCGCTTGCCAGTCGTAGTGAATATTGCGCAACTGATTGGACTTTTGGTAAGCGCTAAAGGCCTTATCGGTCGCGGCTAACTCGTGGCTTATATCACCGAGCAATTGATAGTAGGTGACCCCATCACTCGGCAGCAGTAGCGATTCGTCGATAGTGTTCAGCACGCTCAGCGCCTGAGCATACTTTTTTTGCCGGTAGAGTAATTTTGCATGGGTTTGAGTCAGCGTCGAAGACGCGCTTAAAGCGTGCGTGTTTTGCTCTATCAAAGATAGAGCTGCCTCGGTATCACCGCGTCTTTCGAGCACCATTAACAGGCCGTTAAGTGCGCTGCTATCACCTTTATCAGCGGCCTGGCGATAGAGTGTTTCGGCGTCATCGAGCAATCCCCGATTGAGCATAAAATTTGCCGCTTTGGACATGATGGCGGACGAATTTGGGTCTAGCTCCATGGCGCGAATAAACAGCGTCAGCGGCTCTTCCATTTTACCCTGCTGTTGCAGCGCCATAGCCAGAGAGACCAAAGCTTCAGTGGAGTTGGGCTGATAATCAAGCGCCTGACGGAGTGCGACAACCGCTTCATCGAGACGGTTTGCCAACAACAGGCAGCGCCCCTTGACCAAATGGGCGACACCAAGCTGTGGATGCTGTTTCAGTACCTTTTTGGCTAGCTGCAATGCCTCGGCCGGTTTGCCTTTAGAGAGGAGTTCGAGCGCCTTTATCAGAGCGTTTTTAGCATTCATATTAACCGTCGGTGACATAATTGATGGTGAAATCATAGTGCCGCAGTGAGCAGCAAAAATATACAGGCAAAAATAGTCCAGTGAAATTAGCTCCGTTAAACAAAACAATCAGAAAAATCGGCGATGTAAATGCCAGCCGCCTCTCGCTATTGTCAGCTGCGTTTTTAGCTTGAGTGATTTACACTGCGCAGTGAAACAAAGTTGCAAAAATTCATCGACTGGCATGTTCGCGAAGCCAGAATATTGAGTCGCCTATGCTCTCCTATCGTCACAGTTTCCATGCCGGCAACCATGCTGATGTGTTAAAACACGCTGTGCAGGCGCTGATTCTGCAGGCGCTTAAAGTCAAAGATAAAGCCTTTGTCTATATCGATACGCATGCCGGTGCCGGCTGCTACGATCTGCACTCCAAGGAGATGGACAAAACCGGTGAGTATCTGGAAGGCATTAAGCGGCTCTGGCAAGCGGATGTTCACGCTGAGATGCAAGACTATTTAGCGACGGTGAAGGCACTCAATAGCGACGCCGAGCTGCACCACTATCCTGGCAGTCCACTGCTGGCGAAACAACTCTGTCGACCTCAAGATCGACTGGTGCTCAGTGAGCTGCACCCTGCCGACTTTCCCTTGCTGCAACAATTGTTTGTCGGAGATCGACGCTCGCAAATTCACAGGGTTGACGGTTTCGCGCACTTAAAGGGCGCACTGCCCCCTGTTGAGCGTCGCGGCATGGTATTAATCGATCCGCCCTATGAGCTCGCGCATGAATATGCGGATGTAGTCAAGGCGTTAATCGACGGCCTAAAACGCTGGGCGACCGGCACTTTTGCTATTTGGTACCCGGTTGCACACAGCGATGATGTGCGTTTTTTAGAGCGCAAGTTAGCCAGTGCTGGCTTACCGGAAACACTGCAAATAGAGCTTAATGTGCTGCCCGCCAATAATCGCTACGGAATGACCGGATCGGGAATGATGGTGATCAATCCACCCTGGAAGCTGGAACAGCAAATGGCTGAACTATTGCCTTGGCTAGTGGATAAGCTCGGTCAGTCGGCAGAGGCCGATTTTAAGCTGCGCTGGCTTAGCGAACCGCATTAAGCACTGTAGCGAGGCTATAACTGGCTCTCTCTGAGCGCTTTCTTGACTGCTTTTTTTTCTGCTCGTCGGCGCTCGGTGGCTTCCTGCGCCGCGTTACCGATATGCTCTTCACCGCGCGCCTTGGCCAGTGAGATCTGCTTTTGTCGCTCACCAAAGCGCTGCTGCTGTTCTTCGTCGAGGGTGCCAAAACAGTGATGGCAAGAGAGGCCTTCCTGATAGTGCTGGTGGCGCTTTTCGTCTTCGGTGATCGGCATGCGGCAGGCATGGCACTGATCATAGGAACCGCGTTTGAGGTCGTGATCAACGGCAACGCGATTATCAAATACAAAACATTCACCCTGCCACAGGGTTTGATCTTTAGGCACTTCTTCTAGATATTTCAGAATGCCGCCCTGCAGATGATAGACCTCGTCGAAGCCCTGCTCTTTCATATAGGCGGTCGATTTTTCGCAGCGAATTCCGCCGGTACAAAACATGGCAATTTTTTTCGTCTTGCTGGGGTCGAGGTTTTGCTCCGCCCAGGCGGGAAACTCGCGGAATGTTTTGGTGTTGGGATTAACGGCATTGGCAAAGGTACCAATTTCGACTTCATAGTCATTGCGCGTGTCCACTAACAGCACATCGGGATCGCTGATCAGTGCATTCCAGTCAGCCGGTTTAACGTAGGTTCCCACCGATTGTTTTGGGTCGATACCCTCCACTCCCATGGTGACAATTTCTTTCTTCAGCTTTACCTTGGTACGATAAAAAGGAATTTCGCTGTGATAAGACTCTTTGCTATCGATATTGTCCAGGCCCGGCTGCTGCGCCAACCAACTGAGAAGACAGTCAACACCTTCGCGGGTGCCCGATACCGTGCCATTGATGCCCTCACTGGCCAATAATAATGTGCCAAACACCTGATTGTCGGTCATGGTTTTAAGCAGCGGCCCGCGCAGAGCAGCGTAATGCGGCAGCGTGACAAATTTATACAGTGCGCAAGAGACATATTGGTCTGACATAGGGTACCTTCAATAAACCGATTATTGCCGAATCGTTTGCTGGCCGCAGTGGACCGGCGGGGCATTGTAGCAAACCAGTGAAAACTGTGGCAGCGTCAGATCATGTCTTAGCATTATTCCCTTTTATCCCGTGAATCAGTCAAGCGGTCTGATTGCGCTGGAGCACGACCAAAGCTTAAAGCATACTACGTATCGAAATATCCGCACATTAATCAATAAAATAATAAAGAGACTTCAGATGCGCAGCCGACCTGACACCGCCCAAGGTGGATTTAAAACCCAATTGTTACCGCTCTTTATCATTATTGTCAGCGCTCTATCCAGTTGCGGAGGTGGCGGTGGCGGTTCAAATGAGTCTGTGTCCGCAACTCAGACGATCGATCAAACTCCGCCGGTGATTACGGTCACCGGCTCCAGCAGCATCGATCACCAACAGGGCAGCGTTTACCGCGATGAAGGTGCCAGTGCTGTCGACTCGGTTGACGGTTTTGTGACGCCGCAGGCCTCAGGCACAGTGGGCGATGCCTTGGGCACATACACCATTACCTATACAGCCACGGATAGCGCCGGCAATAGCGCCAGCGCAACGCGAACTGTCACGGTTGTTGCAGGCACTGATGGTGGCGGCGAATCAAACACTGGCACTGGACGCGCAATCGATTCCGAAAAGTGGTTTCATCAGACACGTCTGCCCGATGGTAACACCTGGTATAACGGAGAAATACAGCATTACACCGATCGCATTGATAACGCCTATGTCAGCGATGGAAGCTTAAAAATTGTTGCCAAGAAAGAGTCTTTTAGTGATCAGGGACGCACCAAACAGTACACCTCGGCGCGATTGAATTCAAAATACGCCTTTACCTATGGACGCGTAGAGGTTCGTGCAAAATTACCTCAGGGCGCCGGAACCTGGCCAGCCATCTGGATGCTGGGTAAAAACATCAACGAGCCGGGAGCCTATTGGCAGACCTTGGGCTACGGCACGACCGCTTGGCCAGCCTCTGGCGAAGTGGACATTATGGAACACTGGGGCGATAACCAGAACACGGTGTCGAGCGCGATTCATTCGCCATCCAGCTACGGTGGAACAATGAATGTGGGTAGTCAGTATATTGGCACCGTCTCATCCGAGTTTCATGTCTACTCTCTCGACTGGACCGCCGATCAGATGGTCTTTAGCGTCGATGGCGTTGAGCATTACACCTATGCCCCGAATGACAAAAATGCGTCAACCTGGCCATTCGATACAGATCAGTATCTGCTGTTGAATTTTGCCATTGAAGGAGATATCGCCAGCAACTTTACAGAGGGTGCGATGGAGGTAGATTACGTGAGAGTCTATGCGCCAAATAGCACCGACAATCCAGTCTGGTCGGATGAATTCAACGACTAGTTGGCCAACGCTAACAGAATATGTTGGCGAGCAGTTCAGGGGCTGACTCGTGTTGATATTCAGGACAGAGAGCGATTAATCTCGAGAAGTGTCTCTAGAGGATTGCTCGATTTAGTAATCGGGCGACCGATCACTAAATAGTCACTGCCTAACTCCATCGCCCGCTGCGGGGTGACAATGCGGCGCTGATCATCGGCAGCGCTATCGGCGAGACGAATTCCCGGGGTCACCAACTGAAACTCAGCACCCAGATTGGACTTTAACGCACTGGCCTCCTGCGCCGAGCAAACCACACCGTGCAAACCGCAGCTCTGAGTCAGCTGTGCCAAGTGCATCACTTGTTCGCTGGGGCTGCGCTGAATACCGATCTCGCGCAAATCAGCTTCATCCATACTGGTGAGCACGGTCACGCCGATTAACAGCATATTACTGCCCTGCCGCTGCAGCGCCTCGCGCGCAGCACTCATCATGCGGCTGCCGCCCGAGGCGTGAACATTGGTCATCCACACGCCGAGATCGGCGGCGGCACTGACGGCCTTGGCGGCAGTGTTGGGAATATCATGAAATTTCAGATCGAGAAACACATCAAAGTTGCGCCCGACCAGACTCTCAACCAGTGCCGGACCCGCAGCAGTAAACAGCTCTTTACCGACTTTAAGGCGACACTGCTCGGGATCGAGCTGCTCCGCCAGAGCTAAGGCTGCATTTTGGTTATCATAGTCGAGAGCGACAATAACAGGAGCAGAAGAACTCATAAGCGGATTAATCCTGTTTAGTGAGGCGCGCTAATTTGCGCCGATAGTAGGCAATGAGTAGTGAGCTCGCCAGCAAGCCCAGCAGGGTCCCGATGGCGAGAAAGATCATCAACCACAGACCGAGACTCAGGGCTGTGCTTTGAAAAAGAACAAAGTCTATATTCACCTGCTGACTATTTTCCAGGGCAAACAGGGCGCCAACGCCAGCAATTGCCAGCAGCAGTAAAAATTTAACCAATGTCCACAGTGCACGCACTGGTGTCTCCTTTTCGTTTCAGCAATCGCGACTGACAACAGCCACATTATTCGCGGAGCGTGCATTGTACTCCGTGACTTTCGCGGCGACAAAAAATCAGCCTAAATTTTAGTGCCACGGCGAAGGCACCAGTCAAAAAAGGGACAAAAAAAATGCGCCACAGGCAAAACCAGCGACGCATTTTTATATTTTGTAAAGCCTGTCTGTATCGACTTACTTCTTGGCAGAACCAAAGCGCTTGTTAAAGCGATCAATTCGTCCACCTGTGTCAGCCACTTTCTGCTTGCCGGTGTAAAACGGGTGGCAGGCTGAGCATACGTCAAGGTAAATACTTTCCTCACGGGTTGATCCGACAGTAATTACGTTACCGCAACTACAGGTCGCTTTTAATTCGTTATAGGTTGGGTGAATCTCTGTTTTCATCATATACTCCAAGTCGCTTGCCGCCACCCTATCATTGAGCTGGTAGAATGGTCTTCCAAGTAAAAATGAACTAATAATTACTCGGCGGAACAGTCCAACTCTTGCACGGCACGGTAAGCCATTTCTAAAGAGCGCGGATTCTAGCAGAAATAAACACGGTTACAAAAGGAATTCTCAACTTTATTATGGCCGATTCAACGCCCTCGACGCATGCTCAGCCAGCTAAGGATTCTCATCCCTCTGAGGATGTTCAAGCCACGGCAGATAAAAAGCTCCCGGCCGCTGCGGCGCCATTAATTGTCCGCGTGGCTGTCCTTTCGCCGCTGCGCCGTACCTTTGATTATCTCGTCCCGGAGGAGTTAGCCGATTCACCGCCCCAGCGTGGCTGTCGAGTCAGCGTGTACTTTGGCAAGCGCAAGATTATTGGACTAGTCATCGAACAGGCAGCAAGCAGTGACTTTCCTCTCGCCAAGCTGAAGCCGATCGAGGCTATTATCGACATCCAACCGCTGTTGCCGGAGTCGCTTTTTAAGCTGTTTATCTGGGCCGCTAACTACTACCACCATCCTATCGGCGATGTGCTTTTTCGCACCTTACCGGCACTGCTGCGCGTGGGCCGATCACTGCCGTTACCGAAACAAAAAAAGCTCTGGCGTGCGACGCCCCTAGCGATCGAACATGGCCATGAGATGCTGAAAAAAGCCTCGCTTTACAAACAGCGAGCACTGCTCGATGAACTGCTTAAAAAGCCCCTCACTCGACAGAGTCAAATACTCAAATTTTATACCCGCGGAACGCTGCAGCGAGTTGAAGAAAAAGGCATTGCCGAATTGGTCCTTATCGGGCCCGAAAAAGTCGATCTGGATAATTTGCTGCGCGAACAGCCGCTGACGCTGAACCCATCGCAACAGCAGGCCATGGATGCCATTGACTGTCATGGCTTTAATACCTGGCTACTCGACGGCGTCACTGGCAGCGGCAAAACTGAAATTTATTTGCAGTGCATCGAGAAGATAATCCGTTATGGGCGTCAGGCGCTGGTGCTAATCCCGGAAATCAGTTTGACGCCGCAGACTGAAAAACGCTTTCGCGATCGCTTTAATTCGCCCGTGGCGATGTTGCACTCGGGGCTCACCGATCAAGATCGTCTTGAGGCTTGGGCACAGGCAG